>Ga0302320_10019706_pt1 | contig 13519 bp, 12 predicted proteins | sample Bog_T0_3_FD_202130 | JGI IMG/M metagenome (GOLD analysis project Ga0302320, IMG submission 202130) | Peat permafrost microbial communities from Stordalen Mire near Abisko, Sweden - Bog_T0_3 | ecosystem: Environmental > Terrestrial > Soil > Wetlands > Peat | place: Sweden: Abisko, Stordalen Mire...
ATCGAGGCCGAGCGACTCCAGTTGCCGTTCGCCTTCCAGCCGGTAAACGTCCAGGTGAAACAGCTTCACCGGCTTGCCGCCCTGCGTCCCCTCGTACTCGTGGATCAGCGTAAACGTCGGACTCGTCACCTCATCCGCCTCCGCCGCGTCCAGCGCCTGCGCAATGCCCTTCACCAGCGTCGTCTTACCCGTGCCCAGGTCCCCGCGTAGAATCAGCAGTTGCGGCGCCTTCAGCAGCTTCGCCAGCTTCCGCCCGACCTCAATCGTGTCTGCCCCACTCCGTGTGGTGAACTCGTGTATCCGGCCTTCAGTCGGTGGTGCGGCATTCGTCATTCTCTAACCTCTTTGGAAGGCTGTATGCAAAGTCCCCTGCGTGCAATGCCACGCAGTGCCCTGCAACCAAACATACCCGTTCTGCCCCCGCGAATCAAAGCGAAAAGCCTGTGAAAGTTGTTGAAGACTGTCCGTCGCAAGTAACGTGTGCTCGTCACCAAGCCGAACCGCCATATCCGCCGCCAGCCCATGCAGATAGACCGCAGCCTCCACAGCCCGCGCCGCATCGGCCGGGTACTGCGCCAGCAATCCAGCCACCAGCCCCGTCAGCAAGTCGCCGCTCCCGCCCTTCGCCATCCCCGGATTCCCGGTCGTATTCACCGCCACCTGCCCGTCCGGATGCGCAATCAGCGTCCGCGCCCCTTTCAGCACCAGCGTCACCCCAAACCGCTCCGCGAACCCGCGCGCCACCTTCAGCCGGTTGGCCTGCACCTCGGGAATCGTGATCCCCGCCAGCCGCGCCATCTCTCCCGGATGCGGCGTCAAAACGACCGTTCGCCCCTTCGCCAGCTTGCCCAGCAGCACCGGCTTGGCCGCCAGAATATTCAGCGCATCGGCGTCAATCACCGCGGGAATCTTCGTCGCCGCCAGCAGCCCGGTCACAAACTTCACCGTCTCCCCGCTCTGCCCAATCCCCGGCCCAATCGCCAGCACCGATTTCCCTGCCATCAGGACCGCCAGCGACTCCGCATTCAGGTTCTCCGCTCCAATGCCGCCTAACGGCCCCGCCTTCAGCGGCCACGTCATCAGTTCCGGCTGAACCCCGGCCACCAGGGGCAAAACCGCCTCCGGAACTGCAGCCGTCACCAGCCCCGCCCCGCTCCGCAGCGCCGACAGCGCAGCCATCGCCGGCGCGCCCGAGTGGCCAACCGACCCGCCAACCACGAGCACATGTCCAAAGTTGCCCTTGTTCGCCCCCGCCCCTCGCGGAGCCTTCACCATTTCCATCGCCGACCCAGCCCACCGCAGCCCCTGCGTCGAGACAATCGCCTCTTCCGGCGACCCGATCGGCGCCACCACAACCGCCTGATCCCACCCACGCGTCAACTGCCCGAACGCATGAGCGACTTTCGGAGCGGTAAAGGTAATCACCGCATCGGCCGGGAACACCGGCCCCTCCGCCAAAGCAGCCGTAGAGTCCGTCGCCCATCCTGAAGGCAAGTCCACCGCCAGCACCGGCGCTCCGCTCCCTTTCACCCATTCCAGCGCCGCAGCCGCCAACCCCTTCAGGGGCGGCTTGAACCCTGTACCTACCACTGCATCCAGAATCAAATCGGCCTGCAGCGCCTTGTCGTGCGCCGCGAGTTCCGCCGCCGTCTCCACAACATGCACCGTTCCCGGCGCCGCACTTGCCAGCAACTCGCCCCAGGCCGTCACAACATCCGGTCCCAGATTCTCCGGCGCCCCCAGCAGCAGAGTCGTAACGTCCAGCCCCGCCGCAGCCAACAGCCGCGCGGCCATCATCCCATCGCCGCCGTTGTTGCCCCGGCCACACAGCACCGTCACCCGCCGCGCCCTCGGATACGCCTCCTGCGCAAACCCGGCCACAGCTCCAGCGGCCGACCCCATCAGGTCCACCGACGCAACCCCGTACTGCTCCGTCGTCACCCGGTCGCAAGCCTGCATCTCCGCAGCAGATAAAACGCGCATGGCAACCATGGTAGCGGGTGTGGCGCCCATGAGTCAGTGAGAAACTGCTCGCACTTACCCGTTTGTGGCCGCCGAAATGGCGGCGAGCCCCTGCGATACCTGAGTTGCTTGAAAAACAATGGTCACTCCAATACAGAAAATCGTCTCAACCGATTGCACAATCGATCCGAACCAGGCAGCCTGATCCAACGTTGAGCGAAACAATCTTGAGCGAATCCGAAAGAGAGCGAGTGTGCATGACCGATTCGGGATTTCGCACGATTGAACCCAAAATCCTCTACTTTGGAACTCCGGTCGCTCTGATCAGTTCGCTGAATGAGGACGGCACTACGAACCTCGCACCCATGTCGTCTTTCTGGGCGCTGGGGTGGACGCTAATGCTGGGGCTACTGGATGAGACAAAAACGGCGGAGAATCTTGAACGCCATCCCGAATGCGTGGTGAACCTGCCCGCCCCTCACCTGTGGCCAAACGTTGAGAGGCTGGCGCCGCTCACGGGCAAGAACCCTGTTCCGCAAATCAAGGCCAGTCAGTTTCGTTTTGAGGCTGACAAATTTACGGCCGCCGGGCTCACGCAACTTGCCAGCGATCTCGTAAAACCCGCTCGTGCTCGGGAGTGCTCCGTCCACATGGAAGCGCGGGTCAATCGACTTCACAAGATGGAAGGAGACAGGCTCAAGCAACTGGGCGGAGGCCTCGCGGCCGAGGTGGAAATCATTCGCGTCCACGTCGCCGACGATCTGATCCTGAATGACAAATACATCGATCCGCATAAATGGTCACCGCTCATTTACAACTTTCGCCATTATTTTCGACTTGCCGAAGACGAGCTCGGAAAGACATTTCGCGCTGAAAAATGATCGCCCGCCCGCTTCAAGCCCACCGGCACAACCTCGTACCCCTCGATCGTTACCCGGCCACAAGCCTGCATCTCGCCGCAGATAAAACGCGCATGGCGCCTATGGTCACTCACCAGTGGTTAGCTATCAGTGGTCAGTTTTCAGTAGAAGCGCAACGGCGATTACGACTGAAAGCTGACCACTGATAACTGAAAACCGGCTTTACCGCAGCATCAGCACCAGAAACCACCCATTCAGCCCCGCAATCAGCGCTGCCACAAACCACGACAGCCCCTGCAGCCACGGCCCATTCACAAACTCGCCCATCTTCTTCCGGCTGCCCGTGAAAATCACCAGCGGAATCACCGCAAAGCTCAACTGCAGCGACAGAATCACCTGGCTCAGCAGCAGAAGCTTCTCCGTTCCCCGCTCACCGGTGAAGGCCACCACGATGATCGTCGGAATAATCGCCAGTGAACGCGTAATCATCCGTCGCAGCCACGGCGACAAGCGTATGTGGATGAATCCCTCCATCACCACCTGCCCCGCCAGCGTCCCGGTAATAGACGAGTTCTGCCCGCTCGCCAGCAGCGCAATCGCGAACACCGTACTCGCCCCAGCCGTGCCCACCAGTGGGCTCAGCAGCTTGTACGCATCCTCGATCGCCGCAACCTCGTAGTGCCCGCTGCGAAAAAACACCGCCGCCGCCACCACCACAATCGCCGCGTTCACAAACAGCGCCACCGTCAGCGCCAGCGCCGAATCCACGTTGGCCATGAAGATGGCTTCGCGCTTGCCTTCCGGCGTTCGCTTGTAGTTGCGGCTCTGCACAATCGACGAATGCAGGTAAAGATTGTGCGGCATTACCGTCGCTCCCAGCATGCCGATCGCAATGTAAAGCATTGTCGGGTTGGTGATGATAGACGGAGAAGGAATGAACAGGTCGCGCAGTGCCGGCCCGTACTCCGGCCGCGATAGAAACAGCTGCACGCCGAACATGGCGATGACGGTCGCAATCAGCGTAATCACCAGCGCCTCCACCACGCGAAAGCCCCAGCGCTGCAGCAGCAGGATCAGCAGCACGTCCAACCCCGTAATCAACACCCCATAAAACAGCGGAATGTGAAACAACAAGTTCAGCGCAATCGCCGACCCGATCACCTCCGCCAGGTCGCAGGCCGCAATCGCAATCTCCGCGCCCACCCACAGCCCAAAGCTCACCCACCGCCCATAGCTTTCCCGGCAAAGCTGCGCCAGGTCCCGCTCCGTCGCAACCCCGAGCTTCAGGCTCAAACTCTGCAGCAGAATCGCCATCAGGTTCGAGATCATGATCACCGACAGCAGCGTGTACCCGAACTGCGACCCGCCGGCAATGTCCGTGGCCCAGTTCCCCGGGTCCATGTAGCCCACGGAAATCAGGAATCCCGGCCCCAGAAAACCCAGCAACCGACGCCAGAAAATCGGCGAACGCGCGATCCCCACGCTTGAATGCACTTCAGGCAGGGAGGGCTCGTTGCTCCGGAACAGATTTTGGATTTCGGTGGCCATAGGTCAGGATGAGCGGCAGAAAACCTCTCAACCTAAGTATGCCACAGCTAGTTAAGCATAGTTAATATTTTTTATTATATTCAATTACCGTCAATTCTCGGCCCGCAGCCAAACCGCCTCCGCTGCCGGTCTTCCCAGAATTGCATTTCCTTTAACCAGCTCAATCGAAACAGTTTGATCATAGTTCTGGCTCACAATCCGCAACCCCTGCCCCGGCCCAATTCCCGTCTTGTGCAAAAAAAGTAGCAGCTTCGGATCCCGTTCCTGCAAGCTTGTCACCGTGTAACGCTGCCCCTCCACCGCCTCTGACAGCGGCGTCTCGCCGCGCTTCTTGCGCTCTGCCGGGCTCACTGGCAACACCGCATTCCCATGCGGACATGCCCCGCTCTCGCCCAGTTTCTCCTTCAGCTTCTGCTCAAATGCCGGCGAAACCGCGTGCTCCAGCCGCTCCGCCTCTTCGTGAATCTCATACCACTCCATGCCGAACACCTCGCTCAGCATGCGCTCAATCAAATGGTGCCGCAGCGCCGTCTGGTAGGCCGTCTCCCGGCCAGTTGCAGTAAGCCGCACAATCCCGTCCGACCCCACCTCCACGCACCCATCCCGCTTCAGCCGTTTCAGCGCCATCGTCACCGCCGGCGCCGACACTTCAAGCCAATGCGCCAGCATCGCCGGAATCACCTGGTGCCCCTCGGCCTCAGCTTCCAGAATCGCCTTCAAATAGTTCTCTTTGGATACGTGAATCGAATCTTTCATCGGTTTGCTGCAATCAAGTCTATACGGCTTGCGCTGCTGGCTTGGCTCGCGATGCAACAACTCGCTCTCTTTGGATATCGAACATCAAAATTCCAATCTTCTCGGTTGCCTAAAAAAGAAAACCGGCGATCTCCCCGCAGAGCACAGGCACACCGCCGGTTCAACGATAATGCAAACCGCAAACACGCACATTACTCCGGCGCGTTTATGCTCAGAATGCTGCAATTCCATTCAAGCCTGTGAAGACCGGAAAATCGCCCGCCGACCCAAGGCTGGTGAGCGTGCCGTCCGGTTGCACTGCGAAGATCCCCACGTTCCCCGCTCCCGAGTTCAGCGTATAGAGGTACTTCCCGTCGGAACTTAGGGCAATATCGAGGTTCACGCTCCCTTCCGGGTTGTTGCCTACTACCGTAGAAGCAATAGGAGTCAAGGCGCCGCTCGGTCCAATGTTGAACCCGGAGATACTCGAACTGCCTGCGTTCGAAACATAAGCCCGCTTACCATCCGGAGTGATAACATTCCAGCAATTTGCGGCCCCATCCGTGGGAACGCTCTGACTTACAACTGATAACTGCCCACCGGGAAGAACCTTGTATGACGAGATAGCTGATCCATTGGTTGCCCCGGCCACGCCGGTCTCGGAAACTAGAACATCTCCATTGGGGTCAAAAACCAACGAGAAGGTTCCAGGGCCAGGGTTTGAGTTCACCACAATCGGCCCAAGTGTCCCATTCGGGAGCACCGGAAAAACATCAATCTTCTGAGATACGATCTCCGTAACCAGTAAGAACTTTCCATCGGGACTGAAAGCGATCGAACCGCCCCCGGTGTAAGTCCCGGACAGAAATGCGGTGGAATTCGGTATCTGAGTAAGCTCTCCGCCATAGTTCAGACGAAAGCCCACCACACTCCCCTGCCCACCTTTATTCAGCACGTAAACAAGGCCCACGTTCTCGGCAATCGCGGCTGGCTCGCTTCCGCCCGAGGGTGCCTTGTCAAGAAAATTCAATCGGCCTTGCTCGACTGCAAAGACAGACACAGTTCCGCTCCCAGCATTTGCGGCGAACAGAATAGAGCCATCCTGACTGAGTTTCAGAGACCCCTGCGACTGGAGCGGATCGTTGATGCCTCCACTTCCTCGCCCTTCGGTGTCGTAGGTCGCGCGGTACGAAAGCTTGCCCTCGGTATCGCGCTCGAAGGCAATGACCTGGTTCTTTTCAGCAGAGTTGGTCATCACAAACACTGCTCCAGAGTTCTGGTGCTGCTGTGCGAAACCGAGACTCGGCGATGCCACCGCGATTGTGGTCACGATCGCCAGTATTCCACGAGTTACTGATTGCATTGAACACTCCTTTGGGGATTTGGCGTGTACGGCTCGTTGAAAACAAATGAGTACTTTTCCTCCCTTCGCTCCCCCGCGCCGGCCCACGCGACACTCTGAGCCAGCAGCACCGCCAAAGGTTACAGGGATTCAGAGAATTCGCAGTCTATTCTTAATTCAACCCGGAGGCACATCTGCCTCTCGAAAGTTACCCGCACTTATTGCCAATGCGATCGCCAACCAACTTGCTTTCGCAGCGAATTCGCCCAAAGAGCTACGCCCGACAGTTCGGTGTCCTCATGGCTCAAATCCACAGCCCCCAGGGTCCGTGTCGCCGCCACAACCCTCGGTGCCTTAACATGAAGAGGAATAAGGGATGAAAATCTCGGAAGGTCGTATGGCGCAAATGGAAATCAAGACTGCCATCTGGGGAAAACATTGTCGGTCATGCTCGGGCTCGCTGCTCGCTCTTGCACTCCTGTTCGCCATCCATGCTCCTGCACAGCAACCGGCCGGCCCGCCCCCCACCCCCTGGCAGCCCAAAATTCACTTCTACGCCCCGCCCAACTGGATCAACGATCCCAACGGCCCCATTTTCCTCAACGGCCAATACAACATCTTTTTCCAGTACAACCCCTTCGCCGACGTCTGGGGCCACATGACCTGGGGCCACGCCGTCTCCACTGACCTCATCCACTGGAAGCATCTTCCCATTGCCATCCCGGAGGCTGACGGCATCATGATCTTCAGCGGGTCCACCGTCGAAGACCGCGACAACACCAGCGGCCTGTGCGGGCCCGCCGGCCAAAAGACCCCCGGCTGCCTCGTCGCCATCTATACCGGACACACCGAGACCAAGCAGGACCAGAACATCGCCGTCAGTCCCGACGGCGGCGCCACCTGGACCAAGTACTCCGGCAACCCCGTCATCGACCTCAACCTCAAGGACTTCCGCGACCCCAAAGTCCTCTGGCACGAGCCCACCAAAAGCTGGGTCATGGTCGTCGCGCTCCCTGACCAGCACAAGGTCCGCTTCTACCATTCCAAAAACCTGCGCCAGTGGGACCTTGGCGGCGAGTTCGGCCCAGCCGGTGCCGTCGGTGGCGTTTGGGAATGTCCCGACCTCTTCGAACTGCCAGTGCGGGAACAGCCGGGCAAGCACGACGCCGTCGGCAAGACTGTCGACAAGCGCTGGGTGCTCAACGTCAATCTCAATCCAGGCGGCATTAATGGTGGCTCGGCCGACCAGTATTTTGTAGGTCAGTTCGACGGCTCGCATTTCACGGAAGATCATCCCGGATCCGGCCCCCACTGGGCCGATTGGGGCAAGGATTTTTACGCTTCCACTTCGTTCTCAAACCTTCCCGCTGGCAAGGACCGCATCTGGATCGCCTGGATGGGCAACTGGGACTATGCAGGCAAAGTTCCATCGCTGCCCGGCCGCGGCGAAATGACTATCGCTCGCGACCTCTTTCTGCTCGCGCCCGACAGCCACATCACAGCGACACCTTCCCAGGAACCGCTCGTTCTCGTGCAGCGCCCCATTCTGCCCACGGCCTCCTACAAGCCCTCGCAAGCCATGTTCGGCGGTGCGCCTTACCAGACCATCGCCGAGGCCAACACCCTAATCAACCAGAAGAAGGTTGCAGGAAGCGTCTACCTGCTGCGTCTCAGGCTCGACCCAGGCGACGCCGCCGAAGCTGGGGTGGCACTGCGACGCAGCTCTCTCAATCCCAACGATCCGGCGGCGGAGGAGACGCTTGTCGGCATCGATCATGAAAAAGGAACCATCTTCGTCGACCGAACTCACTCCGGCAAATCCGACTTCTCAACCGAATTCCCCACCCGCATCTCCGCCCCGCTCGAGCATGCGCAAGACAATTCCATCCGCCTGGAGATCGTCGTCGATCGCAACTCCGTTGAAGTCTTTGCGGAAGACGGAGAAACCGTCCTCACCAACCTCATCTACCCATCGGAAGGCAGCACCGGAATCGGCTTCTACTCCACGCCCACTCCTCCAGGCGTAGGCCCGGCGCTGGTGCGTGGCATCGAATTCATCCCGCTGGACTAGGCTGCGGAGGGGGCAGGACACCGAGCTGGCCCATCAGCCCGAGAGTGTCCATGATGATGCGCGTCTCCTTGATGCGCCCATCCTCCAGGCGGTCAATGACCATCCCCCACACGCAAACCGGGCGACCTGTCGCGGGAATGCCCAGAAACTCGCCTCTGTGGGTCCCTGTCCATTCGAACCGGCTTGCGACCTTATCCCCTTCGGTGATTTGCTCCTGGATGGAGAACACAAGATCCGGAAAGCCCGCACGCATGGCGCGCAGGATGTCTTTCAGACCCTCGAGTCCGGACCCCTGCCCAGGCAGTGGAACCTGCTCAACCACGTCTTCCCACACATATTGGTCCGCTGCTTCGATGTTCCCCTGTGTGATCACTTCGTCCACAAAGCCCCGCACGATCCTGGCATTTTCGAGCGTCATACTCTTCCCCTCTCGGTCCTCAGGTCCGGATTATAGCTACGAGCTGTCTCATCTAAATCCAGAATCGACGTATACGCCCGCCACGACCCCACCGCTTCCCGATATTCCCCCGCCATCGTTTTCACGATCTGCGCAATGTGCCCCAGGTCGTGCACCACCCACGTGGCCAGCAGGTTGCCCAGGGTGACCACACCGAGTTCCGGATGCAGCCCCGGCAGCGCCAGTTCCTCCGCCCCAATTCCAAGCCCGCGAAGCTCGTCGAGACCCTTCGCGCGCAGGTTCGCGAACTCATCCAGAAGCGAGTCCACGCTCCTCCCTGCAATCGATTCCCGAAACCCAAACCGGTCAAACGGTTCGAACGCCCTCGTATCCCGGTGCTCCAGAATCACCCGCACCCGCGGCATCCAATCCGTGAGTTCGCCGTGAATCAGATGCCCCAGAACATCCAGCGCGCTGAAAGACTCCGCTCTCTTGCGAGCATTCAGCCACACCGGAGACTTCCCGCCCAGCAGTGCCCTCAGCACCTCCGGCGTCTGCCCCAGTACCTCAATCCCCTCATCCACTCGAAACTCCATAAGGCCCCCGCTCCCATCCCAACACACCGCCCAAAAGGCAAAACCCCCGAAGCTCGATTCGAGCGCCGGGGGCTTCCGCTTTTGACTAACCCCTAATCCCTAACCCCTAATCCCTGCTTTTACGGCTTCACCCGCACCGACGGCTCCACCGACAACCCCGGCCGCAGCAGGTGATTCGCATCCTCGTTCTTGATGTCTGTAAAGTCGATACGAACCGGAACGCGCTGCACCACCTTCACATAGTTGCCAGTCGCATTCTCCGGCGGGAACAGGCTCAGAACCGACCCCGTTGCGCCTCCAATCTGCGTCACCTTCCCAGAGTATTTCTTGCCCGTCGCATCCACCGCAATCTCCACCGGCTGTCCCGCTGCCATGTGCTTCAGCTGTGTTTCCTTGAAGTTGGCCGTGATCCACAAATCGTCCAGCGAAACCAGCGTCAGCAGGTTCTGCCCAACCGAAACGTTCTGGTTCACTTCCACGCTCTTGCGCGTGATGATGCCTGCCACCGGAGCAATGATTTTCGTGTAGCTGAGGTTCAGCTCGGCCTGGTCCAGCTGGGCCTGCGCCACTTCAACCTGCGCCTGTGCGGCCTTGGCCCGCGCGCTCTGGATCGCAACCTGCTGCGGTCCCGTCTGGGCGTTTTTCAGAGAGGCCTGCGCCTGGGCTTCCTTGTCGCGTGCCACGTGCACGCCGTCGCTGGCAGCGCGCTGGGTAGCTTGGGAATTGTTCAGTGCTGCCTTGGCGCCATCGCGCGCCGCAACTGCCGCATCCCATTGCTGCTTGCTGATGACATCTTTCTCCACCAACGGCTTGTAGCGCGCCAGGTCGGCTTCGGCCTTCGTCAAGTTAGCCTGTGCCTGCGCAACCTGCGCTCCCGCAGCCTGCAGCTGCTGCTCGGCCTGTCCCACGCCGGCATGCGCTCCGCTTACGTCCGCGCCCGCCGAGGTCAGGGTGCTGCCCGTATTGATGCTGGTAATCGGCACATTCACGTTTGCCGCTGCTGCATTGGCCTGGGCGTTGGCAAGGGCTGCCTGCGCATTCTCAACCGCGACATCGAAGTCCTTGGGGTCCAATTCGGCAATCGTGTCGCCCGCCTTCACCACCTGGTTCTCTTCCACATCCACCTTCAGCACCTGGCCGGCAATGCGCGAGCTCACCTGGATCAGGTGCCCGTTCACCTGCGCGTCGTCCGTGTCTTCGCTAAAGGTCGAGCGCCAATAGAACCAGGCCGCGGCCGCCACCAGGACGATCAGAACCACAAAAATGATGCCCCTGCGGCGGCTCTTCGGCTGCGTAATTTCTGTTTCTTGTACCGGCGCTGCCGGTGTTGGAGTCGTTTCCGCCACGTTTACTTACCTCCCAAATAGTTCTTGTAGCTTTGCCCAGCACCCAAGGCACGTGCCAGGCTCAGCTTGGCTACGTTGTGCCGGTAGAGGCTGGTTACATATTGATTGTCGGCCTGGGCCACGCTCTGCTCGGCCTGGCTCACCGCCAGGTTGTCGCTCACTCCGTTGGCGTACCGTTCCTGGGCTTCCTTCAGCGCTTCGTCGGCCAGATCCTTGTTGCTGCGTGAAACCTCCACCAGCTTCTGCGCCGACTCAATATCCAGCAGCGCATCGCGAACATCCGCGTCGATTTGCGCCTTCTGGTCGCTCAGCTTATCCTTGTCCGTATCCAGAGTGGACTGCGCAACCTCCGCCTCGCCGCGCAAGGCAAACTCCGCAAACAGCGGCACGCTGATCGTGCCTGTCGCGTCTCCCGTGCCGTGCGAGTGCCTTACATTCACGCCAATGTCGCCATAATCGCCGCTGAACGACAGTGTCGGCAGGCGATCCGCTGTTGCCGCTTTGCGCTGCTCCTCGGCCGCCTTCACCTGTTCCAGCATCGCCGCCAGGTCCTTGCGGTTGGCGTGCGCCTGTTGAATGGTTCCTTCCACATCCAGCTTGTCAAAAGCCGCATAGGGCGCCGAATCCGCGAGGTTGAAGCTCTGCGCCAGCGGTAGCCCAATGGTTCGGGCCAACGCCAGCTTGTCCTTCTCCAGCGAATTCTTGGCCACAATCAGCTGCTGCTGCAGGCTCTGGTAATCCACTCGCGCCCGCAATTCATCCAGCAGCGGCGCCGTGCCGGCCTGGTGATTGGCTGCCGCCTGGTCCAGAGAAACCTTGGACGTCCCTACCTGCGAATCAACACTCCTCACCTGCGACTCATCCGCCAGCACCAGCAGATAGGCATTGCCAACCGTAAGCACCACCAGGTCGCGGGCGTCCTGAGCGCTCAGCTGCGCCGAGGCAAAATCATGCTGCGCGGCCACATATTTGCGCAGAGAAGCCACATCCACCAGCGACCAGTTCAAGGTCGCCCGGAAATCCTGATACCCGAATGGCCCGATAATCGTCGGAAACCCCGGGATCCGCAAACCCTCCGCCGCCAGATCTGCTTCCGAGTCGACATCCTTGATGCTCGCATCAATCGTAGGCAGCAGAGACTGCAACTGGCTCAGCTTTTGGCCGCGCGCCGCCGCCGTCTGCGTTCCGCTCAATAGAACGCCAAGGTTGTTCTGAAGACCCCGCTGAATGGCGTCATCCAGCGTCAGGTCGATGGTCTGCCCTGTCGCTTCTCCCTTTTGAATGCTTCCCTGGTAGCTTTGCTCGTTCGGCCCGGACGCCTGCGGAGGCGTCAGCCCAAGCGCCTGCTGAGCCTGCAATCCACTCCCGGGAAATACGCACCAACCTGCCAAAGCCAAACCCAGCAGGGCTCCGGAGAGTCGGGAAGTGCTTTTTCTTCGCTTCATTGAAAAATTCAAAGTTGTTCAGCTCACTTGTTAGTTGAGACTCTGCCTGAAATTGTTTGCTCTTAGTGGATGCAGATCGGAGGCGGCAGGGTTCTTAAAGTAGTGTATCGAATGGAGGTCGGATCGGCTGGTGCCAGCGCGCACACGTCCGGCCTGGGGCGCTTTTGCACGCGAACGGCCGCGAAACTTGTCCTGAGCGCGCGATCCTACCGGTTTGTCGCCTGCAGCAGCAGCGACGCCAGCGAACACAGCCCCTGCCTGCTGAACTCGCGGACCCCGTCCGGCGCCCATGCCGCAGCCTCGGGCCCACCATGAGCAGCAAGCAGCCCCGCAGTCTCGGCCGAAGTAAACCCGGCTACCGCCCGAAGCGCAAAAATCGTGCGCGTCAGAGTAGGCAGACCCGCCAGCCAGTTCCGCGCGCGATCCCGGTCCGGACCAGCCAGCATACCCAGCAACTCGGCGCCGGAATCATGCGCAGCATCCAGATCGTCATCCTCAATACAGCCACCCGCCCGAACAATCGCACTGGGAGAAGCAAGGCTCGCCGGATCGCGTTTCGCCAGAATCTCAAGCGCCGCGGAACATAGCGCGCGCCGGCTGCTCTTGCGTGCCTCCACCGGGTCCTGGCAGACCGATAGCTCGGCATTCGCAACCGCCGTCTCGACCAGGCGAATACTGTCCTCGCCCTCCCCCACCAGCATCGACGCGATCGAATAGAGCCCTGAGGCGATCAGGTCGAACATTTCCTCCATGCCGACAAGCGCCTTGTTCACCGTTGCTTCGTCTTTGGGTGAGCCATCGAGCAAGCTGTGCACACGATCGCTGAACTCGCGTGCGCCCTCAGGAACTGGTTGCGCTGGAATGAAGACCTCGCTCGATTGAATCGTTTCTTTTTGCATTGGAAGCGCTCCTTGTTGAAAGGGAGGTGGGCCGAAAGGTCGATGGCCGTGACGGGAAGCAGGTCAACCCGGAGGGGAACGGGCACACCCTCAGTCTTTATCCTGAACCCACCCGGCCGATGCGTCAATCAGGGGAGGTCAACCCCGCCACAAAGACGCTCCCAGGGGCTTGTGTGCCCGCCCATCGCCCACTGGCCTCACACGCGCAGGATTCCCCTCAGGAAATCCCACAACCTTTTCTCCTGCTGTTAACATCTCTTATCGCCTCCATCCTGTATGCATTGGCTGAGGGGCCGCGGGTGGGGAGTTAGAATGACC
>Ga0302320_10019711_pt1 | contig 13518 bp, 14 predicted proteins | sample Bog_T0_3_FD_202130 | JGI IMG/M metagenome (GOLD analysis project Ga0302320, IMG submission 202130) | Peat permafrost microbial communities from Stordalen Mire near Abisko, Sweden - Bog_T0_3 | ecosystem: Environmental > Terrestrial > Soil > Wetlands > Peat | place: Sweden: Abisko, Stordalen Mire...
CGAAACGGAATCCCATCACAATGTTTGCTTGAAAAAAAAAAAATGATATGTGTCTAATGCCGTCGAAAGAGCATGGGTAAATAGATGATTCCCGACTAAATTCTCTACATATTTTAGGACATTCTTCATAATCTGTTGTGTGGGATGGCAGCAGAACTTACGGCGAGATCCTTGCTTTAATTCCTCATAATTGTTGCCTTGGTTTCTAGCCTGGCAGTCTGATTTGAATATCTCATGATTTCATCATCTTCTCATTGTTGTCCATGGAATATATCTCACGGCCATGAAAATAAAAGTAAAGACGAAAGTGCGAGGCAAAGATGTCAACGACAATGAACATGAACATGAACATTTCATCCCAAAGGCGAATCGGCAAAGACACTGTTAGGCACGAAATGAGAGAAAGGCTTGAATTCGAGCTGTGGGGTGAGTAGTATCTTGTGCTCCTACCCTTAGGACTTGCAATTGGGAATCCAAACGTATTGGCTTAAAAGAAACCATTTATCGCGTCTATGTAGCTATCTCTCTAACAACTTCTCAACCACGGAATCGTCCATTTTAAGAAGGTGGTTTATACCCATCCACATCAGTGCTATTAGAGATCTTCTCGTACTTAGGGTAGTCCTCTCCATATTGCTTGATCTTCGCATTGATGGCCTGGTAGGCGTCTGTGCCAATGACAACTCGGAGAGGAGGATCCTTCATGATCGCAAACTCATACATGGCTTTGGCCCCCTTAGGAGGATCTCCTGCCTGAGTACCGTGGCGCTTGTCCATCATCTCTTTTGCATCCCTATAAGAAGACTAGTCAGTATTCGAAAATATGTAACATTTGACCATGTTTCAGGAATTCAACCTCTTCAGACTCGGGAAGAAAACACCTACATGTGATCATATTCTTTCATCTTCTTCTCTGGAAAAGACATCGATCGTCCAGTCCAATCAGTTCTGAATCCACCAGGCTCAATGCAAGTAAACTTGATACCCCAATCTGGGTTTACCTCCTGACTAATAGCCTCCGTGAACCCTTCGACAGCCCATTTGCTTGTGCAGTAAATTGAGAAAGTAGGAAAACCTCTCTGGCCTCCAATACTGGTGACTTGCTGAATGAGTCCTCCAGATGGCTTCTGTTCTCTCATGACTTGCATTGCTTTTCGAGTAACATCAATGAGGCCGAAGAAGTTGACGTTCATTTGGGTGTGGATTTGTTGGTCGCTAAGTTCCTCGAAAGGACCGCTGAGTCCATATTTAGAATGGGACACTTAGTATTACTTGCACCAAAAAGGAATAGCAGTAAGATGTGAGACAAAGCTTCTCCGACTTATGTCCACAATCTCCAGATCCTGCAGAATTACCCACCCTGCATTGTTCACCTGTACCAGTGTTTAGCATATTTTACTAAAAGAGATCGACGTGATGTGACTCACAACTACGTCGATACGGCTAAATTTCTCCAAAGCTTGCTTGAATGCAGATTCAATATCAGCTTTCTTTGTAACATCGAGCTTGACAGCGAGGAAATTCTGGAAGCTATTAGCGAAATCTTCAATAGCAGATGTTGGGTATTATACTTTATCATTTGTGCCTTTGTAACTCAAAGTATCGGGTTTTCGAGCAGCAGCTACTGCGATATCTCCCCTACGAAAGTTAATTATATGTATCTATTTTGGTTTTGGTTCATAAAGATTACTCACCTATCGATGACTTCCTGGACCAAATGGTAACCGAAACCGGTTGAAGTCCCTGTGATGAAAAAGATGCGTGGCATGGTGGATAATAATCGACTGTGAGGCTTGAGTCTAAAGAGGGTAGGAAAAAACAGATGGAAACGGAAATGAAATCAACAGCTCATATATATAATTGATCCCACAATACGTCAGAGAACTTGCAGTCCCGGAGCTAAAATGGTCTTAGCGCCGACGTGTCTGGGGCCGTTTACACCTTCTATTATTACTGTCAGATTCGAGAGTCTAGAATCTGTCAGAAGGATGAGTGGTGCTGTGGCAAAACATATGACGTCGAGCAGAGTAGAACAGGTATCCTTGACCGAACCCAAACAATTCTTCGGATTTTAATGAGAGTGAAGTAAGCTTCTGAGAATTATCCATATGGTTAGTAGTCCCTTTTGGGAAAACGAAGACGAGTTACAACTGGCTATTCGTTAAGCCTGCGGACTGTTAGGCCGCGGTGCTCATGAAATTGGATAGTAATGAAACGGAACGATCCAATAAAAAGTGCAATACAAAGGCTAGTAATGACTCGTATATTAACAGCGCGCTGGGTATTATTTACGTGGTCGGTATACATACAATGTTATGATACAATTATACACTTTCCCCTTCAGCTTTCTGCCTATCCTCACTAAACCCCGGCTATTGCGACTGGTCCTGGACCTCAGATGTTGTATCAACCTTCGCATGTTCTACTTTCTCAGCCTTTCGTGGAGTCTCCACACCCAAATTCACAACATTCCTTAAATTGCCGAAAGGAAGCACATCATTAATTCGACTCGCGCCCGAGAACAACATAACCAACCTGTCAATACCGCAACCCCAACCACCAGTAGGCGGCAAGCCATTTTCCAAAGCTCGAAGATAACTCTCATCAACTGTTGCTCTGTTTTCGTCATCTCGCCATTGTAATTGCTGTTCAAACTTGGCCCGCTGCTCGAATGGAGAATTTTCTTCTTCGTACATGTTGGCAATTTCTTGCTTTCGGACAAATAGCTCAACACGAGCGGAGACAATTTGCTTGGTTTTGTGGTCGAGGAATGATTTTGCTAGTGGCGCCATGCAGGCTGGATGATGCATAATGAATGTAGGTTCCTGGCAATCAGGTTCAATGAATATAGAAGAGAGTTTATCTAACAAACGAGGAAGGGTAGGAGACTGAGGAGGTGTGATCGAAAACCTGCCGAAAAGAGATAGCAATTTTTCTGTAGCATCGTCTTTAGAAAGATCCGGGAGACTCTCTCCAAGAGCAGCCTGTATTGCAGGAATGAATTCAATCCGTTTGAATGGCGTCTTGAAAAGCGTAACATCTAGTTTTCGAAGTCCGTTAAGACGTTCTTGCATTCGTGCAGTAAGCTCAGCCAAACCAGACATTATTTGTTCAGTCATAGAAATTAATTCTGTAAGGTCGGCAAAAGACTTGTAAAATTCACAGGTCGTGAATTCTGCGTTGTGTGTGGCATCCAGACCTTCATTTCTGAAGACTGGCCCAATTTCAAAAACTCGGCCCATTCCTCCCATGATGAGTCTTTTCAGCCACAACTCGGGAGCAATTCTAAGAGCTAGTTGCTTTTCAGAAAATTCAGTTGCAACTGTTGTGAAAGGTCTTGCAATGGCACCGCTAGCTTTATCGGCAATAATTGGAGTCTGAAATTCAAGAAAGTCATCTTTGATGAGAAAGTTTCGAATATACTGTACGATATGAGAACGCAACCGCAAAATGTCGGACACTTTATGATGGATAAGCAAATCAACATGTCGGTGTCGAATACAGGTTTCTGGATTTTCTAGGTTAACGGGTAGTAAAGCCAAGGCAGGTGTCAAGATATCTGGAAGCTCTGACGCATCAATAGACAACTGACGACTATTGTCCTTTCGTTTGGTACAGATAGGAGAACCCATTGCAGCTAATAAAGATTAGTTCCAACATAGAAGAACTCACCCAGTTGAAGCAAAAACTTACAAATGATGTCCCCACGCCGGACATTACTGGCGAATCTTTTGAAATCAGCAAAAGTAACACCTCCCATGGCCGAAACATTCTTATAGTTGCAAATCACTTGATGGGAAACTCCATCCTCGAAGATCTCGATGAAAATTAAACGAGTACCCGATGCACGATACAGATGTACTCTTCCTATGCACAATTAGAGGCAAATATAAGACGTTTGGAGATAGTAATCTTACCCCGCAATATTACAATGTCGCCGGAGCGAATACCTGGGCCTAGATGATCATACTTCTTCTGAAATTCTCGAAAAGTAAGTGCCCAACTATGGGGTTGTATTCGAGGATACACCAGCGCATTCGCTTCCCTCAGATCTTGCGTTCGTAGAGCAACAGCCCGACGTAGCTTAATATCTGATTCATCGTCCCGCAATTCCTCAGCCGTGCGATCAGGATTTATGCTCGGACGACTAGGAGATGGCAGATCTAGGCAGCATCCTGCGGAGGTCGAAAATCGAAGATATGCTGACTTCGATTTGATACGAAGATCTTTGCATAGGTAGGGCCTTAAGAATCGCAGGCCTGAGATGGTGTTCATCCTGTCTCCTTCAACTGTTAGTAATGGGCAGACGAATAGCTGAAAAAGAGCAATGGATTTGTTTTTAGCAATATCAGACAACGGATCGATTTAAAATCAAGCACCCGAAAATTTCGAGCGTCATACGCAACGGTTCTAATGTTATTATGAAATCATCATATTGGGTGGAATTGAATAATAGTTGAGGAGAAAGTGTCAAGACTTACTACATAATAATTGGTGTCAAATCTGAAGAGTTGCTTGTGAAGAAGTTTATGTCGAGAAAAGAGATGTTGAAGGACGTGTGTTCTCGAAGAAAATTTAAAGGCGGTGAGCCGTTTTGGCAAAGAATCAGTCAACTAGTGGCCCTGGAGCTTTGAATTTCTCAGTTCAAGTACCTCAACCAGCTCGCAACTATCTTTACATCTCTTGAAGCCACCAACCTCACAACGAAATCAACCTCATCACAACTTCCCCATTCTCCATTCCAACTCACATATTCCCACCACAATCATGTCCATGTTCGGACTCGGCAGGCCTCAGCCTTCATCGGCAGAGAAGATTGCAGCAGCAGAGCAGGAAATGGACCTCGTAACGGACATGTACAACAAGTACGTCTTCTTTTGCATTCAAGCCCATCTCGGACCTCTTCCTAACATCTATACAGACTCACCCAAGCCTGCCTGAAGAAGTGCGTACCGAGAGAATACCGTGAAGGAGAGCTCAACAAAGGCGAAGGAGTCTGCATCGACCGATGTGCAGCTAAATTCTTTGACGTGCAGATGAAAATATCGGAGTTGATGCAGGCGGAGGCAGCAGCTAAGGGAGCTGGGGGAGGCGGTGGATTTGGAGGGCTGTGAAGCATTTCTGGAAGAAAGGGGCCTTTTCACACTTTGTATTACTTGGTTAAAGGAGTACATCAGAGGCAATCTATCATGGCAATTTCAAAGGGTTTTGCAAATTGTTGTCTGGAAGCAATGCATTTTGTGCATATCATGATTGTACTATAGAACACAAGGGGAACATCAATTCTATCCACTCCAATCCATACTTTTATACGCGCTATGCTACCTCGTTGTAAATGCTTGATGGGTATTGAACGCCTATTAGAACCAAACTCCAGTCCGTGTTACAAGATTAACCTATGTTACAGGCCGCACAGCCACTATATTTGGCCCAGTCCCAATGCCCGTGATAGACCTGACAACCCAATGCGCCCAGCTTTCAGTCTTCAGCGTGGTTTCCAGTTCGTCTGCTCGACTTTCTAAGTCATCGACTTGTCTCTCGAATTGAGCCACGCCATCCTCTACATCCTGTACCTTCGAGACGAGAGCATTGATCTCGTATTCAAGTTTTGCTCCTAATACTTCAATGTCCTTGAGCGCTTCAGTAACATGAGATCGTTCATCACCAAGAATATCTTGCGAACTCTGCTTGACTGCTCGATAAGACTCGCTCATTCGATAGTACAGATCTTGAAACTCTTGCTGGTTTTCAGAGGCTTGTTCGTTCAGTGCTTCGACCCCCCTAACCTTGGTTTCGACCCAGGGCCTAACTTCGTTCTGCAGGTCCATTATCTTTTCGTATAGATGTCTGAAATCCTCGGCAATATATTTTTGCTTCTGTAGTGCAGCCCAAAGATCGCTTTGATCTTCTTTGCCCCCAAGAGTGCCTATAGGTTCCCAAGTTAAAATAGCATCCTCAGCATCACTAAAGGACATTTGACGTGGCCACCAAGCGTCATTATTGGCACTTTCGACCGAGCGAGCTATCGTGAAGCTGTGACGTCTCTGAAGGAGTATTGCGAAATTGTGGGGATCTCGTTCCGCTTCTAGGAAAGGCCCTTCAAGATCGCCGTCGCCACAGACAGACCCTGCGACTGAAGGTTCCCCTGTAATGAGATCACGGCGAATCTCTCTTGCTCGCATGGTCCATTGACTTTCTGCCTCTGTCTCCTTCCGCAAGTCTTCTGAGTCAACTATGACAGTAGGGTATTCCGAATTCGCCGCAGAATCACTTGGTGGTGATTCGGCGTCTAGGTGGGCCTGAGCCGACACAGGTTCTTTAGATTTTGGAAATCCATTTTGATATTCCTCTGGTTTTTCCTTCCACGTAAATGCTCTGCCAACCACCTTTGGGCTTGGGCTTAGACTCAGGGCCGCAATAGGAGAGGACTTATTCGCCGGATTAAAAAAAGTCCCGATAGGCCCCATACGCTCCTCGGGTTCGGCGCTCTCATCTTTTGAATGCTTGCTCGCATGGCCTCTCAAGCCGACCGCATCCTTGATTCGACCAAAGCCAGACCTAGCATCACTCATTTTCCCAGTGACACTTTTGAAAACAGTTTTTCGCAGCTGTGGATCTTTTTCGAAAGAAGGATCGGTGACCATGCTTGTCGCTGATTCTGGAGGGGGAGCGGAGTATATCGTATTGCTGTCTTTTTTCCGTATATCGGGATCATCATCCAACGGGAGCGAATCAGCCCTGCTATGAGACCATAGATACCCGCCTTGATCGTCCTTCGTAAATGTGAAATGGCCTGCATCTGGATTCGATCTTCCATTATTCTCACCCGTGCCAGCCCTCCTCGATTTTCCGTACCAGAGCCATTTGGCTCTTGCACCATGAAGAAGGCCCACGAACCTGTCTATATCCACCGTTTCGATATCTCCAATACCAGCCTTGTCTCGACCAACCATACCCATGACCATTTCTCCGCCCTTCCCACTGAGCTCTGCCACAGTTGATTTTACTGCCTTTGGAACAGCCCAGCCTTCGCCAGCAGCGGCCTTTGCAGTAACTTGATGTAACCGATTCAGTGTATGTCTGTCCAGCCTCCTCGTCTTCTCCAGTTTCTGGGACTTTTGAAAATATGCAATACCACGTTTGAGACTTGGTACATCAAAGGCATCCTTGGAAACAGGAGCGCCAAAATAGTTTAGTCGATTCCGGGCACCCATAAGCAGACCCAGTAGCGCTGCCACAGTCGTAGGCCCAAGTATGCCATCCGTAGGCTCAATATTATAATACTCAGCACCAATTTCCGTCCACCAGTCATTGACTGCCTTCTCAGTGACATCGCACAGGCAACCGTCGGCATATTCCTGCTCCAGTTTACCAAATAACATCAGAGCTACTTGACAGAGTTTTACTAGCTCAATAACAGCACCATATAGTGGTATTCGATCACTCGTTTTGTACAACTGAAGGAACTTTGCCTGGGTAGCACCCGCCGGGGTAGACAGACTCATTCCTGATCTACCAGAACAGCCTAACCTTTTCAGACTCTCATTGACTATGAAATCTTCCCTATGTTTTCTTACGTCGCCATCAGGAACTGGTATGACGGTCAAACTTGAGGGGAAAGTGCTAAGATTCGTGACCATCAAAACTCCTAATGGTGTATCCTTTGGCCTGGCGTTGTATTGCGAAATAGCTTTGAAGTAGACCCGAAGTCGAGGTGACCACGCCTCCTCGTCTGCAGGAACTCCCAGCACACCGACCTGTATCGTATGGGTTGGATCTGCCGTGAATGTAGTTATAACAAAAGTCGGATGTACCCGTGAGCATGCCCATTGCTCGACTAGGTATATTTCATAACCCTGAAGCTGCCCGCAACGCTCGATCACAACGGTGGCGGCATCCTCTTCGAGATATCTGGAAATATCAGCGCCTGAACTCGATTTTGGGGGTACGATTACCAACCGAAAAGCCACTGGATCTGAGAAGACAAGACTGCGATGTTTGAGACTTTGGGGGGAGACATTCTTGGTGGAAGTAGAGCCATTTATACTTGGCGGGGATGAACCGTTGGGTTTCTGCATAGTGTTTGTATTTGTAGAAGCCCGCGAGAGGTTCACGATCTCGTCTTTGGCCATATGGGGGTCGTAGGCATGAGGAAAGACAAATCGGGAAGACATTGTCTCTCCTATTTGTTCATGGATTTCGGCGCCCTTGTGCTATGCTCTGGGGGAGCATCTTTGTCAGTCAAGAAAGTGGGCCAGATCTCTGCATATTGGGTCAATTGCCGGGGAAAAAGGAGAGTGTATGTGCAAGGTTTCGAAAGACATCTCCTAAAGCTTGTGCCAATCGATGGAAGAAAGTCATGTGTGCATTGGTGATAAGGTAAGGTAGTAGTAGGGAGTAGTTCCAGTCCAGAATCCAGATCCAAGTGGCATGGCATGTGATTCGATTACCTATGAGGACGTCCGAGTTCGTCGCTGAAGCGTTTTCATTGGCCACCGGCTTTACTGCTTCAGCGATTCTGGGGCCGCCGTACTGCCGTGGTGCAGCACGCACTAGGGACCTCGCTATTAACTAAGGTAATTAGTTCCTGATCCACTACCACGTACTGCATCCATCGATCAGCACCAATATTTCGAGATTCGCCGAACACCACAGCGGCTGTGCGAGCCACCTATGTTCAACTTTAGCAACGAGGACCTCTGCACAGGTGTCCGTCGGCGGTAGCTGGTTCACGAGAAACGGAGAACGACTGACCATCAAAAACACTCCGAACAGGATTACGAGGGGCTCAAGTGGGGGGTGGTGGACCGCTATGAATTCCCTCCAGGAAGCTTTAGGCAAGCTACGGAGAGATGCGAACTTGTCACATAGCATCGAGGATGTCGAAAGGATAATCGAGCAGCTCGAGAGTGCAAGAGCGGCAATAGTCGCAGGTATAGAACTGCCCCGCAGCAAATACGGGTGGGACATGGACTGACGATGTCCAGAACCAAACTCGGCCTCTATCACGCTTGCGAAGCTCCAGAATCCACTCAAAGATGGCTTCAATAGAGTCTCTGAAGATCTGGCCAAGATTCACAAGGGTCAGAGTACCTACGCCAAAGCATTAGACAAGGTAGCCTTATCTTACTCGCATGCGGCTGGACTCTTGCTGACCTCCTCCTAGAATCTCCCCAAACAACCACTTCCTTCCACTGTCGACGTTCTAGCATCTCACCCCTCTCTCATCAACAGAGCCATAGCCATGCATCTCTTGCGGGAAGGCCAGTTCTCTGTGGCATCGACGTTCCTAGATGAAGTGCAACATAACCCGCCACTTCCGGCACCTCTCATCGGGACACTTCATCCATTCGATGGAGACGAAGGGGATCTTACATCACTGAAATCACAAGAACTACAAGTCAAATTTGCAAATATGTACAACATACTACACGAACTCCAGCTTCGGAATCTGCTCCCAGCAATTGAATGGGCGCGTATCAACAGCCAGGAACTCGAAAGACGAGGCAGTAATCTCGAATTTGAACTCAGCAAACTTCAATTTGTCTGGCTATTCCAAGGCGCAGCTGTAAATGGCCTGCCAGATGACGCCCACAACGGTCTCTCAGGAGCGTACGAATATGCGCGTGTCGAATTCCCCCGTTTTCAGGCACGTTTCCGACGAGATGTTCAACAACTCATCACAGCTATGCTCTACAGATCCAATATACGAGAATCTCCCTATCACCGCACTTTTGATACCGAAACAGCATGGGATGACGTCTCCGCATCTTTTACAAGAGAATTCTGCTCTTTGCTCGGCCTCTCTGCCGAATCCCCCCTTTACCTAGCCGCCACAGCCGGTGCAATCGCCCTCCCTACACTGTTAAAACTTGCTAGCATCGTCAAAGAAAAACGCACCGAATGGACTAGCCAAGACGAGTTACCGGTGGAAATCGCCTTACCAAAAAGTATGATCTTTCACGCCATTTTCGTATGTCCTGTCAGCAAGGAACAGAGTACGGAAAAGAATCCACCGATGATGATGCCATGTGGGCATGTGATTGCTAAGGAGAGTTTGCAGAGATTGAGTAGCAAAGGGGGAAGATTTAAATGTCCTTACTGTCCTGGGGAAAGCCAACCTAAAGATGCCAAGGAGATTATCCTGTAACATATGAGATATTGTAAAGATTTGAATTTCGAGCGATGGAGTTTTGAGGGTTTGGGCTGGAATCGTGTCGGTTGGAGTCTGGAACCAATGAATATCATGAATAGAATGACATAAATCCTCTCCACAGAAAATCAGAGTAATGAATAAACCGAGATTTCTATTCATTGTACGTGCAATACCTTATGTGGCTTTTATTTGGGCGCTCTGGGCCTTCCGAACTTTGAACTGGAATAATCTCGTACGACGAAAACACGTGCGGGCCATTCATCCATCAATCAAAGTCTATTCCGGAGGGAAAGATACCGTATTTGTTGCATGTCTTCATTTTCTCTTGGCAGACGAGTAAAAACTGATGGAAGCAGTGTTTGTTGAGGGAAAAGGGGATCATTCATTATCATAGAACCATTAATCCTTCGCACATAGACAACATTCCAGCCAGCAGGTAATAAAAGCCAGACACATCTCTGTACGATCAGAAATGTCATGCAACATTATAGTGCTAAAGCATCCACAGGATTAAGAACCTTTATTCTCTCCACCCGCACTACTCTTCGTATCTTCCTCTGCGTTCCTATCCGCATCCGTCAACTCCATCTCAGTATCTTTGCCCTCTCCCTCTTTCAGTCGCTTCTCGTCTGCACCAATCTCCTCCTCGGCTACCCTCTTCGGCGTACTAGGCCTTGGAGGTTGAGCCTCTACCTTCACATCATCCTCCTTGGGCTCAAGCTTCCTTCCCACTGCAGCTTCAACATCAATGCTCGTCATCCTCGATCCCGGGCCATTTCTTTCAGACAAAGAACTTGGTGTCTGTGGTCCCATATCTTCCATTCCAATTTCCTCCGGTCCTCTCGCATGTGGTGCTTCGTCTTCCTCTCCCAATCCATCAGTATCTGCTCTATGACCTGTAAGTTGTGCTGCGGGAACTACTCCTGCACGTTGTTCTTGTCTCAGTAATTCCCCTTGAGTGACTCCTCCTTCGGCTCGTAGACTCGAAGATGTATCGTGCACGGAGGAAGAAGGAATTTCCCTTGTAGAAGATATTCCATTTATGGATACAGTGACTGTCTCGATTCCTCCTGGTCCATTCGGCCCTTCGATAGTCTCTGTGCTTTCTGTTCGTACTTCTCGTCCCATTGGAGAGTGATTGCGACTCCCTGTGCCGTTTTTATTCAACCATAAGATTGGAGTGAGGAGTGCACCACCGAGACTTTCGTCCGAACCAAGACTAGGCTGTTGAGTTTGCGCAGATTTGCCCCAGGATATGGAGAGTGGATCGACGGAGGAGGTTCCATTCGAGAGGACTGCTGCGCTTGACGGATCGGGGATCGCAGGTGGAAGAGGAAAGACATTCGCGCCGGATGTGACATGTACAACTCGATCAACTGCATGGAGATATGAAGGAAGCGTGCGGTAGTGTTGTCTTGGAGAGAGTATCAATTCTGCAAGACGCTGTATGGTATGCGGGGGGTATTTGGAGAACCAGGTTTCGAGTGTGGAAGTTATAGAGCTGAGAAGCTCAAGGATCTGAGGAGGGAGCGTGCCTGTTTCGGCAGACGGAGGAGCGTTCTCTTTATTTGTAGATTGAGAAGAACCCGTGGAGATTTGACTTGAGGTCTCGGTGACGACGGAGGGTTCTTGAGATTGAATTGGGGGGGGCGAAGAGGGGAGTGCTGTTTGAGAGGAGGTGGAAATTTGATTAGGGATTGTTGGGATGGGGAAGTCTTCATGAACAATCTGTAGAGTATCAGAAACGCACTACAAGAATGAGGGACTGTATGCGCACCTTCTCAAGCCTGGGTATCAATCGTGTGAGAAGGCCTGGCCATTGTTCACTGTAGGATGTCAGCTCCCGCGCATGAGGCTGTAGGATTGGTGGTAGCATTTGAAACTTACTAGTCCATAGATTTTCCATTGGCAAGAGATTTAAGTATCTCTTCATCTGCATCGAGATCCATTCTGTATTGTTGCGACAGGATCGAAGGTTGGGGATTTCAGGCGCGTGTATGAGCGCGAAGTTTGGGTTGGGGGGGGGGGGAGGAAGGGTGCAACTTCAGGGCTTAAGTATAATAGGATCAATCAAATCTTGCAATATTGTAAACAATTGAAAGAAGGAGAGGGAGAAGGAGAAGGAGATGGATGGAGAGTATCTTAATCTACATAGATATACATTAATTAAAGATACAAATCATGTTGACTTACCATTGTATAGCTTTGATGCACTCGTGCCCACGAGCTCTACCCACCATCTTCATTTCTTTCTCACCAAGCTCATTCATGCCCATGCTCATCATGCTCATGTTTGCAGTATTTGCACCTTAATACGCCGCCACGTGAAATAATTCGCTTAATTTAGTCCGAGTTTGCGAACAAATCCACTAGCGCCAATAATTTCTTATAAAGACTCGACTTTGTTCTCTCCTTCTCAAACTTTTTCTTCTTCTTTTCTCTTCATACTTACGTAAGTTCAATCAACCTCCCACATTGATATGCAACCCTTACTAACTGCGAAATAGCTTCTTGACAAGATCCTAGCTCAAGCATCAGGACTTGGCGATACGAGCCCTCCATTGCACATCGGGGCGGCAAGAATCGTGTAGTAGTCTTCGGGCTCCTACTCGGGGGAATTTTTGATTGCCATCCTTCGGGACACTTTTCATTGAGATCTTGGCTTTCGCTGGGACTCGAAGAAGAGCGCGACAGATTGTGACTGTTTCTTCTGTATTGTATCATGTAGAAACTTATGAATGGCATGTAGATGAGGTTCTCATCAGTCCCAGCAATCAGTGTATCTAAATCTAAATCATAGTCGAGCCGCACATAGGTGAAGATGTATTTGCGTTGTGATGTGAAATCTAATTCCTTATAGCACAGGGTTTCCACAACGGCAGGTGTTAACCTTCCCTACCTTGTACTGCTATCTACTCTCCCTTAGTTGAAATACAATTATTATGTTTCCACAATATTCAAACGCATGAAGAAATAATCGCTCTGACCCTTTCCCGCTTCATGTGATCATGCATATGTAATGTACATGCGTCACTTTTCCACATTGTGGATTTCCAAGCCGTCGCAAATTCGCAAAAATTGGCTCACTGAGACTCAGACTTAGACTCAGACTCAGCCTCGGCCTCACTTTGGGGCTATGTCGCCGGCTGTTGCGATACAGTCAGTCACTCGGGGAAAAGTAAAGATCTGATGATGATCATGATCCTTTCTGATTTGTTTATAATAATGATTCGAAAGGCTATAGACATATCATGAATTTACACAGCTGATATCCAGCTTTCAAGTAGCCGTTGTGGCATGATATGACCAGTGCCTGATCTTCGAATCCTTAACGTCAAATGTCAGAGGCCACGAATATCATC
>Ga0302320_10019712_pt1 | contig 13517 bp, 13 predicted proteins | sample Bog_T0_3_FD_202130 | JGI IMG/M metagenome (GOLD analysis project Ga0302320, IMG submission 202130) | Peat permafrost microbial communities from Stordalen Mire near Abisko, Sweden - Bog_T0_3 | ecosystem: Environmental > Terrestrial > Soil > Wetlands > Peat | place: Sweden: Abisko, Stordalen Mire...
TTCACGGAGACCACTCTGGCGGCACCAAGTTTTCCCGATTCGAGTGCGTACAAGAGCTTGGTTAAGTCATCCAACTCGGGCGCAGTGAGTGGGCCTTTCGACCGATACGGCGAAAGCAGGTCCCGTATGGTCTTGCGAATACCTCTCTCGCTCTGATACCGCCACAATGCTTCCCGCTGCTCGTCTGGTGACCTCTTGCACCATTTGTAAGCCCGATCGATCCGAACCTCGCCCTTGCGCAAGGCCTCTAAGAGTTCAGGAATCGCAGTCAGCAACAGTTGATTGACCTTGCTTATGGTTCCAACTGAGAGATGTGCAGCCTGGGCAATTTTGGCTCTAACATCGACTTTTTGAGCTTCCGTCAATATTGACGAACCCTTGTTCTGACCACCGACTCGCTGGTTCGACAGCGCCTTCTCTCTGAGACCAGGCTCAAGGTCCATCGCCAACTGGCCGCGCGTAAAGGCGTTCCAGCCGCTGGATTGAAGATGTCTGTGGAGTAGACATTGAAGAGCTTCTGTGTCGGTGAGCTCATATACGATGCAGGGTAGTTCTTGGCGCTCCTTCAGTTGCGCCAGCTTCACGCGAGCATACCCGTCAACGATCGTGCGGTCCTGGGTGATCACGATACGTTCTCGAAACGCAAGATCACCTAGTTCAGCGAGTGCGGACAATTGAGCGGCTGGAACCGTAAGGCTGTGCTGAACGTAGCTGGGGTGTGGGCGCAGTTCGTCCAGGCGACAGGTTACTAGTTGGCCGGCTCCGAGCAGACTGTGGTCGCCATCGGTAGATTCCATGTGCTTCTCCCAAAGAAAAGCCGCCCCGTGAAAGGGCGGTCAATAGATGTAGGTTGGACAGAAATTTGTCGGGATTCACCAGAAACAAGAAAACCGCCTTCCGGCGGTTATCTGAGTATGGAGTTCTCGTCCTTCTTGGAAGTCAATTGGGCCACACACATAACAACGTGGGACTGTGGCGTGACGGCCGCATGTGGGACCTCACGACTGTGTCGCTTTTGTGTCGTTGAGTTTCTAACTTATTCAAAACGAACCAACGCAACCAACGCATCTGTGCAAACCGAGGCTGAATTAAGTTGTTTGTTTGCGGAGATTTAGTGGACGGGAACTGCCGATTCGTAATCGACAGGTCATCGGTTCAAGTCCGATCGTCGGCTCCATTTTTTCAATAGCTTACCGACAATCAGTTCACCATCTGCTGCACAGGTGCTGCACACTCGAGTTTTTCCTCGAACTTTTTCATCGCATCCATGGCGTCTTCACGGGCCGTCTTGATGTAAAAGCGCTGAGTCGTGCTGACGCCTTCATGCCGAAGAATGGCTTGAATGGTAGTGTCGGGCACGCCTAGCTTTTTCAGGTTCGTCGCGAGCCCGCGACGATAAGCGTGCCAACCTTTCCAATCGAGACCATTGGCCCTAAAGACAGGCTTGATCACTCTCTCTGCAATGTTGGCGAGGTCTAGCGCCCCTCCAACACTGTTTGGGAAGATCCAGCCGTACGCGTTCGCAGGACGGATGGCGTCGAGCAGCACGCGCAGAGGCCGGATGATGGGAACCACCCCCGGATTCTCCTCGTCTTCGTGTGTCTTCGTATCCTTCACCTGAGTACGCCATACTGATCGCCGAATGGTAAGCCTGTCATCCTCGTCGTCTTCCCACCACAACCCCCGAATTTCGCCATGACGCAATCCGGCGAAAGCCGCAACTGCGATCAGAGCCCGGACAGTGGCCGCGGAAACCTCGGGAGTGTAAACACCCCCGTCCTGACCATGCACCATGATCGACTTGCCTGAAAACAAATCAAGGTGCATCTCGATTTCCTCGAGGGAATAAGCAAATCGTTTCCGACCGTGTTTTTTCCCTTTCGGAACACTGACACCGTGGATGGGATTGTGGTCAACGACGCCGACTCTCTTAGCATGCGTGAAAATGGCTGAGAGTGTCACCTTGATGATGCGATAACTGGCGTGAGCTAGGTTGGTTCCGTGTTCACGTTCGATATCCCGCATCAGGGTTTCGCCGTCAGTCGTTCGAAAGTCGCGTGCGCGGAAACGGTCGACGCGTCGCCTGAGATGGCAGCGCCACGCTTCGCGATAGCCTCTAACCGTGCTCGCAGCTAGCCTCTCTGCAATCCTCGGAAAATGGATGTTCTCCACGAACTCCACAAGGCTGACTCCCGCTTCTGGTGTGAACCCAGTTCGGTTCAGCTTGGCCATGAACTCGTCTCTGAGCTGCACGACCTCCGACTTCTTTGGAAACTCTCTAGTGCTTGCTAACCTCTGTGAGCGTTGCACGCTCGCGATCGAGCCGTCAGGCCGGTACACTCCCTCCCGATAGCGCACGTACCACGCACCATGTGACTGATACAAATAGCCTTTTTGCTGCTGGGTCATATCTTTGCTCCTTCTTTGCTTGACCCAGCTTTGCGTGTTTGTTGTTGGCCAGTGCGACGCTCCAGCCACGCGTCCAATTCTGGCGAGCCCCATCGATAACGACGGTGCTTGCCAAGCCTTAGGACTGGTATCGGATCAGAGGTCCGGGAACGCTTGCTCTGATCGATTACCCAACTCTCGCGTACCTTAAGACGTTGCGCCAGCTCCGCTGATGTTAGCACCTCGAGTTGTGGCCGTGTCGAAATCATCAGTTCTAGCCACTTCCTTAGCCTATTTGGAACCCAAGTCCTTCGTGTCATCCGACATTGCGACTGTGGTTGCCTGGAACGCATCCTCTACACTCTGCAAAACCGTTAGGAGCGTTAGGAACCCCGCCAATAGAGCCTGCCAAGCCCTTTTCAAAAAACGTTATGGAAGCGGCCTTACTGTGACTGAAAGTGCTCGAACTAGACGTTGAATCGTACTCCTAACGGTCCTCACGCTTTTCACCGGGTATACGCTTCGCTGAAAGAGGATTCCGCTCGACTAGATCCTGAAGTTCACCCTTTTAGAGAAGACATAACCCCGCTGAGTTTTTTTCTTCCACCAGAGGGACTCGTTGCTACCACCCAACTTGCGCAGCAGGGATTTCGTCTTGGCCGATTCCGTTGCTGCCCATTCGACTTCGGCTTCCGCGAACAGCGTCTTCGCTTCTTGGGTTTGAATCAGGGCCTTGCCGTTGCGATCCCAATTCTGTTCCGCCCAATTCCAAACGGCGTGAGCCGCAAGGACGTAGTCACCCGCACCCTCGGCATCACGGGCCCCCGCCTGTAGCTTGAGAAAGTCGTAAACTCGCGGAGTCGCTACCAACTCACCAGCTTGCTCATCCACGAGGTCAGCTAGGACATACAACGGGGCGAAAATATCGCGCAGGCGATCATCAAAGAAAATTTTCCCGTCTCTGCTGCGTTGTGGCACGAGATTGTGGCGCTGATGGTAGAGCTCCGCGATTTTCTTCGCGTTTCGGAGCGCGAAGATCGCCATGTCATCGCGCCGGTTACTCGCCCATTTTCCGAGTCGGTCCGGATAGAAAGGTTTGATTTTTTCGGTGCTCTTCTTTTTTCGCATTTCAGTGCGGAAGGATCGAGTTTGAAGTGGCCGGGGAATCTGATTGATCCCCGCGATCACTTTCGGGCCATAAACGTCGAACCCTTTCACCGTCCAGCCTTCTCCGGCGGGTATCATGCGCCGCACCTTGGCTCCCCGCTCAAAACCTGCATTCAGAATGGCCAGCAACTGGCCCTTTTGCTCAGGGTCCAGACCCTCAACCTCGTCGAGGATGAAGGTGGAGCAATTCGCTTCGATGTCTCTAAACACTGTTGCTGGCGTTGGGTCCACAAGCGGTGAAGTTGTGCTGAAAGCCACCAGTGACAGAATCTTCTCCACCAATGTTTTCCCGCAGCCAGGGACAAGGCTCGTGAGCCAAACGTATCCGAAATAGTTAAAGAGGGTGTAGCAATAGGTCCCCATCAGCCACAGGGCAAGCACAGCCGGTGTACATTCGTGCATGAAGATGACGCGCCGCCCAATAAAGTTTTGCAGAGCTTCGAACAGCTCTACTGCTGAGACCTTTTCGCCATTTTGCAAGCGTCGGATTCCATCTGCGCTCATCACAGAAGCGTCTGGCGGTGGCTCCGTTATGTGATAGTTCTCCGGCAGGCTGGTCACAGGCATCACCCCGGAGGTGCCAACGAAGAGAGACCCAGCTTCGCCGAACGCTGTGACGTAACTTAGGTCGCCGTTTAAGTTGTTTTGCGCACGCAGTGTGACGGTCTCGTGGGCTCTATTCAGAATGCTTTCGACGGCTGCATTTCTCTCCTCTTGACGTTTTTTCGCAGCCTCCCTCGCTTGTTCGCCCGATAACGCTGGCTGCTTAGCTTGGTCTTGGCGACGCTTCGCTTGAATTCTTGCCGCTTCAGTGTGAGCACTAGTTCGAAGAGCACGCAGCGGGATGCGGGTGAGACGGGCTGAGAGTTTGAGTAGGCGCTCCTGCTCGGCGGGATCGTGCTCTTCGTCCACGATCCGGCCCAGAACGCTGTTTCGCTCCTTCTTTTCGGTTTCCGGTGTCAGATTCGCCACCAACTCGTTCAGCGCCGGCTCGACATCGAGCGGGAGTCTCGGCAGCTTTTTGTAGTCCTTAGCGGAATGCACGCGCAGATAGTCGTCTAGCCCAACTTTCGAGCCGTCTTCTCCAGGCGGCAGGCGGACGATGAAAACATTTTCCGCTCCACGTTTTTGCAAGTAGGCCCCCAGGGCGAGCTCGGCTCTCCGCACGTTAGGGTTGCTTGCCGCATCGGAATCAAAGCAAATTTCGACTGATTCCAACTCGCTCCACGGAATTCTGCTCAAATCTTCGATCGGCACACTCTCGCTGCCGAACTTTTGCCGCCAGTTCCAGACACCTAGCAGCCCGACGCAGTCAATTCCTTCCTGCGCCGCCTTCTCAGCCTTAATCGGCCCTTCGGTTACAACTAGGGTGTGCCCATCGCCGCAATCTTCGTCGAAGAGCCGGCGTTGCACACTGCACGGGACATGTATGCGATTCAGGCCTCCGACTGCATGCTCATACTTGCGCTTCCGCACCTTGCCGTTTTTCTCGACTAGGCGTGGGTGATCTGGCTTGTAAAGGAATCCCTGAGCCTTTCGGCTACCGGGCGGGAGGATTGGTAAGGCAATGCCGGGCGCATTTACGCCCGTCGCAAAGGTGCGCAGATCTTGTTGTGAGACCGAGTAGGATTCCCACTTGTTGATCGTGAGGTCGTTCAGGCCATAGCCCCGGAGAGTGTTGCGGCGCGCTGGCGAAAGGCGGGGACAGTACTTACTGAGCACCGCTAATTTGGTTTGTCGATCGATTGCCATTGGCTCCTTTTCGAGCCACCGAAAGTAGAAATGAGGACTTCCGGCGCTCCGGCACTCCGGCACTTTTCCTTTGTAAGTTCGCGCTTGCAGGTGCAATGCTAAGTGTTAGGCACTCGGTTCCACTGGGGCAGTGCCGTTAGATTTCTGCTATGGCAGTGACCACAAAACAGTTCGTCGCTCGCTGGTCTGAGGAGATGGGCCGAGCACGCGGTCGATCTGGACACGGGCGCGGTGGTGGCCGTCACGCTGCCAGGTGCGGATAAGGGCGACACCACAACCTTGGACGCAACCCTCTGTGAGGCCGGCATGACGCTGGCGGAATTGGCGAGTCGCGAAGCGGAGTTGCGGCCCGACCATGAGCCCCAGGTAAACGTCAACGGGATCGAAGAGTTAGTCGCCGATAAGGGCTATCACAGCGGCGCCGTCCTCCAGCGGGTGAAGAGTTATGAGGTACGAAGCTACATTCCGGAGAAGCAGCAAAAGAGGCGGCGTAACTGGCAAGGCAAGGTGGAAGAACAGCAAGCGGTTTACGAGAATCGGCGGCGGGTGCGAAGCGAGTACGGCAAGAGTTTATTGCGGCGACGTGGCGAGTTGGTGGAACGCAGCTTCGCGCACTGCTACGAGACCGGCGGTATGCGGCGCTGCCACCTCCGCGGACGGGACAACATTTTAAAGCGGCAGTTGGTTCATGTCGGAGCGTTCAACCTGAGTCTCATTCTGCGCCACCTGGTGGGTGCGGGCACGCCGCGAGAGCTGAGCAACCGCTCTGGCCAGCTTGTTCTGAGCTTACTGTTGCTGCTCTGGTACGGGAACGGTCAGCAACCATGTCACAGCAGCCGTATCTCCGCACCGGCTACTAAGTACGTCGCAAAATCGCGTACCCGGCTGCGCCGCCCGCTGTGCAGAAAATCAGCTCCTTCCACCACGGCCTGCTAGGGCTGTATCTGAAGCGCCCAGCCAAGGATCATGCGACTGCAACTGTTCCGCCGTGGGCGCTTCGGATACAGCGACTTGAAGGAAGCCGCCCCGGGGGAAGGCTATGTACTTTGAATGGGGGGAGCGGGTGCGGAGGTTTAAGCAGCCCGCTGTGATGGGTATGATCTGCCGCTTTGAGGTCGTGTTGGAGCGGCGAAGCGTCGCACAGAGGCGTTCGGCATAGGCTGAAAGAATAGGTGACAAAGCACTCCGGGCGCGAGGAGACCAGAGATCTCCTCGCGTGCCGGGGCACGAGTAGATACCGAGGATGCGGATAGAGGTTCATGCTGCGCACTGCTCGGGTTGAGGTGGAGAGCGAAGCAGGAGTTGAGCCGCGGTGAGCCGTTCATTCAGTCTCAACAGCCGAACTTGGTAAATGGAAAGCTTGATGAGCTTCCAACTGGGGAGGAGCTACAACCGGACTACATCCTCCCGGTGCTACACGTACTCCGCTTTTCGGGCGCAGGAAAAACGACCCGGACCTCGTGCATCTCGCCCTGGAATTGTCTGAGCAGCTTCGTGCCAGCCTTAGGCTGTGGCGCGAGCGATGGTGGAGTCTTCCGGCTCTGCTCCAGCTCTCCAGCTAGCTTCTGCAGGTGTCTGCGCGTAGAGGGTTTCAGACCTCCCACTGCTGTCCGGTTAAGAGTCGAAGAGAATCAGTTGGTTGGGGTTTTCGGTGAAATTGGAATCCAGGTCAACGCTCTGAAGGGCGCATAAAATGGGCATTTTCTCGAAGAGCGTGAGGCTGAGAATCTGTAGAATCTGGTACAGGCTGGCCTCCAGGCCCAAGCGCCTGCGCACGATCGCCACCAGCACGTACACCGATACTGCAATCCAGATTTGGGTCTTCACCGCGTTCTCGCTGGTGCCGTAGAAAGCCTTGATCTGCAGGTGCTGTTTCATCCATTTGAACAACTGAACGACATACTGCACATCAACAGTGTCCTGCTGAAGTTACGATCTACTATCGCTTCCATCCATTGCGTGCACACAGCTTGCCGGTGGTCAGGCTGTACGAACTTCACGACGAAGCCTACTATGTCGTGCGACGCGCCGACGGCAGGGCGTTGGCGGTGCCGCGCTGGATGACGTGTTCCGAGGCGGCGTACGCGAAGATGGTTTCCGCTGCGCGCCTGCCAGTTGGCGTGCTGCTCGAGTTGCGCCGCGTCACCGTGACTTGCCTCTGCTCGGGTGTGCACGATGTGCCCGAGGAGGATCACGATGCCACAGCCGCGAGCAAGGCGCCAACGACAACTGTTCGAAGCAACTCCCGCCCGTTCCCGCCGCACGACTCCCCTTGGAGGTGCAAGAACAGCTACGCCAGGCGCTGGTGCAGTGGCTGCAGGCGCTGGTCAAGATGATCCACGCGGAGGGCGGCGATGAACAAGATCACCGCTGATCATCTGGCTCGGCGGGCCTGTGTGTACATCCGTCAGTCCACGCCTGGTCAAGTGCAGCACAACCTTGAAAGTCAACGCCGCCAATATGGTCTGGTCGATCGTGCGCGCGCGTTGGGCTGGCAAGACATCGAGGTAATCGATGACGATCTTGGAATCTCGGGAGGCGGAACACGCCGCCCCGGCTTTGAACGCCTGTTGCGCGCGCTGTGCGATGGGCAGGTCGGCGCCGTGTTCAGCATTGAGGCGTCGCGACTGGCGCGCAATGGCCGGGACTGGCACACGCTGCTGGAATTTTGCAGCGTCGTCGGGGCGCTACTGATCGACGCCGAGGCCTTGTATGATCCCAGACTCACGAACGATCGATTGTTATTGGGCATGAAGGGTACGATCAGCGAGATGGAAGTCGCGAGTTTCCGCGAGCGTGCGCACGCGGCGCTGCTACAGAAGGCGCAGCGAGGTGCCTTGGTTCGACGGGTCGCCATTGGGTACGTCAAGGGACCGGATGACCGCATGGAGAAAGATCCCGATGCCAGGGTCCGGTCACCATCGATCTGATCTTTCGCAAGTTTGCATAGTTGGGCAGCGTACGGCAGGTTTATTTCTGGCTTGATCAGCAGCAGATCCAATTACCAATCGCTCGCGGGGCAGAAGATGTGCGCGAGGTCGTCTGGCAGTCCGCTCGTTACCATGCGGTGCACAGCGTATTGAAGAACCCGATCTACGCCGGAGCGTACACGTATGGGCGCAGCAAGACGACGACGCGGATTGAGGCCGGGCAGAAGCGGGTTCGGCAGGTGCAGCGCCGTCGCGAGGACTGGGCAGTGTTGATCCATGGATCATCATGAGGGCTACATTGACTGGGACGTTTATCAGAGTAATCAGACGATGATTGCCCACAATGAAAATGCTAGAGGTGGTGCGGTGCGTGGATCGGTCAAACATGGCGAGGCCCTGCTTGCTGGGCTACTGCGCTGTGGTCATTGTGGCGCCAAGTTGCTGGCGCAATATCCCGGTCCACGCGTGATTCGGTATCAGTGCTCTGGGTACGCCCTCAATCGCGATCATGCGTGTTGCGTAATGTTCGGCGGGCTCCGTGCCGATCGTTTGGTTTCCGAACAACTGCTGCAATGCCTGACGCCATTCAGCATCGAAGCGGCCATTGAGGCAATCGAGACCCTGCAGGGCGCCAGCGACGAGCGGGTTCAGCAGAAGGCGTTGGCGTTAGAGCACGCGCGCTACGAAGTGACACGCGCACGGCGCTAATATGATGCTGTGGACCCAGCAAATCGGCTCGTTCAGAACTCGAACGCCGTTGGAACCAAGCGCTGACCATGGAGGCGCACCTCGAAGAAGAGCTGGCGACACTGCAACAAGGTCGCGAGCATCCACTCAGCGACGTGCAGAAACAGGAACTGCTGGCCCTTGCACGGGATCTCCCCAGACTCTGGGATGATCCGCACGGTTCACCGGAACACAAGAAACGGCTCCTTCGAATCGCGCTGAAAGAGATCATGGCTACGTCGGAGGGCGATTCCATACGCCTGGTGTTGCATTGGCAAGGCGGAGATCACACCCAGCTTGAGTTCCAAAAGTTTCGCACTGGTCAGCATCGGTATGTTACGGACAGTGATCTCATGGAGATCGTTCGCACGCTGGCGCGGATCGAATCAGATGCGCGGATCGCCGCAATCCTGAATCGGAATCAACGCCGCACAGCCCATGGACAGATCTGGACGGCGAAGCGTATCTGCTCGCTGCGCAGCCACCATGCGATTGCGGTCTACTGTGAGGGCGAAAGGCAGACCCGGGCGAAATGTCCGTCAGTGACACGGCCGTCGTTCTGGGCGTCACGCCGACCACTGTCTTGCGGCTGATTCGGTTGAAACAGTTGCCGGCGACGCAATCCTGCGTGGGCGCACCTTGGATTCTGCACAGAGCAGACGTCGAGGGATGCATGGCCGACCGGAACCATCCAGTATCCCCACCAACGGTCGATTCAGCGCAGTTGGCTCTTGAAATCCCATAGCATCCGAAGGAGTGCACCATGTCGAGCTTTCGAAGAACAGTTCCACCTGCCAGCGCTGCTTGTAAATTTGGGCGATGGTCAGTGCCGGAAGCGTGAAGTTGTTGGTCAGAAACTTCAGACGCTTGTTGGTTTCAGCATGGCAGTAGCTCACCTTCCGTAGTGCATCTGGGTACACCGACGCCGACTCGAAGGAAGACAGAATAACGGTCTGGTCCGAGCAGACGCCGTCACTTCCCTCCGCCATGTAGTTTCAACTGCCAGAGGAACTCTAGTTCTTTGCTCCTGAAACGCGACATTTGCGCCAAGCGATACCATGCGCGCGGGTACATCGAGTGGGTAAACACTTCGCTTGCGGTCTTCAGCAAAGGGACGGAGAGATCGTCTCTACTCACAAAGCGGGGACTTGGGAAACCTGACTCGAGATGAGATTCGCGCCCAAGTCGACGCAATTCACCAATATTTAATTGCTTGTTAGCACTGTCGTCAAACAACCGTCCTACTGTTCTATGTCGTAGTCAAGCCTGGGTACTCAGCCTGCAACGTCGACCCTAGCTCCACGCGGCACCAGCAAGCCGCCCCACCACCAGCGAAAGGAGAATCTCCCATGCACTCCAGAGTTCGCTTTTCCGGCCCGAGATTCGGGCTTTTGTTCCTAGTGACAGCAATGCTGCTCAACCCGATGACCGGCGTAGCGCAGAGTGCGTCATCCCGTCAACTGCCTACAGGCAAGACCATATCGTGGCCACCGCTGGGAACTCAGCTCAACGTGGGCAGTCTGCCCATGAACATAATTCTTTCGCCAAATGGCCAGTACGCACTGGTGAGCGACATGGGCTTCGACCAGTCGCTTACTGCGATTAACGCCAGCACTGGTGGTTTTGTTTCCAACATCGATTACCCGAACTGCAACTATTGCCCTTACCAGACCACAAACGGTCTTTATTACGGCCTCGCCTTCGGAAACAACGGCCTGCTGTACGCCGCGCAGGGCGGCAATAACACCATCGATGTGTTGAACCTCTCCCCTCGCGGCATTCTCGCCGATCTAGGCAATTTCCCGGCGACTCTGCCCACGGATTTTCCTTCCGGCTTGGCGACCGACACGCGAGGCTATCTTTACGTAGTCAACAACGATCCGAGCACGTTTTTTGTGCCTGGGAGCGTGGCGATCTACTCGCAGAGCACGCAGACTGAGGTGGGGCGCTACTCGTTCACCGGGAGCTGGTATGGGACGCCCAACTACCCGCTGGCCATCGCGGTAATGTCGAACGGTTCCAAAGCCTACGTTTCCAGCGAACGAGACGGCGCGGTGTACGACCTGAATACTTCCGATCCCACCAACCCTACTTTGACCGCAGCCATTCCGACAGGAGCCAATCCCGATAGCGTGCTGTTAAACCAGGCGCAATCACTGCTGTACGTAGCCAATGCAGGCAGCGATACCGTGTCTGTGGTTAACACGGCCACCGACCTCATCGTGAGCTCGATTTTGCTGCGCCCACCAGCGTTACAAAATGTTGCTGGCAGCTCGACGCCAACCGCACTGGCCTTGTCTCCAAATGGAAATACTCTGTACGTCACGTTAGGCGATCTGAATGCCATCGCGGTCCTGGCGGTCAACGGGACTAACTTGACTCTAAGTGCATACATCCCCGGAGGATGGTACCCGAGTTCCGTGGTTGCGCCGACAAACCAAACCATCTTAGCCACTTACGGCAAAGGAACCGTCACACGCTATCCCAACCCCGGCTACATACAGTGGGATTTCAACGAAAGCCCCTGGTACGACCAGCACTTGGTCCAAGGCCAGGTCGCGTTTATTTCCGGTCTAAACAACGGCGAGAAATTGCAGCAGTGGACGGCCTCAGTCCTCAAGGATAGCGAGACTGGCCAAGTGAACGATCACCGGCTGGATCGAATCGGGCTGCAAAGTGGCAACATTAAACACGTGTTCTACATAGCTAAAGAAAACCGGACCTACGACCAAGTGCTCGGCGACGTGCCCGGAGGTAATGGCGATTCTTCGCTCGCCTTGTTCGGCGCAAGCATAACTCCGAACCTGCACGCGCTGGCGCAGCGCTTTGTTCTGCTCGACAACGCCTACACCAACAGCGAAGTCAGCTTCGATGGTTGGGGATGGCTAACTCAAGCCATAGCCAATGAAGACCTTATCAAGGACGTCCCGTACGAATACAGTGGCCGCGGCCGGAACTACGACGTGGAAGGCCAGAACAATGGATACAACGTGGGAGGTTTCCCGGCTTACAATCCCGACGGGCAGCAGATTTCTCCAATATACTTCCCCAACGGCGCGCCCTCGATTCCGGACGTGACGCAAGGTCCGGGAGGACACATCTGGGACGCTGTGCGCTCCGCGGGAATCACCTACCGCAACTATGGCTTCTTCCTGTCAACCGGCATAAACGACAGCAACGGTAACGTGATCATGCCGGACAACTACCCGGACGTGTTGGGAAACCAACCGCCAGGCCATAACTTGCAGGGAGTGAGCGACTGGGACTATCGGCGTTTCGATAGTAATTACCCTGACAGTGACGCCTCGGCGATTTACACGCAGAGAGGCGCACAGAACTGCTCGTACCAAGAGACTGCGTACGGCAAGTACAACTCATCGAGCCGAGTCCACGAATGGCTCCGCGAGTTCCAGCGAATGCTGGCCGTAGACCCCTCCGGCAACTCCGTGCCGGCGTTTGAGACCATTCGGCTTCCGCATGACCATACCCAGGGACCGACCTCTGGTGATTTTGCTCCGATTGCCGAAGTTGCCGACAATGACTACGCTATTGGACAACTGGTGCAGGCAATCAGCAACAGCGTGATCTGGAACAGTTCCGCAATCTTCATTATCGAGGACGATGCGCAAGATGGTCCCGATCATGTGGATTGTCACCGTACCACCACCTACGTCATTAGCCCGTGGATCAGCCAAAGTTCCATCGATCACCGCTTCTACAACAACACCAGTGTGCTGAAAACGATGGAAATGCTTATGGCGGTTCCTCCGCTCACTTCGTATGACGCGACTGCCGCTCCAATCATGGATTGGAACACCCAACCCGCCAACAATGCACCTTACACCGCCGTGTTGCCGGCGCAGGACATCATATGCGCCCAGTCTCCCGACATGAACACGTTGCCTCTAAACGATCCCATGCGCAAGATGATGGTTCGGGCCGGCCAAATGGATTTCGAGCATCCCGACAGCGCTCCTTCAGGTGAGCTGAATGAGATGATCTGGAAGTCCGTGAAGGGAATGAACTCACAGATGCCGAAACCGGTTCATGCCACGACATCGTCCGACCAGGACGACGACTAGTCAGAGGTTAACCCAGCACAGAAAATCGAGAGGGGCAGGCTTTTAGCCTAGCCCTTCTTCCGCAAGGGGTATTAGGGCGCAGAGCTCAGAAAACGAAGTTTTCGGCTCCGCCCCTCCTTGGTGAGAGGCGGAGGCAATTCAACCTTCGATCCGAGCCAGTCTCGCGGTGAGTACAGAGCAAGTTGCTTTACGAGACTCTGTTTTTCTTCATAATCTCTTGGGAGGATAGTCATGTTCGGGGATGTTCTGCGGTCATGCGCTACCTTTTTCTTCCGTAATAAAATCTCAAAGCCGACAAGACGATTTCTCCTGACTGCAATTTTCAGCACAGCTCTCACCTTGCACGCCCAGAATGTCGTTCTGACCGGTTCGCTCAGCGGACGGGTCTCCGACCCGAGCGGAGCAGTAGTGCCGGGAGCCTCGGTGCTTCTGCGGAGCCTCGCGACAGGCGTGGAACAATCTGCCACCACAA
>Ga0302320_10019714_pt1 | contig 13516 bp, 9 predicted proteins | sample Bog_T0_3_FD_202130 | JGI IMG/M metagenome (GOLD analysis project Ga0302320, IMG submission 202130) | Peat permafrost microbial communities from Stordalen Mire near Abisko, Sweden - Bog_T0_3 | ecosystem: Environmental > Terrestrial > Soil > Wetlands > Peat | place: Sweden: Abisko, Stordalen Mire...
CAGGCGTTGCTGCCGGGCGCCTGAGGTTCCGGTGTTGGCGCTCATGCAGCCAAAGTACAACCATACCTGCTTACATCTATGGGAATATTCGTGGGAAGGAATCTAGTTTCTAACACAGTAGTACTAGGGTAGGAAGAGCCCCCCGCCACTGGCGAGATCGACCCAAAGTACAGTGGGCAATCTCCATTGATGCGTGCAGCCCACGCGCTCAAGGAGCTATTCAACTCGATCGGAGTTCTCGACAAGTGGCCGTAACCGGCTTGTCGGACAAGCGACTGTTGCCAATTCCCTCGCTACGGACTTCTCAACGAGTGGTGAGTCTCAATGCACTCAAGGACGACAGCACTTGCGCCACATGGCCGAAAAAAAACATCTTCTCATGCGTAGGAAACGCTTGTTGGCTGCTAGTTGCGAACTCGACATCGTTACCGAAATGGGTGGCTCGTTGCACAGCAGTAAAGCGAAAGAGCCGGCAGACAGCAGACCTACCAAGCATCGACAGAATCTTCAACCGCATGTCCCTGCATATCGTTTGACACGTGTTTTAAGTCCCATGCCTGCAATTCATTAACACGTTTGTAAAGTTCATCTTCTATCTTCCTCGCAAGGTTACGTACGAGGAAAGGACTTCTATTCTTGAGTGATGGAGAGACCATGAACCGTCGAACTGTTCGCCATCCCCTGTTGGTGTGCGTGCTAGGTTTGTATGTGCTCTTTTGCGGACTGGAGACTCCAGCACCCGCCCAAAACCAGGTCGGATCCATTTCCGGTACGCTGACCGATCCCGCCGGCGCCGTATTGAAAGGGGCGCAGGTATCGATTCCCGATAAAAACAAGATCGTTTCCAGCGACGAGCAAGGCCGCTTTTTCTTCAGTGGACTTCAGCCCGGCAGCTACACGATTTCCGTCAACTACATCGGCTTCCAAAAGCTGACAAAGACCGTCACCGTGAATCCAGGGACGTCGGCCACTTTGAGCCTGCAACTCCAGGTCGAGTCGCAAAATCAGAGCGTGTTGGTGACCGCCGGAAGTGCTTCGGCTGAAGTAGAGGCGGTCAACGAAGAGCGCGCTGCTGACAACCTCATCCAGGTTATGCCGACGCAGACCATCACCAGCCTGCCAGACCGCAATCTGGGCGACGCGATCAGCCGTTTGGCCAGCGTCGCGCTGACGCGCAACGAGGGCCAGGACAATTTTGTTGGGGTGCGCGGAGGCGAGCCCCGACTGACCAATACGACGGTCGACGGCTTCAACATGCCTTCCCAGGATCCCGGAATCCGCGAATTCGATTTCTTCTCTGTTCCTCCAGGCATCGTCGGATCGGTCGTGCTGAGCATGACCCTGCTGGCCAACATGGACGGCGATGGAATCGGCGGCTCGATCGATCTCGTCACCAAGACTGCGAACGATACCCCGACCTACCAAATCACCGCTATGGGAGGCATCGGCGCCATGGGCGGCTTCACGCTGATCGAAAACCCGCGTCCTAACGCGGATGTTTATGGCACCTGGAGCAGACGCTTTGGGTCCAGCAAAAAGCTCGGATTCGTCGGCGGCGGACAGTATAGCTTCGATGGCACCGGCTACAACGACGTTGAACCGACCCCGGACGAGGCCACCCTCTCCAACGGCCAAAACGTACCCTGGGACGACGGACAGGATCTCCGTACCTACGTGTTCCACCGGCCGCGGTATGGTTTTGGCGGAACCCTCGATTACCGCATCAAGCCCGGATCCACGATTTTTTTACACTATCTATATACCTATCTACGCGACGACGGCGACAAATCCGTTTACAGTCTCTTCGACAATACGCCGGGCGTCCAAACGGTGACCGTAGCCAACGGCAGCTACAGTGGTGGATGTTCCGGCACCGCCAACGGGATAACGACCGGGCCCTGCAACACCCCGCCACGTTACTACCGCCAGCTTGAAGATGCCCGAATCTATTCCGGCAGCATCATTCTGAGCGGCACGCACGTGCTGACCAATACCTGGTACACCTGGAGCGCGGCGATCGGAAACGGCTACTTCGGCGACCAGCCCTTCGACTCGGCCGACTACACCAACACTGCCACCACCAGTTCGTGCCAATTCAACCAAGCCGCCACCAAGGACTATTTTGTGCCCCAGTGGACCTCGCCGTGTTTTGCCGAGATCAACAGCCCCCAGAACTACTTCTTGACCGATACCCAGCGTGAGTTCGGCCACGAGGAGCAGGTCAACATTGGCTTCGAAGGTTCCGGCGCATTCCGCTGGAATCTCGGCGGGCATCCCTCTACCTTCGAGTACGGCGCCAAGTTCCGCGGCATGCACAAATACAACAACCAATACAACTCGGTGGAGAATTACGCCGGGCCCGGCGCCGGCATCCCGATGACGACCTTTCCCAACAACCTCATCCAAAAGAACTATTACAACGCGCGTACCAGGATGGTTACAACGTTTGGTTCGGCCCCGCCCAGGACTACGTCAACCAGCACCCCACCGATTTCACCCTAGATAACAGTGATAAAGGGGTGGACTCCTCAAACTACTCGCTCGTGGAGCATATTCCCGCCTACTACGTGATGAACACCACCGACTTCTCCAACGGCATTCGTCTGATCCTTGGCCTGCGCGCCGAGATGACTTCGGACAACGTCCGCAACCTGGCATTCGATCCCAATGGAAACGCTACGCCGAATGCGTTCTCAGGCTCATATTACGACCTCCTTCCCAGCGCATCGCTGCGCTTCAACGCCGGACCGAACAGCTATATGCGGCTGATCTACGCGCGCGGCGTCTCTCGTCCCGAGGAGAGCTGGCTAGCGTCAGACGTGAGTTGGGGCACCGGCGGGAACGGCGCCTACGAATTCACGGTTACATTCGGCAACCCCAACCTCAAGGCTGAGACCGGAGACGACATCGACGTCCTGTACGAACACTATTTCAAGACCTTCGGCGTATTGTCCGGCGGGTATTTCTACAAGCACCTCGCATCCCCGCCCGTGAGCACCTCGACCGTGCTGAACAACTATCTGCCTCCAGGCGCGCCCCCAATTGATCAGGGTACTTACCTTGCCACCTACTACATCAACGCCGGCAGCGCGTGGATCAGCGGCGTCGAAATGCAGTTCGTGCAGAACTGGACCAATCTGCCCGGCTTTCTTGGCGGCTTCGGCATGAAAGCTAACTACAGCTACATTGGTTCCCAGACCAGCGGCATTGCAGGGCGCAGCGATAAGCCGCGCCTGCTCGAGAACGCCCCCAACCTCTTTAACATCGGCCCCACCTACAACAAGGGGCCGCTCTCGATGTCAATGAACATTAACTTTAACCAGTCGAGCATCTACGTCTACCAGTACACGGACGGGGCGCCGGGTGGACCAACCGGCCCGCTCGGTGACAACTATAATTACGATCACACCCAGATCGACGCGCAAGGCAGCTATGCACTTCCCCACGGCTTCAAGCTTCTCGTTTCCGGCCTCAACCTCAATAACGAGGAATTCGGCTTCTACTACGGCAGCCCGAAATACGACACCCAGCGCGAGTTCTACCACCCTACCTACTCGTTCGGCCTGAGTTGGGCACCGCAACGCGAGAAATAGTTCGCCAAAACTGAACCTCCCGCCTCGTCTACAGGGTTCAGACATCGCCTGATTGTCATCTGAGATGGCCAAACAGGGAACGCACGAGAGCAAAACGCTCGGTTGCTTCCCAGCCCATGGCGGCGGTTTTTCAACGGGGATTGATCGCTCCAAGGCCCGGTTGCAACTATACTTCCGCGCAGGAGGTCGCAACCATGTCGAAGCCCCATCGACATTCCTCGACAATCAAACCACCGGCAGCCGCCGGCAAAGCCCCGGTTGATCGTGGTACGGCGCAAAAACTGACAGCGGTGAAAAACGCCCGTAGAACCATCGGGAAAAAACCTAGCACCTCGTCGAGTGGTCAGCCTGTGTTCGCACAGCCCACTCCGTCTCCCGATCCCACCAGTTTCAAGCACCCTGTGACGGATTCAAAACTAGCCGATGTCGCAGGTGTTCAACCCGTGCCCGATTCGATAACCGCCGCAGCCGAGCCGTTGCTGACACTGGCGCAGGTTTATGGCAGCCAGAGCTCAATCATCGAGAAGAATCTCGAGGCCGCTGGGCAGATTGTCTTTCATTGCGTGGGGGATACGGGGAGCGCCAAGGGGCCGGACACGCAATCGCTCGTCGCCGACAAAATGGCCTCGGACTTCGTTGAGGCCAACCCGGCAGACGCGCCATCGTTTTTCTACCATCTTGGCGACGTCGTTTATTACTTCGGCGAAAGCGAGTACTACTACGACCAGTTCTATGAATCCTACCGAAACTACCCGGGCCCAATCCTGGGGATTCCTGGCAACCACGATGGAATCGTATATCCCTCCGATCCGGCGGCGACACTGGAGGCTTACCTGCGCAACTTTTGCGCCTCCGCTGTAGCCTTCGCCCGACGCGGGCGGACTGGCCAGAACGACCATGATCCAGCCCGGAGTGTACTACACGTTCGATGCGCCCTTCGTGCGCATTCTGGGCCTATATAGCAACGTGCTTGAAGATCCTGGAGTAATTTCAGATCAGAACGGCACCTATTCCGCCCTCGACCAACGCCAGATCACTTTTCTCACAACCGCGCTCAAGCGCGCAAAAAGCGAGAAATACCCCGGGGCGCTGATTATCGCCACACACCGTCCGCCATTCACAGGTGGTTCCGACCACGGAGCAAGCCCGCTGATGCTCAGCGACCTTGACAATGCTTGCACTGCAGCCGGAGTTTGGCCACATGCGGTTTTCTCGGGCCACGCACACAACTATCAGCGCTTCACCCGTATTGCGAGTGGCTTCCAGATTCCTTACATGGCGGCAGGGTGTGGTGGACACTCGCCGCTTAGCGCAATGCGCTCAACGATCCGCACTCCATACAAAATTGACGACACGATTACGCTGGAAAGCTACGATGATAAAGACTACGGCTATTTGCATGTTCGTGAATGCAACAACCATGCGGATCGAGTTCCATCCTCAGTCGGATGGAGGCACAACGAAGACCCCCGACGACGTTGTCACCGTCAACCTGTCCACTTGCCAAGTCAGTTGATGCATCAAAAATGCGCTGCAAGGCGCGTAAGTCCGCAGTATGAGCCCCGGTTCTCGAACCCGCCAAAGATCCTGGGCTTCGACTCTGCATAGTTGGTTGGCTCGCCGCCGGTCTCTTGGTCGCAAGAAGGAAGATGCAGACATTTGCCGCGCGGATTCGCTGAGTCTATGGACATTGAATGGCGCTTTCTATGATTAACGCGATAGGGCTTTGCGGTGAAAGCTCGATACAGCAAACTCCTTCGGCCATACAGCTTCAGTGTGGCACAATCCGCTACGAGTAGAGGTGTTCCATCTGACGAGAGCGCCGGCGCGCGCCCGGGCGTTACTTCAGCCGAACGGCTAAACCGTTCAATGATCCCAGGTTATGTGCGAATCATTTGATTATCCCCGAGTAAAGTCCCCAAGGCCCCGGAACACAATTGAGAGCGCTTCGCTGCGGTCATCCACTTGAACGAATAACCGGCTATCCGCAAGGGCACGATCGTCGACGCGACGATTATCCACGCGCCCTCGTCGACGAAGAACGAGAAGAAGGAGCGTGACCCCGAGATGCATCAGACGAAGAAGGGAAACCAATGGTACTTCGGGATGAAGGCGCACATCGGGGTGGATTCAAAAGAGGGCATCGTGCACTCGGTCTGCTCGACGGCAGCCTCGGTCTCCGACGTGCATATGTTGCCGGACTTACTGCACGGTGGTGAGAAGAAGGTCTGGGGTGACGCAGGCTATCAAGGACAGACTGAGGCGATCCATGAAGCCGCGCCTGAGGCGCAGGATATGACCTCGCGACGCGTGAAACCGAAGGCGGGCGTTGATGAAGCCGAGAAGCGCAGGAACCGCACCAAAGCGCGGGTGAGAGCCAAAGTGGAGTGGCCCTTCCGCATCCTCAGGCGGGTGTTCGGCTTCACCCGGGTGCGCTATCGCGGCTTAAAAAAGAATCACGAGTGGCTGTGCGCCGGCTTTGCCCTGGCCAATCTCTACCAGGACCGCAAGCGGCTCGCAAGGATCAATCTCCGGATGGCCCCTCTGGGGGCATAGTGTCCCTGCCGCAGGCCGCGCACGACTTACGGCGCGGAAAACAAGCACCACAATCCGCCGCCAAATAGTCGATTGCATGCAGATTTCGCCAAACTCCCGGTACGCGGTCCTATAACTCCGCGTTAATCAGAGCCTCCCTAAGCGTGCGTTCGGACCGCGAACTTTCCTGACCACATGCGAGATTTCATTTACTTGACTAATCAGCACCTTGTAATGGGACCATTGCAATGGGATGCAGGTATAGCGGAATTGCCACTTGATATTGACGTGCGACGCGACAGGCAATGTCCTGGCACACGTCATTTAGAATCCCGTAGCGGCCGCTAACCTGTCTTGGCGACGAGTGGCCAAATACAGTCTCGAACGGACAGTCTCACTGGCTCACGGGGTTTGAAGGACGAATTAGGACGAGGACGGAATCAGCGGAGGTTCTCGAATTCTGCTTTTGCTCGTTTGAGCACGGGGATATCAGGATCCGCACCCTTCCAAAGCGCGAGGAAGGCCTCGTATTCAGCGCGCGCCTTGGCGGGTTCTCCCGAGTGGGCATAGGACCGAGCAAGGCCAAGGTGCGCCAGAACGACAACTGGGTCGCCGATGGTGATGCCGCGATGGCTCAAGATTCTTTGAAACTCGCTCGCCGCCTCCGCGCCTTTGCTCGCCGCCAGGAGCGCTTCGCCTCGGAAGAAGACCGGATAAAGAGAGCCGAAGAATGCGGTTTGGCTGCTGCGAGGCGAACCCAAATCGTAGGGTATGCTGGCCTGCAAGGCGTCAATCGCCTTCAAGGGGTCGCCGTGCTGCAGGGCCACAGCGGCCCGGATCACGGGCAGGTAGCTGAACCTGACCGAGGTGTCCTCCGGGTAGCGCTTCTCCATATCACTTGCGAGCTTCCCCGCTTGACTCGAGTCACCCGAGAGAGCCAGAGCGAGAGCCGCGCCATAATTCACCTCGCGGTTGCCGGCCAGAGACAGGGCGGCCGCGGCTGTTTGTCTTGCCTCAATGGGGCTCCCGAAGAATGCCTCCCATAGAGCCGGCCTGACTTGGAAGGCGGCCGCCTGCTCGCGTTTTCCACTTTGTTGCGCCAAGGCGACGGCTTGCCGCGAAAGTTTGATTGCATTTTTCAGCCGCCCTTCCGATGCCTCCGCGAAGGCCTGGCGGTCGAATATCCAATCTTGCGTTCCGGATTGGGTCTGGGCTGATTCCACTTCGCGTCGCATTCCTGCCGCATCCCCTTTCATATAGGCGATGTCAAAGCGGAGCGCTGCCATGCGGTCGGCATTGCGCTTCGCTGCCATGTGGGCCGCGTTCTCAGCACCCTGGATGTCATTCAGGTACATCAAGTCGTAGCCCAGCAGGTAGTATCCAACCCTGGCGTCCGGGTTGAGTTCGATCGTCTTTCGCGCCTCTTCCACGGCCCCTTTGTAATTGGCGAGTACGGGGTCGACAAACCCGGCGAGAAAAGAATGGTCAAGAAAGTCGCGCGGGTAGCTCTGTGCCCACTCGTTGCAGACCTGCTGCGCCTTTTCCTGGTTTCCGGTCGCACGCCCAAAGTAGTAGCCGGTAATGAAAAACCGCTCCTTGTCGCTGGCCCGGTCACGCAGTTCATAAGCCCGTGTGACGTTCTCCGTAGCCAACTCAGATGATCCCGAAGTGCCATACATCAACCCGAGCGACGCGTATGCCATTGCGAAGTTCGGGTCGATTTCCACTGCGCGCGTGAAGAACGGTATAGCGGGTTCACCTCCTTGCGAGGCTGCGACCTTCCAGCCCAAGCTGTAGGCTTTCAGGGCATCGAGCGATCGAGTGGTTGCTTCCTCGAGCGGGGTATCGTGTTGTTCCATCGTGGGGAGGGATTCTCCAACCCGTTTTCGGAACCGGTTCGCAATCTGGCTCAGCGCCTTCAGCACTTCTTCTTCGCGAGGTACCTGGATCTGCTCAACCGCGAAGATGTTTCCCGTGCGGCACTCTCTGGCGCGCAATCCCAGCAGGTACTGACTTCCTAATCCGGCGATCGATCCCTCCAGCACCGCGGCACTTGCTGTTCTCTCGCAAACCTCTCGTGCGATAACTGAAGTGAGGGGAGTGTCGGCTGGCTTGCCCATCAGCCGCAGCGTGTCCTGGATCTGGTTCTGCGATATCAGGCTAAGGAATGGGGACTGTTCGAGTTGGACTGACAATCCCTGCCTGAGACTGTCATCAAACACGGGATCGCCCGTGGTATTGGCGAAATCGGCCAGGACTACCGTATCTTTGCTGGTGAGCGCGAGCCTATGGCGGAAATGGACATAAGCCCAAACCGACAACGCCAGCACCGCGACAATTGCGGGAACGATCAAAGAATATCGCAGCGTGGTCGTGGCGCCTTTGGGCTTTGGCGAGACCCTGCCGCGGATCGAATCCGTGTCCCGGCTTAATCTTCGCAGGTCGGTTCGAACGTCGGCCGCCGTTTGGTAACGCAGGGTTCGATCTTTCTCGAGACACTTGGCGATGATGCGCTCCAACTCCGCCGGTACTTTGGGGTTGAGGCGGACCGGAGGGACCGGTTGTCGATTCAAAATGGAATCAAAGACCACTCCCATGCTCTCGCCGTGGAACGGCACTGAGCCGGTGGCCATCTCGTACAAAACGGCTCCAAGAGAGAAGAGATCCGTACGGTGGTCCAGTTCTCTGGCGCGAACCTGTTCCGGCGACATATAGGCAATGGTTCCCGCCCAAGTCCCGGGAGTTGTCAGTTGTTCTTCCTCGACGGCTGCGGTTTCTGCATTGGGGTTTGCTTTGCCGCCGCCTTTGCGGAATGGGGCGATCTTAGCCAAACCGAAGTCGAGGATCTTGGCGTGTCCGCGCAGCGTAACAAAGATGTTCTCCGGCTTGATATCTCGATGAATGATTCCGCCGGCGTGCGCGGCGTCAAGAGCGTCGGCAACATCAGCGGCGACCGAGAGCAGGAGGTCGTTCTCAGCCGGCTTTCCGGCTATGCGGTGGCGGAGCGTGACGCCGTCCAGGAATTCCATGGCGATGAAGGCTTTGCCGTGCTGGTCATCGATTTCGTAGATGGTGCAGATATTTGGGTGATTGAGTGCTGAAGCGGCTCTTGCTTCACGCTGGAAGCGGCTGAGTGTCTGCGGATCTGCGGCGAGCTCATCCGGCAGAAACTTGAGGGCGACGAAGCGGTTCAGTCGCTCGTCTTCAGCCTTGTAGACGACACCCATTCCGCCGCCGGCGAGCTTTTCCAGAATGCGATAGTGGGAAATGAGGTGCTGGTTCGGCAAGGTGCCGGTGGTATTCGAATCCTGACTACTGGCAAAGGCGCGTGCGGCCGCCTCGATGGCCGGGGTTTCCAGAAATCTTCCCGCTGCCTGTTGCGAGCGGAGGAGCGAGCGCACCTCGCGCTCCAGCGCCTCGTCGCCGGCGCACTCCGCTCGGAGATAGGACTCTTGCTCCTCGGGCGGAAGATCATTCACGGCCAGCAATAGACTTTCGACTTGTCTCCAGCGGACGTTATCCATCGCCCAGAACTCCGGTCAGTTGTCTATAGAGCCACGCTTTAGCGGTGCTCCAGTCGCGCATGACGGTGACAGGCGACACCTTGAGCACCTCGGCTGTCTCTTCCACGCTGAGTCCGCCAAAGAATCGCATCTCGACAACCTGCACTTTGCGAGGATCGAATTGGGCCAGGGCATCCATCGCATCATCGAGGGCGACAAAGTCCGCGGCTCGTCCGCTGTCCACGAGGGCTGTTTCGTCGAGGGAAACGTGGGGCGCGCCGCCGCCACGCTTGAGATTATGGCGCCGCGCGTGATCGACCAGAATACGGCGCATCAACTGGGCGGAGACTGCAAAGAAATGGGCGCGATTCTGCCACTGCATGCCTTTGTAGTCGACGAGTCGCATATAAGCCTCGTTCACCAGCGCTGTGGCTTGCATGCTGTGGCCGGGCCGCTCGCGTCGCATGTAGCCTTTGGCCAGGCGGCGGAGTTCGTCGAAGACGATCGGGGTGAGCCTGTCGAGCGCACCACGGTCGCCGTCACTCCACGCTCGAAGCAGTCCACTCACCTCTCCAACAGGGGGAGTTTTGACAGCATTGAGATTCGGCGGAGTCCACTCCGGCATTCCCTTGACCCCCTGGAAAATTCGATCTGTCTCCAGCCTATCCAAGAAACGTAAACCCTGAATGATAGTTCTGTCCTCCAGTTTGCGCCTATTCGAATGAAGGCGACGTAAGGCCGCCTTGAGGAATGCGCGGAAAACAGGAAAATGACAATGATATTGATTGAGTTCGCACCAAGGTGGTCGCGCGCCGCGCGGCTGAGTCTGGCCCTGGCCATGCTGGCAGCGCCGGTTTGCACCTTCGCACAATCTACCCAGCAGTACACAATAGTGGATCTGGGACCGGTAGGCCCGTCGTGGTCGCAGGGCCAGCCATTCACGATCAGCGGCAATCGGCTGATCAGTGGAGAGATTGTGCTCGCCAACGCCAACAACCCCGCCGAATTCGCATCGCATGCGGTTGTTTGGGAAGGATCAAGTAGGAAAGTCATAACCATCCCTGGGCTCGGCGGGCCAAACAGCGTCGGGTTCGGCGTGAACAGCTGGGGGTATGCGGCAGGGCAAGCCGACACGCAGACCCCGGACCCGAATGGCGAAGACTTCTGTGGATCCAAGGCGCTCGGTCTTACCCAAAGCGGCAACACCTGCGTACCTTTTCTTTGGCAGAACGGCACTATGGTGGCGCTCCCCAGGCTGCGGAATGCCTCCGGCACGGAGGGTAGCAACGGCGCAGCATCACAGATCAACGACTTCGGCATGATCGTCGGAACGTCGGAAAACGGCGAAACCGATTCGACCTGCCCCGGCGCAGCCGTTTCGCCGCAGACCATCGAGTTCAAACCAGTCGTCTGGATGAAGCCCTTTCCCTGGTCGCAGGTTCGGCTCCAGGAACTTCCCACCGTTGAAGGCGATCCGGACGGTATTGCGTTCGCGATCAACAATCTCGGTCAGGCTGCGGGCGCCAGCGGAAATTGCGGGCCATTCAATGTGCTTGAGCAGAACAATCTCACGCCGAGTCATGCTGTTTTGTGGCGGAACGGCAACGCCATCGACCTGGGCAGCCTTGGCGGAGACGGCAAGTTCGCCGGCATCTACGCTACCGGGCTGAACGATGAGGGGCAGGTTGTGGGAACCTCGGACACCGCCGGCGACGCAACCTTTCATGCCTTTCTTTGGCAGCAAGGCCACATCACCGATCTCGAAACCGTGCCCGGTGACGCGTACAGCTCTGCCATAGCTATCGGTAATAACGGCTTGGTGCTCGGCGTTTCCATCAGCGCCAGCTTCAGCCCCCGGGCCGCGCTTTGGCGGAATGGAACCGCAACCGACCTGAATACCCTGGTTCCTCAAGACACCGCTTTGTACCTCGAGTCCGCATGCTCCATCAACGACCGGGGCGAGATCATCGGCTTTGCGGCTTTGAAGAGCAACCTCAGCGAATCTCACGCCAACCTCGCGAAGCCGGTCGCGAACGCCGGTGACAGAGACTGAGCCACGCAGGGTCCAAGTGCTCCACACCGCAACCAAGGCAGCAACAACCGATAAAAGGAGGACCCCCATGAATTTGTTAGGCAAAAACGTCATTACGTCAGGAACCTTCGCCGCTCTGCTTCTCCTGATCGCCCTCAACTCGTCAACGACTGCTCGCGCATTCGCCGCCCCTCTGTCCGGAGCCATTCGCCAGATTGGCCTTCCCGTGATCACCACAACCGTTCCCACCCCTGTATCTCCTTCAAGGATCGTTACCCTGGCGACCGGCGTCGAACCGGGAGCGGGACTCTTTCCGCTACACCTGGTTACCGCAGAAGGGGAGGCCGTAACTGCATACGCGGTGCCGGCGGGCATGGACCTTGTAATCACCAACGTAGAGATCACTCCATTTCAGAATGGCACCGCATACGCTCCGGCCATGGTGTACCTGGAGCAGACCCAGTATGTCGGATACGAGTATTGGCTGGTTTCAAACCTCGTTTCAACGTCGTTTGAGTACCCGACCGGATTTGTGCTCCCGTCTGGCTCTGCGCCCCTAGTGCTGGGTGAATTGGGGTGCGTCATCACGGTCCACGGCTACCTAACCCCGGCGTAGATGGAGCGGGTACTGGAATAGAGAACTACCGGAAGTCCGATCGCGGATGCCAAGGGAGACTGCGGATATCCGCCCGCCGCCCATACCGCTCACACATAAGCAGACGTTTCAAAAGGAGATCAATCTATGAACCTGTTAGGCAAAAGCATAATCTCTGCCGGAGCAGTCGCCGCCGCTGCGCTACTGCTTGCAGTCAGCTCGCCGCGCGCTGTGCATGCCCTGGGCGAACAACTGATCAGCATCGCCAACACCGCAACTCATCCCGCGATTGTCGAGGACGTTCCCCATCTCCCCTCTCACGTCGTAACGCTCCTCGGGTTTGTCGCAAGCACTTCCTACAATGATCCATTGATCCAACTGCTTCCGGATGGAACCGCGAATTACTTCTTCTCGATACCAGCCGGTCAGAGTTTTGTTATCACTGCAGTGGAAGTTACGCCGCCCTCCAGCGCTTCAGCCTGGATCAATCTGTACAGTAATTCCGGCGGCTACTACGGAGGCTGGACCGCCCCGGGTTCCAGGACAACGGGGTTTCAATTGTCGGCTGGAATCGTTGTGCCAAGCGGAACCGCCTTGTCCGTGGCAGGAAGCACGGTGAGCACTTCAATAACGGTTTACGGCTACCTGACTCCAACTCTATAGCAGTGGGGGCTCTCAGGAGAGCTCTTGAAAACTCGGCATGCATGTGCAACTCGGGTTTCCGGTGCTCTCCGCTCACTTCCTCGAATCGCTACTCGCACCAGTATTGAAAGTCGCAAAGATAAACTATGGCCATGGCCATAGGACGAGATCTTGTCTTCATCCTATGGCAGTTAAAGAAATCGCCGCCTCGAACCCTCAGGTGCCATTTATTTTTCTTTCACTTTGATTGGCAAGAACTCCGGGTTCTGGAAATCCATACCAAGAAGTTGGCGAGTGTTAGCCGATGCGTCCGACTGCAATCGAGTCGCGCAATCCAGGTTGCTGTATAACCGGCTGCTCGGACAAGTGACCACTGCCGATTGGCACATTACGGACCTCTCGATGCGTACATGACCGAGTCACTCAGCGACGCCTATAGTAATCGGTCGATGGCGGATTAAAAGTGCCTAGTACTACTGTGTTAGAAACCGCGTTCGCGCCGCACATCGCGATCACAAGCTCCGCCAGCCGCGAGAAGAGGAATGGCTGTTGATCGAGTGGCCCCGTGAGGAAACCGAACCCACTAAGTACTGGATGTCCAATCTGGCGGAAAACA
>Ga0302320_10019715_pt1 | contig 13515 bp, 13 predicted proteins | sample Bog_T0_3_FD_202130 | JGI IMG/M metagenome (GOLD analysis project Ga0302320, IMG submission 202130) | Peat permafrost microbial communities from Stordalen Mire near Abisko, Sweden - Bog_T0_3 | ecosystem: Environmental > Terrestrial > Soil > Wetlands > Peat | place: Sweden: Abisko, Stordalen Mire...
CTCATTGCCAAGATCTTTGGCGTGACTGGCACGGCTGGATTGACATTGGCATTGTGCCGACGTGCGCGCACCGTCTTCTGGGCTGGGGTTGGAGGCATCGGCATGATCGTTATGAAGAAGACCCAGGTGCCGAGGACAAGAGCGGCGAAGCTAGATCCGGCAGTAGAGCCGTCCCACGGCGAATAGGGCTCCGCGAATGCTCTTATGCAAGGGGAACAAACGGTCTTCGAATCGCCCCAGGCGTGACCAGATGAGGTCCGCGTGCCCTTTACCGGGCAGGGTATTTGTCGTCGGGCGCCAGGTTTATTGCAGAAACCACAACACAAGATGTGATTTGAGTCTGAGATGGGTTCGGCAACTGGCGTGCCCTACATCACAAGGAAGTTGTCGATCGCACTGCGCCGCTGCGCCGGCGAATGACACGAAGCAAGCGGCTTAGGAGTTCAGTCAATGATGAAGAATTGTGCATTTCTCATGGTTACTTTTGCGATGCTCGCATTTTGCCCTCTTGGCCGTGCCCAAGATCAGGAGCCCACTATCGACTCCACCATCGCAGTAGTGAGGGCCAACATGCAGGCAGACAGGACTACCCTCATCACAACAGGAATGAATTTCAACGACAAAGATGGCGCGGCATTCTGGCCGATCTATAAGCAATACCAGTACGAACGATCCAAGGTGGATGATGATCGCGTTGCCGTCATCAAGGAGTACACCCAGAAGTACTCGACGCTGACCGACGCCGAGGCCAAAGCGATGGCAGACAAAACGTTGGACTGCGACTCTCGCCTGGCTGAGTTGAAGAAGAAGTACTACAGGAAGTTCAGCAAAGTACTTCCGGCCCTTACGGTGGCGAAGTTCTTTCAGTTGGAGCGTCGCGTCGATTTGATGATGGACATGCAGGTCGAAGCCTCACTTCCTCCTCTCACCCAGGCACAGTACACCGTGCCGCGAGGCAGCGTGGCAGGACCGCCTCAGCAATAAGACAGGCTCTAGTTCGAGCGGGACTTTGATCCGGGAGTAGTCGATGTTGCACATGATGAAGCATAAAGCCGTGATATTCGGGGCAGTACTGTTGATGTTGGCCATGGCAATGGCGCAATCGCAGCGCGATAGAGAGGCGTTGTCCGTGCAAGGCTACCAAGGAGAGGCAAGTGTTATTCGATACCAGGGGCGCGTGTTCGTGGATGCGCAAGCGCTTGCGCAAATCACAAATGGGTCGTTAAGTTTTGAGAAGAACAGAATTATTCTGACGCTGCCCGCTCCGGAAGGTTCATCGTCGAGCGCCGATGCTCACAGATCAGGCTTCTCGCGCCCCTTCATGAAAGCGGCGATCGAGGCAATGGCCTCGATCAGAGAGTGGGGTGGAACGCTGCAGACGATCGTACTGAATGGGTATCCAGTGGGAAATACCACGGCAGGAAACACGATCATGGCGTTCCAGGGGCGAGCTGCCGACAGCGTTGCATTAGCTTCCGCGGCGGCATCGACAGACTCTGACTATCGCGGTCTCGAGTTGCTCAAGAACGAATTTAACAATGTGCAGGCCTGGGCTGACGGATATGCCAAAGCTCGTAGTTCGCTGAGCGCGGCAGACCTAAGCATGTCTGAGAGCCAACTCAACAACGATTCCGAGGCCCAGAAGATAATCCATTGCGGCCAATTTCTGGCGCGGATGTTCGCCAGCGGTAACTTCCAGGATGAGGCAGTCTGTCATTAGCTTCTTAACACGTGAAGAACACAGTTTTCCAATCCATTGCGGCCAGCGACTGCGTATCTGGCGCAGCGTCCGTCTCAGTAGCGTCATCGCAGAGGCGTCGCACGTGGGCACACACGGAGGGGCTTCCATTGCCGCTGGGTGTTACCTGGATCGAGGAAGCCCAAGCTTTCAATTTTGCGGTGTGTGCTGAACATGCCGAGAGTGTGCAACTGTTTCTCTATTCCCCTGCCGATTTCGCAAAGCCAGTTTTGACATTGCAGTTCGATCCTATCCGCAATAAGTCAGGGCGGATCTGGCACTGCAGGATCCCGCTCGATCAAATGGGCGATGTCCGCTATTACGGTTACTCGGTTTCAGGGCAGGCCGTTGCTGATCCCCGCGGGTTCGATCACGAAAAGGTTCTTCTCGATCCGTATGCGGAACGCGTTTTCTTTCCGCCGGGGTTCGATCGCAAGCGCGCTATGGAGCCCGGCCCCAATCATGGAAAAGCCCCGCTCGGAGTTTTGCCTACACATAGGGCCACTTTCGATTGGACAGGAGAGGTTCCGCCTCGGCCAGAATCGGACGCGATCATCTACGAACTTCACGTGAAGGGGTTCACCCGGAATCCCAATTCCGGTGTTCATCCCTCGCGAGCCGGAACCTACGCAGGACTGATTGAAAAGATCCCGCATCTGAAAGAGCTTGGGATCACCGTCGTCGAACTCATGCCCATATTTCAGCGCGATCCTCACGAGGGTGACTATTGGGGATACATGCCTCTGAACTTCTTCGCACCGCATGCGCAGTATGCATCGAGTGTTGATGATGATGGGCAACATCTTGAGTTCAAGAATATGGTCAAGGCTTTTCACAAAGCCGGAATTGCCATTGTGCTCGACGTTGTTTACAACCACACATGCGAGGGAGATCACGTCGGCCCTACCTACAGCTTCAAGGGTTTCGATCCCTTGGGCTATTACATGCGGTCCTCCGACCCGACCAACCCGTACGCCAATCACTCCGGCACCGGTAATACCTTGAATTTCAGTCAGGCCCACGTGCGCAAAATGGTTATGGACAGCCTGCGGTACTGGAAGAACGAAATGCACATCGACGGGTTCCGCTTCGATCTGGCATCGGTGTTTAGCCGCAATGCAGACGGATCACTGAATTGGGGAGATGCTCCGATATTCAGTGAAATCGCCGCAGACCCCGAGTTGGGCCGGTTGGCGTTGATCGCGGAGCCTTGGGACGCCGGCGGCTATCAGCTCGGACGCGGATTTCCGGGCACGACCTGGCTGCAATGGAACGCGCGTTATCGCGACGATGTCCGCCGTTTTGTGAGGGGCGACGCGGGGATGGTTCCGGACCTTATGCGTCGTATTTACGGCAGCGATGACTTGTTTCCGGACAGCCGCGAGCATGCCTATCATGCCTTCCAGACCGTTAACTATATCGATTGCCACGACGGCTTCACGCTCTACGATCTCGTTTCTTATAACCACAAACACAACTGGAAAAATGGTCATGACAATCAAGACGGTATGGACGCGAATTACAGTTGGAACTGCGGACACGAAGGAGACGAGAGCGTGCCAGCGGAGGTTCTGGCGCTTCGCCGGAAACAGGCTAAGAACTTCTTCTGTCTGCTCATGCTCTCGAATGGCATCCCGATGTTCCGGGCGGGTGACGAGTTCCTGAACACTCAATTCGGAAACAATAATCCTTACAACCAGGACAACGAAATCAGCTGGCTGGATTGGAGTCAGCTCGAGGCGAATGACGACATATTTCGCTTCTGCAAAGGCATGATCGCGTTCCGGAAGTCTCATCCTTCTTTGTGTCGCAGCAGGTTCTGGCGCGAGGATATCTGCTGGTACGGCACTGGCCACACGGTCGATCTATCGCCAGAGTCACGCAGCCTGGCGTTTTGTCTGCACGGCGCGTCACAGGACGATGACGATATCTACGTGATGATCAATGCATATTGGCAAGAGCTGCAGTTCCAAATTCAGGAGGGTGCGCCCCAGGATTGGGTGAGAATCGTGGACACCGACCAGCCAAGCCCCAACGATTTCTCAGAGCACGGTTTGCCGTTACAGCGGGCGATATACCAAGTAGCTCCCCGATCCATTGTTGTCTTGGTTCGACGCAAACAAAATGAGGGTTCCCTTGAGAACTCGTTGCCAGACAAGAATCGCTGAGATGCGGCAACGGTACTTAATAATAAGGAGTCATACATGGCAAGGAAGCGCATAGGCATACTCACGGGAGGCGGTTAGTAGATATGAGCAGGTGGCCAAGTCAGCAAATTGTGTCTCTGGTCACTGACTTCCGGTGACCTCTTGTGCTAGTAAGCTTTTGGAGGTCTGTCATGGGAGAATCTGCCGAAAACCTCTGGAACTGGCGCGGATTGTACAGAGCTGCGCTGTTCGAGACCGACACGAGCAAGCTGCCAGGGCGCATCGAAGAAGCGAGGAAAGCGCTCATCTTTCGATCCCGAGAGCTATTCAAGACTTCCCCCAATTATGACGGCGAAGCTGAGGCTATCGACGATGCCCTCTATGCCCTGCAAGCCTTGGAAAACTGTTTGAAATCGAATACGAAGGATCGCAGACGCGCTCCCCGAGCCAGTTAGACTGTTCCCAGGCTACAAGAATGCCTTGCGTTGGGACAAAATTGCGGTCTCTTACCTGGTCGTGGGAGCGGACAAGCACATTTCCTTCGCAGCGCGTTTCCTTTTTAAGGATCACACCTCCCCGTCAGCGGTATCATGGCTTTGTTGTTTTTTCTTGAATGGACAATGAATAAGCGCGGCTGGATGAACCGTTGTCTCACGCTATTCGGGCACAACATGGGAAACATCGCTCCTCGCCGACCACTTCCGCCTCGCTTTAGCTGGCCCCGCATGACGATTGCGGCAGCATTGGCCTCTTATCTCACTTGCGTATTATTGCTGGCAGGCGCGGTCCACGCCCTCGATCCCAATAAACGTGTCACCCAGTACATCCACACGGCTTGGCGAACGCAAGACGGCTCTCTGCCGGCCGGCATGTATCACATTGTGCAAACCTCGGACGGCTTCCTATGGTTCTTATCTCTTCCCGCCGATATCTATAGGTTCGACGGCGTCCGGTTTCTGCCCTGGCGTTTACCTGCCGGTGTCCCGATCGATAGATCAATGAACATCTTTGCCGACCACGCGGGTGGGCTTTGGGTACTAGGACCGCGTGACATCATTCGACTGAAAGGCGCCGCTGTCAGTTCTCACTTCCAGTTGGAAGGGGGAATGTTCCAAAGCGTCAGTGAGGCGCCGGACGGTTCTTTGTGGATACTGGGAGGCAACTCGGATGCGCCGCTTTGCCATGTTACCGATTCAGTCAAGTGCTTCGGAAAGGCAGATGGAATACCGATTTCCGACATCCAGTCTGTTCTGGCGGACGGTAACGGCGGTTTTTGGCTGGGCGGGCGGGCGGGAGGCCTTGTCCACTGGCATGCTGGCACTTCGGAGAAGTACAACGTAGGAAACGAGGTCTTTAGCTTGGCGCGTGGTCCCGATGGATCTCTATGGGTGGGCATGTCGGGAGAGGGTCCGGGGAAAGGGCTTCAAGAATTGAAGGACAATGCTCTGAAACCTTTCGTGACCCCCGCGTTCAACGGAAGTAGCTTCGATATTGGCACTCTGATGTTCGACCATGACGGCAATCTTTGGGTCGGTACGAAAGCGAAGGGGATCTTTCGTATCCATGGAAATGCGGTGGAGCACTACGACCATACCAATGGCCTGTCCGGCGATTCCGTGTATGCTCTTTTTGAAGACCGAGAGGGGATCGTCTGGGCTGGAACTACAAGCGGAGTCGACAGCTTTCGCGATCCGCCAGTCGTCACGTTCTCGCAAGTGGAAGGATTGGGGGCGGATTTACCAGCGGGCATCCTGGCCAGCCGAGATGGCACGATATGGGTAGCAAACGCCGGATCGCTTGATCACATTGTTAACGGCAACGTCTCATCTATTCGCGCGGGGAAGGGTCTTCCGGGTGACCAAGTCACGCGATTACTGGAAGACCGAGCCGGCAACCTGTGGGTGGGAGTGGACGACGGTCTGTATTTGTTCAAGAACGGGCAATTCCGACGCCTCCCCGAACCGGATCATCAGCCGCTTGGTATGGTGATTGGGTTGATCGAGGACATCGACGGGAATATCTGGGCAGAGTGTAGAGGCAAACCGCAAAAGCTTATTCGCATCCGCGATTTCCAGGTGCGTGAAGTGTTTCCTGCACCGCAGGTTCCGCCTGCATGGAAGCTGGCTCCGGATCCAAATGGGGGAATTTGGATAGCGACTCGAAACGGAGACCTCGTACAGTTCCGCCGGGGCGTTCAGCGCAAATTCGCGCTGAACCCGAATGCGAAAAATCCGGCGCCCCGTGTGATCCGGGCAGGACCGGACAGCTCTGTCCTTGCTGCCTTCGACGACGGGCTGGTGGGATTCCGCGAAGGCAAAGTGCAGCGGATGACGACGAAGAACGGGCTGCCCTGCGACTTCGTCATCTCCTTTATTCAGGATAAAGAGAAACGGTGGTGGCTCTACACTCGTTGCGGCGTGGTGGAATTCGCAGATTCTGAGCTGCAACGGTGGTGGACCAACCCTGATGTGATTGTTCAGAACCACGTCTATGACACCCTCGACGGAGCGCAGCCCAACATTCCCTCTTTCAACTCAGCGGCTTGCTCCCCGGATGGGCGCGTGTGGTTTACCAGCGGAGTTGTCGTACAGATGGTGGACCCGGTCAGGCTCTCGCAAGAAGCGCTCCCGGCCCAGACATACATCGAAGCGCTCGTCGCTGACCGAAAGGAGTACAAAGCAACGCCCAACCTCAAGGTCCCCCCAAATCCGCGGGACTTGCAGATTGATTACACCTCACCCACCTTTTCCATTCCACAGAAAGTAAATTTTCGCTATCTCCTCGACGGCTACGACCGTGACTGGCACGAGGCCGGAACGCGACGGCAGGCTTTCTACACGGACTTGCCTCCCGGGAAGTATTCGTTTCGAGTGATTGCATCCAATAGTGACGGCGCTTGGAACGAGAGCGCCACCAAGCTGGATTTCTCCGTCACACCCGCGTACAACCAGACAAACTGGTTTCGTGCCCTCTGCGCACTGCTATTTTTGGCGCTGCTGTGGGCGGCCTACCAGTGGCGCGTCCGGCGATTGCATCATGAGTTCGAGATGACGCTGGATGCGCGAGTCAGCGAGCGCACGCGCATTGCGCGAGAGCTTCACGACTCGCTGCTGCAAAGTTTCCACGGCTTGCTGCTCCGCTTCCAAACCGTGTTCCAGTTGCTGCCAGAGCGCGCGATGGAGGCGAAAGAGAAACTAGGAAGCGCCATCGAGCAGACCGCCGACGCGATCACCGAAGGCCGGGATGCAGTGCAAGGATTGCGCGATTCCACAGTGCAAGGCAACGATCTCGCGCTGGCCATCAGCACCCTGGGAGAGGAGCTGGCAACTGACTCAATCAACCACCGGCCTGCATTCCGCGTAGCAGTTGAAGGCGAGTCACGGAACCTGCGCCCCCTCCTTCGTGACGAGATCTACAAAATTGGCGCCGAAGCACTTAGGAATACCTTCCGCCATGCTCAGGCACGGCAGGTCGAGGTCGAACTTCGCTATGACGATGAGAAGTTTCGATTGCGTGTGCGGGACGATGGAAAAGGCATTGATCCGGCGGTGCTCTCGCGTCAGGGCAGCAAAGGACACTATGGCTTGCCCGGTATGCGGGAACGCGCCACACTCATTGGAGGTAAGTTAGTGGTGTGGAGCGAGGTCAATGCAGGTACCGAAGTGGAGCTGCGCGTTCCTGCCAGCAAAGTTTACGCGACATCTCAGAGGCGTTCCTGGTTATCGCGAATGTTTGTTGGGAACGCCAAAAGCATGAGGTAGGAGATTGGACATGAGCCCCGGCACCTCGCAAATTCGAATTCTTGCGGTTGACGACCATCCAATTGTGCGCCAGGGGATCGCCGGTCTCATTGGCATTCAGACCGATATGGTTTTGGTAGGCGAGGCGTCCAACGGACGCGATGCCATCCAACAATTCAGGACGTACCATCCCGACATCACGCTCATGGACTTGCAGATGCCGGAGATGAACGGCATCGATGCGCTCATTGCGATTCACAACGAATTTCCCGACGCAAAAGTGATTGTGCTGACGACCTACGTAGGCGATACGCAAATTCTGCGTGCTCTCAAGGCCGGTGCTCAGGCATACCTGCTCAAGAATACATTGCACAAGGAACTACTCGAGACAATCCGAGCAGTCCACGCGGGAAAGAAGACCCTCTCGCCGGAAGCGTCGTTCCAAGTCGCCGAGCACGCAACGGATGACGCCCTGACGCCAGCGGAGATCCTTGTCTTGAGACTGATCGCGGCTGGGAATGCGAACAAGCAGATTGCGGATCAGCTTTCAATCACGGAGGAAACCGTTAAGAGTCGAGTCAAGAACATTCTTTCTAAACTGGGCGCCAACGATCGAACGCATGCCGCAACGATTGGCCTGAAGAGAGGAATCATTGAGCTGTAGTGTCCGGCACCTTGCCTGCCCGCCTCAGAAAATGCAGAACTCTAAAGAGTGACGATCAATGCTCTTTTTGGGGTTTCCATCAGCCCCCGAAACGGGGGAGTCTAGTTATGTACTGAAAGGTGTGTCATTGCGACGGCTGTATTCCACATTCGCTGGCGGTTGGCCCGGCACAGGTTTGCTTCTCATGCGCTTGGTTATTGGCTCCGCACTGGTTGTGCGGGCGGCTTCCAAGCTGTGGATTGATCCTCCCTTGAGCGTCACTATTGTCGCCGTTCTCTCACTCGCAGCAGGCATCCTCCTCATTGCAGGGTTATGGACACCCGTGGTGGGAAGCCTCGTAGCACTGATTGAAGTCTGGAAGATGATTATGCTACCGGGAGATAAATGGGTCTGGCTTTTGTTAGGAACCGCTGGCGCCGCGCTCGCAATGTTAGGCCCGGGTTTATGGTCCATCGACGCTCGTCTTTTTGGATGGAAGCGCATCGAAACTCCACCGCGCAAGACGAACTCTAACTCTCGTTAAGAGATTCCCCACCTACCAAATTTTCTTGCCTCAGAAGAGGGTGACACTCGTCACCTCAAGAGTTCGCGTTTTGCCCCGATCTGGGGTCGCCCGCAAAAAGAACTGCTGTCAGAATGGCTCCCGAGTTCAAGCCAGCATGGTTGAACAAGGAGTACTGGGTATGACATTCATCCCTACACAGAGCGGGTATATGCGTCTGGAGGACTCCAAAGAACTCCTGCGGGCGATCTTCCCAAACTATCCCAGCCTGCAACCGTGCTGTTCTGCACCGCGTCTGGAGCCTACCGATGAAGCCAGCGCAGCTCGGAGGAATTAGCCATGTTCCAGATCACCGCTGAAACTTGCCGTTCCTTCACATTCGCAGAAGTTCTCATCATGGCGGCTATGAACGTCGAAACTATTCGCTTGAGCTTTGAATGCGGCGTCCGCGCCGACAGTCCGGCAGCACAGGGCAAATACGCTCGCCACGTTGTTCGTACAGGGATTCCCAAAGCACCGCAATTGTGAGCGGTGGGACGGAGGAGATCATGGCATACGCAACCGTTGCTTTCAGCGACCTCGAAAACCGAGAAGGAACAGGTTTCGCCAACATGAGCGAATTCGAAGGCGATGAGATGAATCTCGAGACGCAAATCAGCTCTGAATCCTGCTTCGAACATATCGTCGGCAGAAGCCCGGCCCTGCAGCAAGTGCTGCACCAGGTGATGATCGTTGCACCAACCGATTCCACCGTCCTGCTTCACGGCGAGACAGGAACAGGAAAGGAATTGATTGCGCGCGCGATTCACAACCTCAGCTCTCGGCGCGAACGCCCCTATGTGCGCATGAACTGTGCAGCGATTCCCTCGGGACTGCTGGAAAGCGAACTATTCGGGCACGAAAAGGGAGCCTTCACAGGAGCGCTATTGCAGAGAAAGGGAAGATTCGAGTTGGCAGACGGAGGTTCGCTGTTTCTGGATGAGATCGGCGACATCAGCCTGGAACTTCAGCCGAAACTATTGCGCGCCATCCAGGAGCAGGAGTTCGAGCGACTCGGAAGCTCAAGGACGATGCAGGTCAACGTGCGGCTCATCGCCGCAACTCATCGCGATTTGCGAGCCATGATTCAAGAAGAGCAGTTCCGTGAGGATCTCTTCTACCGTTTTAATGTCTTCCCCATTGAGATTCCCCCTCTGCGGGAACGGCGCGAGGACATCCCTCTGCTCGTGAATTACTTCGTATCTAAGGTATCCGGCCGCATGGGGAGACAGATAAAGTCCATTTCTAGACGGGCCATGGAGATGCTGACAAATTGTCCGTGGAAGGGAAACATCCGGGAATTGGCGAACTTCATCGAACGCGCTGTCATTCTTTCACCTGGTCATGAGCTAGACGTACCGGTTTGCGAGCTTCCCACGTCATCCGAAATCAGTGCTGCTGTGGGAACGCGCTCTACGTTTCGACAAGCAGAGTCCTCTGTGATTATCGACGCTTTGAGATCTGCATCGGGACGGATCGCAGGCAAGGGGGGAGCTGCCGAGCGTCTCGGATTGAAGCGTACGACGCTGCAAAACAAGATTCGCCGACTAGGGATTTCTAAGGCGAATTATTGCCAATAGGTTTAGTCCGGAGTGCACTCGCCTCGAGCAATCAGTAGAAGCTGGGTTCCGATGGTGGCTTCAGGATGCCCTGAAGAGCAACAAGCCAGCGGGGGGCAAGGCAATGACTGACAAGAAAGACAGAGAACGCGTGATCGCTGAAATCACACTTTCGCATCTCATGCGTCTGGGTAACGAACAAGGCTGCCCCGTGAGCCGAGAACAGGCTCTCGCATTTCTCAATCAGGAGGGGCGAGCGTTCGACATGTGGAAGCACATGATGCAAGCGGCCGAGGAGTTCATCGCAGGCAGCCTATTCCAGCATTCCTTCAACGCAGGAGGACATAACGGATTCGCGTCTCGGCCTTGACCTGGGCGGTCGATCAGCACCGCCGCGCGCTAGCGACATTCCGTGTTCACTGCGCCGATATTCCAAGAAATATGCAGGTAAGCAACGCACAGAGTTGTGCTGTAGCTCGTTAAATGGAATTCCAGAACAGACTATCTCAACGATGCGGGTGATAGTCCTCCCTACCGATCCCGAGTCGTCTCATCTTGTTTTGCAGCGTCGTACGCTTAAGACCTAGGCGTTCGGCCGCTCCGCCGTGACCCGAGATTTGCCCGGACGCCGCCTTCAATGCCTCGAGGATGACTTTCCGCTCGGCTTCATGGAAGGTGGAGGCCGGGCTCGAAACGTTGCGAGAGTGAGAGACTTGAAGCTCGGCGATCGGCACTTCCAGTTCTTCACTCTGCGAGAGTATGACTGCACGCTCGATGAAGTTCGCCAATTCCCTAATATTTCCTTTCCACGGAGAGTTCGTCAGGACCTCCATCGCCTGCCTGGGGATGGACTTGATGTTTTTACGCATTCTCTTTGATAGCTTCGACACAAAATAATTGACCAGCAGTGGAATATCCTCAGGCCGCTCCCGCAGTGGTGGAATTTCGATCGGGAAAACACTGAGTCGATAAAATAGGTCTTCGCGAAAATTGCCCTGCCGAATCATCTCAGGGAGATCGCGATGGGACGCGGCGATCAGCCGCACGTCAACCTGCATAGTTTTGGTGCTTCCTAGCCGTTCGAATTCTCGCTCCTGCACGGCGCGCAGCAATTTTGGCTGCAATTCGAGGTTGATGTCTCCGATCTCATCCAGAAACAGCGAACCTTTGTCGGCGAGTTCGAATCTGCCTTTCTTTTGCATGAGGGCACCAGTAAAGGCCCCCTTTTCGTGCCCAAATAGTTCGCTCTCGAGCAATCCCGAGGGGATGGCCGCGCAGTTTAGCCTCACAAACGTACGCTGGCGCCTGGAACTGAGATAATGAATGGCACGTGCAATTAGCTCCTTGCCGGTACCAGTTTCCCCATGAAGCAACACTGTTGAATCCGTTGGCGCAACGATGGTCACTTGCTCCAGTACTTTTTGGAAAACAGAACTTCTGCCTACAACATCCTCGAAGTTGTATTCGGAACTGACTTCCGATTCCAGATATACTCGTTGGTCTTCCAGATGATCTCGCGATGCGCTGAGCCGCCCGTAGGCCAGTGCATTGTCTATAGCCAGAGATATCTGACTGCTGACCTGAGAGAGCAAATCCAGATCTGCCTGGGTGAAGCTGTTTTCTTTCCGACTTCCGAGCACCATCGCCCCGATCGGGCCACTTGCTCCAACCAGCGGCAGTGCCGTAACCGAGGCGATGGACTCCGCTCGGAGCATCTGCGTGATCACCTGTGGCATCCTGTCAGAAGGTGTCAGCACCCTTGGCTGGCGAGCTCGCAACCGCTCCAGGTCTTCCTGCGCGACCGGCACCGGCACATCGCTCATGAATCCGCGGCTGGCAGGAAAGTCCAGAACTACAGTGTTCAAACGATCAGAACGGCCGTCGAATAGCATGAAGCTGGTGAAATCATTTGCGAAGTGCTTGCGGATTGACGCAGATGCGGCCCGGAAGAGATCGTTGATGTCGAGAATCGTTACAACATGGTTGTTGATCTCTAATAGAAGGCTGAGACGATCGCGCTCGCGTGTCAAATCGCGCTGATATGCTTCCACCGAACTTATGGCAAGGGCGTTCTCCAGGGCAACAGCAACATGTCCGGCAATCGAGCGCATGAGTTCGACATCAGCGGAACTGAATTCGAGTCTCTCTTTTCTGGCAAAAACCAGAGCCCCAAGTTTTGTTCGGGGGGTTGAAATCGGAAATATGTACGCGGTCTCCGAGTGATTCACTCGAGAAGCGAGTTCGGGATAGACCGCGAGTTCCTGCTTTAAGTCGGGAACGAAGACCGGGATCTGGTCTTTAAGCGCGCGTCCGAGTCCTGTACCCGCGTACATGATTTCCGTACCGACCTCGATCGCTGGATCGTCCGGACTGCGCCCGAAGGCACGCAGTACCAGGCGTTGTCCGGAGCGATCAAACAAGAGCAGCGCGATATTCTCGAATAGAACTACGTTGGACAACAGAGTAGCGAGCCTGTGGAGAACCGCGTCGACCGTGGGCTGCGCTCCGACGGTGCCAGAAATCTTTAGGAGCGCACGGTATCTTGTTAGGTCGCCATTGATGGCAACATCATCTTGGTCGGTCGTCAATGTCGCACTCATGCAATCGTTATGTTTGGGAGTTCTCTAACGGGGCGCTCGAATCTGTTCGCCAGTTCGCATAATTTCTCGGCTACTTCGGAGGTATCCGCATAGCTCAAGTGTTCCTGCGCTTGTTCGAGAAGGACCGTACGCAGCAATCGAGTGTCGTCGTCGTTGAGTTCGATAATCATGAAATCCTCGCAATAAACTGGCTGGGCCCAAGTGCAATCGCGCTTCCAACCAAGAAAACCAAACTGTCGACTTCTACTTTCCTCCGGTGCCCGCGTTTTCTACACAGCGTGCGAAGGGTCTTGATTCTCCTCCACTGGGTTCACTTGGCTGTCGTGAAGCCATGTCATGGCATGACAATTGGCGCCGAGCACTGCCGCGCGGGACACGTTCAGGCGTAAAGCGCAATCTTGAATCGACGATCGGATTGCCACTCTGAGTACCAGGACTGCCCGGCACAGGGGATCTAATTCCGCGATCAGAGTTTTGGCGTCGGCTCCAAGAACGAAGTCGAGAACAACCGCGCGTTCCTCCGCAT
>Ga0302320_10019717_pt1 | contig 13515 bp, 18 predicted proteins | sample Bog_T0_3_FD_202130 | JGI IMG/M metagenome (GOLD analysis project Ga0302320, IMG submission 202130) | Peat permafrost microbial communities from Stordalen Mire near Abisko, Sweden - Bog_T0_3 | ecosystem: Environmental > Terrestrial > Soil > Wetlands > Peat | place: Sweden: Abisko, Stordalen Mire...
AAAGGCGATTCCAATACATCAAAGAAATTTTCACTTCATAACCTGAGATCTATCTCGAAAACCCCGATTATCCTTTATATTTTCTTGACTTTCGGTTTGATGTTCGCCTATCTTTTCTTTAATTATTATTTCGCTGAAGTGACCACAAAACAACAAATCGACAATCTTATTAATGTGGCTTCTTTTTTCGAGAACTTGTTCACTTCTCCATCGACAGTTTTTTTCTTGCCGAATGTTCTTTATTATGATAAATTATATGGATTTCCATTATATCCGACCAATCAAGCAGATTTCCAAAACTACGCCTATGAATATCTTTGGGTTAATGTGGCAGATTCTTCCATTATTAATACAGATATACCAGAATATGCCTATACTCAGGCTCAAAGTCTACCAAATGATATAGTTAGTTCTATGATAAATGGGGATGTATGCAATACTTTACAAAAATATGGCTATATTACTGATAATCAGGAATTCGTCTTATGTGAAATCAACTTCAATGAAGCCTTTCAAAATGGACTTGTTAATGTGATTTCCATGATTAATAATGAGATGAATAGTGAACAACAATTGTTATCGATAGACCCTAACCTAGATAAAACCACACAACAACAAGAAATTATCAATTTTTTACAGAATTCTGGATGGAATAATAGCAAAAGCCTCACTAGTTATTTCTATAATAAGGCTGCGAAAGTGATTTTCGATCAATTAAATGATTATTATCGAGGACAAATCAACAATCAATTGAGTATATTAGAACAGGTCTTATTGGCCACATCGATTCTAATAATGGTTCTAATGTTGATATTGATCTATTATGGACAAAAAATCCTTAATAAAATTTATAAGAATATCACGATTTTATTAAGCCTGATTCCTTTCGAGAAGCTAATTAATGATGAACAGACCAATTTTCTAATAAAAAAGATTATCAGAGAATAAATAATATTGACTTAAAAGCATTAAAAAAATGTAATTAAGAACCTCTTATAATTGATTTTTTATAAAACAGAACAGAAATTAATTAAAATAATCAAATTCGATATTAAAAAAATGCGATCCCGAGCATCGACTTTCCGTAAAATCCGTAAAATCTCCATTAAGCCTTTTCAATTATCGGATCCTTCAGATTTCGAGGAAATGTCTTCTATTATCAAGAAAACCAATCTTTCCCGTTCAGAATTCGAGATTCTTCGATTAAGCAAAACTTTCTTGGAATTTTTTCCTTTCTTCGATAAATTACAAACTGAAGCTTCGGAAGCCACGATTTCCAATCTAATTCAAGACATTGTCTATGAATTCCAACCCAAGAGAAAAACCCTATTTCAAATAGGCGATTTTGGCACGAAGTTTTTCTTGATTCTCAAAGGATCAGTTTATGTTTTGGCTCGAGAAAAAGGCCTTGAATCTAAGAAAAACCCCGAAATTCAAAGTCCTCATTTGAAATCAGGCTCTTCTCTTAATATCAATGAAGAAATGGTAAATACCCTACAAAAATCAAGTCCTTTGGCTCGACAACAAAGCCTGAAATATGATAAATTAATAGAGAAAGTCCATTCGATCACTAAAGCGAAGCATTCGATAATAATTCAGGAACTTACTGATGAAGAGACCTTATTATTGAAATATCCGGATTTATATATAGATCGAGTTCTCGGTTTTGGAGAGGCTTTCGGAGAATTGGCTTTAAGACATAAAGATGCTAAGAGAATGGCTACAATAGTATGTAAAGAGGATTGCCATTTCGGAGTTATATCAAAACACGTATTTCAAAGAGCTTTACAAGCCCATTTCGATAGAATAATGAATAATAATCTATTATTCTTCAAAAAACATCCTCTTTTTTCTGAATGGGAAGAACTACAATTAGAACAATTCTATCAACATATTAACCTGAAAAATTTAGTGAAAAATCAAGTGATTTATCAGGAAGGAGAAGAAGCTGACTTTTTCTATTTGATCAAAGAAGGGGAAATCGAGGTTTTTATTGAAATTTTAAAAGGTTCTTATTTTAATTTAGATCTCTAAAAAAATCAATCAAAGGAAAGAAATTCTAAGCAAAAATGAAGAATTCAAAGTTCTGATCATGAAAATTTCTAAAGAACACAAAAAAACTTTAAATTTACGAGTTCTTTATTTTTTTGCTTAACATCGAGAATAACTAATCTTTAATAGGTGAGTCTTTTGCAAAATGGTGAGATCTTCGGATTAGAAGAACTTATCGCCAATAAGAAACGTAATTATCAGGCTATTTGTGTTTCAGGTTCAGCTATTTTATATTCTATTGCGAAACAGGTTTTTTCTAAATAACATATCTTAATGAATTTCCTTTATTTTCCTCTATTTTTTATAAGAAATTCCTCGCCTATGCTAATGATTTCAAAACTTTGGCCAAAGTCTTGGAAATGAAGAAAAATATAGATGATTTCCGTAGTGAATTTATAGATCATACTATCAATCATCTGGAATCGAATTCTCTAGATTCAGATCATACCTTATTTCCCATTAAAAGACCAAAGAAAAGAAACTCCGAAAAAGAAAAAGTCCTTGATTTTTCTAGGGAAAAATTCGATGGGAAATTGCATTGTTTAGATTTTAAATTCGAGAAAAATCAGAAAAGCCTTGATTTGTTAAAACGAATTGATGAAAATAAGAGTTTCCTTGAAAATCGCGACATTTTCGCTGATTTCCAAGAAAACAAAAGAACAAAAATCTTGACTTCGAAAACCAAAAGGCATAGTAAAATTTTAAATCATGAATCTTATGAAAAAATCCTTAATGAAACCAAAGAAATCTATCTCTTGAAATCAAAACCAAAGGAAAAACCCTTATTTTCTGATATTTTCTTCTCAAAACCTAGACTTTCCTTTGTAAATTTCTTAGATTATTCAGAAAATCAAGAGGAAAACATCAGGAATAATGAGAAAAAACAGAAACTCAATGCCTTGGCTCAAAAGACTATGAAAAAAGCCGATTTCTCAGAACCCTATTTCCCGGAAATACAAAAATTCAATCATATGGGCAAATTTTCAAACCTTTCGCTTTCAGGCAATTCAATAAAAAGTCCTTTTTTCGAAAAACCTTGACATTTTTCATAATCTTACTTTATAAATAAATTTTTAAATGTTAATAAATTTCAAATGAAAATTTCAAAGAAAATTTCAACAAAAATTTCAATAAATTTCAATAAAATTTCAATAAAATTTCAAAAAAATTTTCAATAAAATTTTCAATAAATTTCAATAAAATAAAATAATTTTCAAATGAAAAAATTTGAATAAAAAATTAAAAAGAAAAGTCCTTGTAAAAAATTATAAAATCTTTTGATTTCATTCTATAAATATCTAAAAAACTCCTTTTCGAAATCTCATCATGAACAAAGGCAACGTTACAGGCACGATAAACGATGAAGGCCAATGCATCGACCTCTATCTTCCTCGTAAATGTGAATATACCAATAAAATCCTGCATTCAAAAGATCGATCCTCTGTTCAAATCAATCTCGTTGAAGTAAGTGTTTTTTCTGATAAAACCCCCGTATTTCTTCTTTTAAGGTTGATGAAAATGGAGTTGCTTTGAAAAAAAACCGCTCAGTTGTGCTTTCAGGCTTTGTTAGATCAAAGGGATTGGGAGATATGGCCTTGGAACACACTTTAAAGGAGAAGTCCTTATATCCCATTAAAAATTAAAGGATTTTGGAATTGGAAAGCTCTTTGAGTAATATATATGAAGGAAAAATTTAACATTCATTGAATAGAAAAAAAGGAAGGTGTTTGTTGGTTTTTTAAAAGATAAAAAGTCTTAATTTTTTTCAAGCTTTTTTTAAGCTATTTTTAAACTATTTTTATGCTATTTTATTTCTATTTTTAAGCTGTTTTAAAGCCATTTTTAAGCTATTTCGAATAATGTTTCTAATATTTTTCTAATCATTTTCTAATTCATTTTCTAATCTTTTTCTAATATTTTTCTAATTCATTTTCTAATTCTTGTTCTTGTTCTAATTCTTGTTCTATTTCTTATTCAAATTCTTGTTCTAATAATGGTTTTCTAATATTTTTCTAATATTTTTCAAATTGTCGTTTAACTTTAAAAGGACTGTTCTTTTTTTAATTTTTTTCCCTTCAAATCTCATTGGCCAAAAGTGTTTTTAATCTAAATTTTCACAAAATTCCAAAAGATTTTCAATAAATGTTTCGTCTATCCTCGCATCTTTTGAAATCCTTCTATAAGTCCCCGTCCACCCGTTTTTCTAATCTTTCAATTAAATCCCCTGATAATTCAGCTCCTTTCGCTAGTACTATCTATATTGAACAGATGTATAATCTTTGGCTTCAAAGTCCTGAAAAGGTCCATAATTCCTGGCATGATTATTTCAAGGAAATCCATTCAGAAGAGCTTCTGGAAAACACCAAAACCACGAAAATCGAAGAACAGGCCAGGGAATTGACAGCTGCTGAAATCGAGAAAATGAGATCTGATGTGATAAAGATCTATTTCTATATCAGATCCTTTAATAAAAGAGGCCATGAATTGGCTAATTTAGATCCTTTAAGTCCCTTATTTAGTTCTCAATATATTAAAAAGCCTTTTTATAGATATGGATAAAACCACACAAGAACAATCAGGAATCAAATTAAAAAGAAGTCCTGAATTAGACCTTAAATTCTATGGCTTTACTGAGGCTGATCTCGATCGCGAATATCCAATAAATGAGCGTAAAATCGCGGTATTTCCTTTATATTTTATCAAGAAAATCGTTCTTTTTTCATTTTTCTAGGCCTTTTTTAGCGAAAAGCCTATTTGGACTTTAAGGGAAATCGATCAACGTCTTCATCAAATCTATTGTGGGACCATAGGCTTCGAATATCATCATCTTTCGCTCGAAGAAAAGAAGGTATTGAGAGAAATGATCGAAACCAGTTCTTTGCATTATAAAACTCCTGAGGAAAAGTTGAAAATCTATGAAAATCTCGCTTTTAATGAGCTTTTTTCTCTTTTCCTCAAAAATACCTTTTCAACTTCGAAACGTTTTGGCATAGAAGGTTCAGATACTTTCATTTCAGGGCTTTCGGCTTTAGTGGATGAGGCAGCTAAAGACAAAACTGAGCATATTCTCTTTGGAATGGCTCATAGAGGCAGACTTAATACTTTGGCCACTGTTTTTTCAAAGCCTTTGGAGCAAATATTCGCAGAATTCCAAGAAATCAAAGCTGAAGGCCGAAATGTTTGGGGGGATTCAGGGGATGTCAAATATCATCTTGGAACCACACAAGATAAAGTCTTTAATGGTCATACTGTGAGATTAAGCATATTAGCTAATCCCTCACATTTAGAATCAGTTAATCCAGTAGTTGCTGGCAAAACCAGAGCTTTCCAAGATTTCGAGAAGGATATCAATAAAGAAAAGGTCCTTGGGGTTTTGATTCATGGAGATGCGGCTTTAGCAGGCCAAGGAGTGGTATATGAATCCTTACAATTCCAGGATTTGAGGGGATATTCAGTAGGAGGGATTATTCATATAGTAATAAATAATCAAATAGGCTTCACAACTACTCCAAGAGAAGCTCGAAGCAGTCTTTATTGCACTGATATAGCGAAAGCTATTGGAGCTCCTATTTTCCATGTGAATGGAGATGATCCGGAAGCCGTGGATAGTGTGATGAAATTGGCCATTCAATATCGAAAACGCTTCAAAAAAGATGTTTTTATCGATATTTATGGCTATAGAAGATATGGACATAATGAATTAGATCAACCTTCTTTCACACAACCTTTGATGTATCAAATAATTGGCCGAATTCAACCAATATATCAGAAATATGCTCAACAATTGATTGAAGAAGGGATTTTGACTCAGGAACACAAGAAGGAAAACGAATTGCTAATAACCAACAAATTGAAGAAATCTTATGAAGCCAGTAAGAAACAATCTCTTGATAAACAAGCCTGGATATCGAAGCCTTGGGAAAATATCATAGAATCTGGCTTATTCGGGCAATTGAAAGACACAGGAATTCCTCTGGAGATTTTGCTTAAAATTGGTAAAGAAATCAATACTTTGCCTGAAACTTTAAAGGCCCATCCTCAAATCGTCAAAATATTCCAACAAAGGCTTCATTCCATAGAAAAAGGCGAAGGCATTGATTTCGCTACTGCGGAAGCCTTAGCCTTAGCTTCTTTAATATATGAAGGTTATGGAGTCAGAATCAGTGGTCAAGATGTCAAAAGAGGCACTTTTTCGCATAGACATGCGGTCTTATATGATCAAGACTCTAATGTTTCTTATATGCCATTAAAGGCTTATTGTGATAAGATGAAAAACGGTCCAAGTAGTATCTTTTCCATCAATAATTCCTCATTATCAGAATTCGGGGTTCTTGGTTTTGAATATGGATATTCAATAGCTAATCATAATGTTTTGGTTTGTTGGGAGGCTCAATTCGGTGATTTCGCTAATGGAGCTCAGGTGATAATAGATAATTATATCACTAGTGGTGAATATAAATGGGGTATTCAATCAGGTCTTACTATGATGTTGCCTCATGGAATGGATGGTCAAGGTCCTGAACATAGTTCTGCTAATATGCATAGATATCTCCAGGCTATGGATGATGATATAGAAATCGTGAGTCCTAGTAGAGTAGATAGAGTGAGGAAACAAATAATGGAAAGCAATATGCAAATAGTCTATTGCACAACTTCTGCGAATTATTTCCATGTTTTGAGAAGACAAATGAGGAGAAAATTCAGAAAACCGCTTATAATTTTTGCTTCGAAATCCTTATTAAGATTCAAAGGGGTTTTACTAATTAATTTTCTTATATATATATATATAAATATTGATTAATCGATAGGCTGCTAGTAAACTCGTTGATATGAAGGAAGGCCTGAGATTTCGCAGAGTTATAGAAGAAGTCTTTCCCGAGGAAATCGAATCAGAGCCTGAGAAAATCGAAAGAGTGGTGATTTGCACTGGTCAGGTTTATTATGATATCCTTGAGAAAAGACGAGAAATGAAATTCAAGACCATGGCTATCATCAGAATCGAACAATTAGCGCCTTTTCCTTATGATCATTTCAAAGCCGTGGTGATGAATTATAAGAACGCACATTTCATCTGGTGTCAAGAAGAACATCAGAACTTCGGAGCCTGGTTTTATGTGTCTCCACGCATAGAAAACGTGAAGCCTTTTAATATATTGAGAATATAATATTTTTGTCCTTAGATCATGAATGAATTGGAGAAAGAAAGGAAATTCATTCATAATCATCTACATTATGTCGGAAGAAGGACTTCTCCTGCATCAGCAACAGGTCTTTTTTTCCAAATTCTATCGATTTTATTCAAGCATTTCTATATCTAGGATCATCGAAAATACATAAAATCGAAAAAGAAAGGTTCTTGAATAAACTTTTCGATAAGATCTGAAGAAAAAGGCCTGAAAATTATTAATAAGTTGCGAAGGAAAAAGACCTGGAATTTTATTTAAAATCCTTAATTAAATGAAAAAGAACGAAAAAGCCCATTTAAAAACTCAGGAAAAAAGTCTATAAAAAACTCAAGAAAAAAGTCCATTTAAAAACTCAGGAAAAAAGTCCAAAAAAAAGTCCATAAAAAAGTCCATAAAAAAGTCCATAAAAAAAGTCCATAAAAAAGTCCATAAAAAGTCCATAAAAAAGTCCTTAAAAAAGTCCATAAAAAACCTTTAAAAACATGAAATTTCAATCTCCTTTGTTCGAATATTTGAAATAGACTTTATTAGAATAAGCCACTGGCCAAGATCCCCTCCTTTTCAATTCTACTCTTGCGGAGATTTTGGTTTCATTTTCTTCATTTTCAGCCTTGGCGTTTGAAAAATATTCTATTTTATAATAAAAAAGTCCTTTTATTCTTCAAATCTCTTACTTTCGTTATTTAAAAGCATCTTTATTGGTAGGAAAATCAATAGGAAAAAGACCAAAACCGTGATCAATAGAAGTCCGAAAAACATCATCTAAAGAAAAATGAAGAACCCTCTAAAGTCAAAATTCTAACTTTATTAGGGATTTGAGAGAAATCGAAGACGTTTCTCAGGATTTCTCTGATATTGAGGTTCGAAACGAAATATCCCAATAAAAAACCTGAAATGAAGGTGAATAAATACATAAAATTCCTGATAAAAGTATTGATTTTATTAATAAAAATGCAGAATTTCAAGGAAATTAGTAAATATCGAGAAAAATCCTTTTTTTGAGTTCTTTTTAGTTTCCTTAGGTTTTTCCTCTGAGGAAAAAGAAGCTTTTTGTCCTTTGAATGCGTTTTTCAGCCCAAAATCGAAGAGTCTGGTTTTCTCTTTAAATTCCTCAAGAAGGTCTTTTTCTTTATGGAAACTCACTAAGCCGAAGCCTATTCTCGTAAAATCTAATAGTTTCCTTAGAAAATCATAGATTTCCTTAGAAAATCCTTATAAAAACAGGAGAAATCTCATGTCTTCAGCTAAATTATCAAGAAAACCTCATGTTAACAGGTCAGAAAAACGGGGTTCTTGAAATCTTCGATTTGGAAACTCAAAAAGTCTCAAGGGAATTGCTTCAAAAAGAAGAAAACAAAGCTCAAATCATGAAAATCAAGGCTTTTAATGAAGAAAAACAAAGCAACTTGTTTTTCTCATTAAATGAGGAAAATTCGCTTTTTCTCTGGGATTTGAGAACTAAAAAACAGCTGAATTCATGGCTTTTAATGAGAAAAGATCTCGTTTCTTTTGAAATCGATGAGGAATATAAGACTTTTTATTTAGGCTTCGAATCAGGGATTATTCAAGTAAAGAAAGCTTTTTTTCTTATCTAAAAGCTTTGTTTTTCATTAATAAAAGCTCTGGGATATTCAAAGCTCTAAGGACTTAAAGACTAGAGATTTAGGCTTTCCGATAAATCAAATAAAACTGTTGAATCCTCATAAAAACTCTCTTTTTATAGAAGGAAAAGACCTGAATTTCAATGTTTTTCCTGATTTTATGAATGAAGAGCTTGATTTTCTAATGAATTTTAAAGAATATGAGCCGAATAGTCATTTGATTTCTTTAGAAAAAACAGGCCTTTTATCTCTTTCCGATAGATATTTCAATATATGGGATTTCAGGACTTTGAGTGATATTATTATAGAAGAGACTATAGAAACCCGATTTGAAGGGATTCTTGATTTTTCATTGAATTTCAATCAAGAAGCTATAATGATCCTAACTAATAATAAGGAAAAGAGCGAAATAGCAGTAAAAGGCCTAGTTTTAAGGAAATTAGAAAGGAAAAGAGCCTTGAAATTGAAGAAAAAAAGCAAAGAAATTGAGACTTTTACCTTTTCAGCTTTAAGAAAAGAAGATGAAAGTCTCAATTTATCGCAATTTCTAATAAATCCTCAGGAAAAAGAGAAATTTCGACAATATGACCTGATTTTCGAGGTTTTTTTCCTCTATTTCTGAGGTTTTTAAGGTTTTTTCTTAATAGATAAGCCAAGATCATTATAAATTCCAGCAGATATTGACAGATCGTTTGAAATCTATCAATAATCTGAGCCTTTTTTGGCTAAAAGGCGATAAAATCAAGATATTATATAATCTAAAAACCTCAGAACTCTTATATGATGGCTTGAAATATCTCGATCTAATGATAAAAGACTCGAAATCGTTGAATTTCGAGGTTTTATTGGAAATATTGAAGAAAAGCCTGGATTTGGTTTCTAATAGTAAATATGAAAATCATATAAGCCTTGGATTGCAAATATTAATAAAGATCTTGAAAAATACCCTGAATAAAGAAGAGAAATCGTTGAAAATGAAGAAAATCGAGGCTTTTTGTGAGATTTTATTAGTAAATAGGCGAATTTTCAAGATAAAAAACGATAAAAAGGCCAAATATTCCTTTAATTTAAAAGACTTGGTTTCTAATCTATATAAACTCTTATCGAAATGAATAAATTTAAATAAAAGTCCTCTTTAAATATAAAAGGAAATGAAGTTTTGGTCCTTCTTTTTTTTGTTTTTGGCTTTAAAAGCTTATAAATATGATGAGGAATTCAGTTGTTCATCGATTTCCGCAGAAATCTCACAAAAAACCAGCAATTATCTAGATACAACCCAACCAATAGACAATAAATTCAAGCTGATAAAGAAAGAAATCTCTAATGATATAGATAATTATGAACGTTGGCTTTCCCGCGATATCAAAACAGGCAAATATGTCCATATAAAAGTCCTTATTTCTCTTATATATCATTCTTTTAAACATGAGTTTTCTATAGCTTTATATAAAAAACGATCATAAAGATCTCTGGAGATATAAGGATTCATATTCATTGCCTAATTATGAATGTTCTCAATTGGATTATATCTCACATTTGAACCAGAAACAAAACCAGACTGAAATAGTCTTTGAAAATTGTCTAATTCTTGATAATTCAGGCGAAAGCAGCAATATACCATATTATAACACCTTTAATAATCCATTGGGGGATTCATTAAGCCAATATTGTATTATGCAATCTTGCAGAGATAGATTGAAATTCATAGGCCAGGCTTTATTTAAAGCTTTGAAAGTATTGGCTACTGGGCCAACCAGCTATTTCAAAGTCGAAAATATCGATAGTGATAAGATCTTCTTCTATGAAAGAGGACTTCATCGATTTATTACTATAACGGATTTCAGATATAATAAAGAACCTGAAAATGACAAGTAAAAAAGACTTTCACTTAGAAATTATATTAATAAAAGGTCCAAAAAGCCCTGGAAAAAGGATATGAATGCTATAGGCGTTTTATTAGCGAAATTAGTGACTCGAGATTGTAAATTCGCTCTGGAAAATAATGCAAAAGATTCGGCTTTAGGTCTTTTTTTATAGTTTTTCTAAAAATATATAGATCTTATTTAGTGATTTATAAGCAAATCAGCACCTATAAAGATTATAGAAAGACCTATCCAACTGATTATGATCTCGGGGTTCCAGATGATATCTTATATACATCAAGTCTCTTAATAAAAAGCTTCTTATTATATATATATTTATAGCGAAACATTATAGTTATGCTGATAAAGAAGCTATGTTAAAAGATTCGATCTTTAATCTTATTATGAAGTCTTTAGATGGCCCGAATCAATTCTCAAGTCCAGATGAAGCTTTGACCCATACTTTCTTCAAGACATCAAGTCTTCAAAAAGTCTTTTTCTTCTTTAAAAACGAAGTTTTTTCTTTAGGATCTATTGACCGTCCCACGGACCTTTAAATTAATTACAATTCCTTCTATTTTCATTTAAATAAATAATTATAAATTCAATGGAAGAACCTCAAATAAATTGTGCGATTTGTCTAAGTCCATCTCCTTTATCTAAAACCTTGACTCTTTCCTGTAATCATCGTTTTTGTCTAGAATGTCTTCTCTCTGATTGGACCAATAGTATTTCTCAAGGACTTATAGATCCAACCAGATTAAAATGTCCAAACGCTGATTGTAAAATGCCTATGACTTATGATGAATTAAAGGCAAACCTACCCCCTGAAATCTTCCAGAAATATGAGGATTTCAGCTTCAATGCTTTCATGGTCAATGGGGAAAATAAAGAGAAAACCATCGTTTGTCCCGATCCGAAATGCCAAACTAAAAGCTTTATTTGGTCAGGAGCCAGTTTCTTCACCTGTTGGAAATGTAAGGCGAAATATTGTGCTGATTGTTGTGGGAATTGGCTTGAACATGAAGGTTTGAATTGTGAGAAATATAAGGAAAATATAGCAAAAAATGTGAATAGAAATGATGAGGAATTCGAGAATATGATGGAAAAAGAGAAATGGATGAAATGTCCGAAATGTCATATTGTGGTAGAAAAGATCGAATTTTGCAATTTTATCCGATGTCCTTCGAATATATGTCAGAAAAAAACGAGTTTCTGTTATTTATGTGGCGAAATATTGGCAGAAGAAGATCATTATGATCATTATAAGAATAAGAATCCTTATGAAAATCAATGCATGAATTCCAATAAGAAGAAAAAACTGAATAATATTAATCATAATATTGAAGGAAAAGCCAAGGCAAAAGCTAAAAAGCCTTTAACGAAAGCCTGTCCTGGATGTCGAACCCGAGATCCTGAGAAATGTGAGATTTTATGGGAGAAATTCACTCAATGTTCGAATAATGATTGTAAATATAAGGGGAAAATCGTCTGTTTGGCTTGTAAGAAAAAGATCTTTAAGCCTACAGATGGAGAGATGATTTTTGATCATGGAGAAGATTGTAAAATAAAGCTTCCACCTGCTTGTAAATGCTTGATATTTTAACTTATTATAAGAAAATTTCATCATATAAATATTGATGTTTATACTTATATATATATATAACTCTATTAAAAAAACGCCAAGTCTCGATAATATTCCATTTTTCATCTATTGCTAATTTCCTGGGTTTTCGGTCTTCTGAATAAAAGGATATAAGGCTCTGGTTGATGGATATCATAATGGATCCATCCTTTGCTTTGTTGTACACCTAATTTCCTCCATTCATTTTCTGAGAGAAGTCGGCCTTTAGGCATGGCTTTAAATACATGTTGGGGTAAAAGAACATGTCTATATTCATAAACATCGTCATAATATTTCTGCGAATATTCGATATCGTCTGGATATTGAGGCATTTCGAGAGGAATTTTAAAGAAATTGGAAAGATTTTCTAAGAAATTTTGCTTTTTTAGATCAAAAGTCAACAGTAAATTTTGCTTTTTATAGAGGAAAAAGTTCGCAGTTTTTTTTAAATCAAATTTTGGTTGTAAAAAACCCCTCGTCTTTTTAAAATTGAATTTTCCTTAAAATGTTCTTGATTTCTTCTGTTGTTTTATCTCGACCATCGTTGATTTCTTCCTTTTCTAATAGATTTTCAATAAGAATCCTTGAAAAAATCAATAAGAAAAGCCTGATTCTGAAGATTCCATACTCTGGCCTTCGAAAAGCCCAATCATTTCTCCATCAGGAGCTCTAAGACAAGCAATCTAATCATTATAATAATTTTTTTTTTCAATAATAAAAATCAAAGACTTTCATATCTTCATCTTTTATGACCTCCCCATCAAGACTTCCCCCATAACTTTTAATAATTTCAATGGTTTTCATGATATCCTCGACCTGGAAATTCAATAATGGACTATATCCCTTATTAGCGAAAGCCTCCCTTAAAAACTTCTCTATAAAGAATAAATCTGAATAAATACCCATCCACCTTTTTTAAAATTATCTTGGCATTAGCAGAATCCTTTAATTCGACCAATTGAGTCGATTGGCTTGTGATCTTCAAGCCTAAGGCATTTGAATAAAACCCAGCAGTTTTCTCAACGTTTCTAGCATAAATCACCACGCTTTTCAATAAAGTAGACACTTGTTTGGTATACATGAAAAAACCAGAGAAAAATATTAAATTCCTAAACTAATTCAAGAATAGATGTAATTATATTAAAGTTTAGGGAGGATCTTCGCATTCACTTGATTTTTCTCCAGGCTTA
>Ga0302320_10019718_pt1 | contig 13513 bp, 12 predicted proteins | sample Bog_T0_3_FD_202130 | JGI IMG/M metagenome (GOLD analysis project Ga0302320, IMG submission 202130) | Peat permafrost microbial communities from Stordalen Mire near Abisko, Sweden - Bog_T0_3 | ecosystem: Environmental > Terrestrial > Soil > Wetlands > Peat | place: Sweden: Abisko, Stordalen Mire...
TCGGCGCGCGCGCACGCTTCTTTCAGGACCTGCACACCATCACTGCCTACGTCCTGTTCCCCTCATGGAATAGCTTCATCAATACCGTTGTCACAGGAAAAGCACCTCCCATTTAGAACTGCTGCTCTTCCAATACAAGGGAATCGCATTTGGAATTTCCTTGACATCCGAAACGGCTGGAGCGCGCGCGTTTGTCCGCTGCCAGCGACAATTCGCTCCCAACGCGACGGTTTTCGGCCACGCAGCCCAGATTACAGCCGCCGAAAGCCGCATCACGACCAGCTATCCGGGGATAGAAACTCCAAATGCGACATGGCGGGCGCTCTTGGGGTCGCCGGCTCATTCGAGCCCGGAAGAAAACCAAGCGCTGGGCTGGGAACTATCAAAGCTCACAAAAGATCGCACCGTCTTCTACTGTGAGTTCAATGACGGCGGTTTTGGCGGCCTCTTGCAGGGCGGAATCCAGCATAACAACCGGGTCGGGGGATACGTCGATACGGCGCATCAGGCCTTCGCCCCTTTTTGCGCCCGCAGAAAAGACGATTTTCAATCCGCGGCGCTTGTTGTGGAGCGCCGATGTAATTGTCTCCATGAGAGCCGCCAGAATCGGATTGCCCGAAGCCTGCGAGATAATGCGGTGAAGGAGCTTAACATTGGCGAGCCGCGTCTGTGGCGAGAAAATCCAATTCAATAGAGCGGCTTTCGATCGAACGTGTATACTCCTGGTCTGACCTCTTGCGGGGCGAGTCCTTGACGCCACTCAAAGGAGGGTGGCATTTGAGCGGTTCGGGTTCGATAAGATACCGCAGCAGGATTGCAGGTTGGGAAGGACCACGGCCAATCAGGAATTGAAACTCGTAAGTACTCGGTGGGAACCGGCGACCGGTTCGCATTGCTAACAGGAGTGATCTTTGTGAGGATGCTTTTCACATGGCTTCGAATCGCGGGCGAGAGCGACAAGTCTTGGCAACTGCGGTGGAAAGGCTGCCTTGTCTTTCTTAGTGCAGCGATGCTGATCTCCCCTTCAGTCCCAAATTGCGTAGCTCAGCCTCAGCCGCCCGAGTTGGCGGGCATTGCGCATGTCGCGATTCGAGTATCCGATCTAACGAGGTCGACCGACTTTTACGAAAAGCTGGGCTTTGAGGAGGCGTTCGCTATGAATCAGGGCGGGAAGCCTACGGAGGCATTTCTCAAGGTCAACGACCGGCAATTCATTGAACTATATCCTCAACGGCAATCGTCGGAGCCAATCGGCTTCATGCATGTCTGCTTCGAATCGAATGAAATTGAAGGACTGAATCGCTTCTACCTCGCTCATGGTCTTTCACCTAATCCGGTCAAGCGTGCCGGTGCAGGGAATCTGCTGTTCACGATGCAGGGCCCAGAGAAGCAGAACATTGAGTATACGCGGTACATGCCCGGTTCGAAGCATTCCAACGACCGAGGGATGCACCTCGGAGCAAGCCGGATATCAGACGAGATTGTTGCTGTGGGCATTGAGATGCAAGACCCTGCTGCAGCACGAAGATTCTATGAGGAGCAACTCGTTTTCAAGCCTAAGCCTGTCCTCGATCCAGGGCAAATCCGGCTTGAGCTTCCCGGGCAATCTGGCCAGTTTGTGGAGATTGTTCAGCGCACCCCTGGCTCGGCTGTCCAACTGCTCTTTGCAGTTTCCGATTTTGAGCGCACGACTGAACAACTAAAAGCGCTCAACTTGGCTGTCGAGATGCACAAAAACACACTGTCGACTTCGGACCCGGAGGGGAACCAGATTGCTTTCATAAAGAGAGTAGGGAATTCAAAGCTTAATGAGCCGCACAAGACTCCGCATTGAGCGGCGACGAAGTGAGATCCCACTCAAATTGTTCTCCGGCAAATAGCTAACAGAGGGTAAAGTTCGCTTCTTCTGCCAGCAAAATGTTTTGGTGGTTGGACCTCACCTGTTGTTTTCAGGTCCTCACAGGCGTAGAGGATTGGACTGTGCGAGCTCTCGAATATGCAGGTCGGCAGCTAGTTCGCCTGAGGTGATGACAGTTCACCGAGACTGGCCGCCTACCAAGTCCAGGCGTCAAGAGAACGTTTTGCTTGCCAGTATAATTGGCATGTTCCGTCTTAAGAGCATGAACGATCGTGCTCGTTCGAACTTCTCGTCCAGGACGTCCAAAACTCGCATTTTGTCCTGGGTATTCGAGATAATTCGTGTTCCGGCAAATATAGCTTGACAACTGTGGTCTGACCTCACTATACATTCGCAACAGAATGTGATGCCGAGGAGACCGGTCTGGGAAGGCTGTCCCCGTATGCCGCAGGTTCCTAATAATGCGGGTCAATGTCAACCTGGCCAAAAAACGTGTGCACCTTGCGTCTGTAGGTCGTAAATCATTGCGATGTGAAGGTGAAGAGCAACTGAGTCGCGGCATCCAGATGTGTGTTTCGATTCAATTGTCAGGAGGCAACAATGCATCGGGTCCATCCCCCCACACGCCAATTTGCATTCTTGCTGCAAGTCTGTCTTCTCACACTGCTCCTTCTGGCGGCGAGCACGGGACGCGCCCAAGTCGCAGGAAGCGGCAACATCCAAGGCACTGTCGTAGATGCATCCGGTGCTGTAATTTCCAACGCATTGGTCAGCCTCACCAATGAATCAACCTACGTGAAGCGTACCACTCCGGCGGACAGGTCGGGTGTCTACGTATTCCCAAACATCGGCATTGGCGCCTATAACCTGGTAGTTACCGCGCAGGCGGGGACACTGAACCAGACCTGCTAACCTCGTGATAAGTTCAGTCGCAATCCGTAATCGTCAATCCTTAATTGGCTCTCGCATCGACGAGAGAGAAAGCATCATGACCATGCGTGCAGTTGAAGGTCGCAGAGAGTTTATGAAGGTCGGCAGTGCGGCGTTGGCCGCGACGGCAGTTTCTTGGAATGCCTCCAGCTACGCCGCTATCGTTGGAGCGAACGATCGCGTCCGCGTTGGCGTTGTAGGCTGCGGAGATCGTATGAGAGGCGCACTGATTCCCGCCTTTCTGCAGTATTCGAAGGAGATGAATTTCGAGTTCGTTGCAGTCTCGGATATCTGGAATCGTCGCCGTGAAGAAGGCGCTGCCTACATGCAGAAACTGAGCGGCAGTTCGATAGCTCCGGTGCGTAACAACGATGAACTGTACGCGCGTAAAGATGTCGATGCAGTCCTCGTGGCAACAGCGGATTTTCAGCATGCTCAACATGGCATCGAAGCCGTCAATGCCGGTCGTGACGCCTATGTTGAAAAGCCCACAGCGCATACGATGGATGACGCCCGCAATTTTCGCGCAGCTGTTCACAAAACCGGCAAGATCGTACAGGTTGGGACGCAGCGTCGCAGTACGCCCAGTTATCAGCGGGCCTATGAGTACATCAAGTCAGGCAAGTTTGGCGACATTGTGATGGTTGAGATGACGTGGAACGTGAATCAACCCGGTCGTTGGCGCCGCCCCGATGTTGTGCCGCTGCTCAAAGAGGAGGACACAGACTGGAATCGCTACCAGCTCAACCTGCCCCGCGTGCCATTCGATCCGCGGAAGTATCTCGAGTTTCGGCTGTTCTGGCCTTACTCTTCAGGAATTCCCGATCAGTGGCTGGTGCATCAGATCGATACTGTGCATTGGTTCAGCGGATACCCCCACCCGCGCAGCGTCGTGGCCAACGGAGGAATTTATCTCTGGAAGGACGGCCGAAAGAACTGGGACACGATGACCGCGGTCTTCGACTACGGCCCGGAGGACGATCTTACAAAGGGATTTCAGGTACAGTACTCGTCCCGCTTTACCAACTCCGCAGGCGGGGTCAAGGAGCTTTACTACTCCAACGGCGGCATGCTCGACATGGACAAGGGCCGGGTTACTGCCGAAGGTGGATTGACTGCGAAATATGCTGCCGAGATGAAGATGCAGCCCGACCAGTTGGCTCCTTTCTCGCTCAGCGACGACTCGCAAAAGGTGGAAACGTCGGCTGACACGGGCGGAGATCCGCAGACCTCTGCGAATATGCGCAACTGGATGGAATGCGTGCGGTCGCGGAAGACTCCAAATGCCAGCATCGAGGCGGGCTACAGCCACTCAGTTGCGCTATGCATGAACATTGCCGCAATCCAGACTGGGCAGAAGGTGACTTTCATCGACAAAACGCAGCAGGTAATGGTTGGAGGCAAAGTGTATGCCTAAGCCGTTTCCTGGGTCTGTCGCGGCGGCACTGGCGCTCACTTTCGTACTTCCACTGAATGCGCAAACAAGGCCTTCTGGAAGCGGCGTGGAGGTAACTCCCAACCTCGAGCAACATCGTGTAGATGTCACCGTCGACGGTGCGCCATTCACTTCCTATCGCTGGGAGACAGCGCAGAAGAAGCCTGTGCTCTACCCGCTTATCGCGCCGGGCGGGATAGAAGTCTCTCGCGGCTATCCGCTTGCGCCGCGCGAGGGCGAGCGCACCGATCATCCTCATCATGCCGGCATGTGGTTCAACTACGGCAACGTGGATAACTTCGACTTCTGGAACAACTCCGATGCCATCAAGCCGGAGGATCGCGGCAAGATGGGCACAATCCATCACCAGAGGATCGTTTCGCAAAAGAGCGGGCACGATCGTGGCGAACTCGTCGTTCAAGCTATGTGGACTTCAGGCGACAACCACGATGCCCTCGAACAGACCACGCGTTATGTCTTCTCTCGCAGCCAGAATGCGCGAAGTATCGATATGGTTGTCACTCTTCATGCGCTGGGCAAAGTAGTCTTCCACGACGACAAGGAAGGACTGTTTGGGATTCGTGTTGCGCATGTTCTTGAATCAGCGAACGAGAAGGGCGGATCTTTTACGGACGCGAGCGGACGTCCAACGGAGGTGCAAGCGAGCAACATTCCGGGAGCCACAGGTGTCTATCTCACGAGCGAAGGGAAGCAAGGCGACGCCGCTTGGGGTACACGCGGACGCTGGTGCATTCTGACAGGTACAACCGGGCAACATGTGGTAAGCATTGCTATCCTTGACCATCCGGGAAATCCTAACTACCCCACTTACTGGCATGCGCGCGGCTATGGGCTGTTTGCGGCTAATCCGCTTGGTCAGCATATCTTCGATCCCAAGGCTCCGCAGCTTGATTTCACGCTCGATAAAGGGCAGAGTGTAACATTCCGCTATCGCGTTCTTCTGATCGCGGGGAAACCCTCCCCAAGCGATATAGACGTGGAAGCAGATAAGTTCGCGACGGAATATCCTTCGGGCGATGTTTCGATTGGAGCCGCGCCCGTAGCCGGACAGGGAGACCATTTCAGTAACTGGCCCGCGGGAGTTTCGCCGCAAGAGGTGGGGAAGAGGGTTGCGGAGCACTTTGTGACCAGTCCCCATCAATACACTGCGACCATTCATTACTCTGAGGTTGCGGCGTGGTATGGGGCATTGACCTTTGCTCAGCTGACTCACGATGACGCGTTGCGAGCAGAGTTGGTGAAGAAGTTTGAGCCATTGATGCCGGGCGGCGCGGAGGCGAACAGGATTCCGGCGCGGCATCATGTGGACGATTCGATCTTCGGCGTCGTTCCCCTCGAGATTGGAATTCAGACGAAGGACGCACGCTTTCTGGACGATGGGAAAGCATGGGCGGACCGGCAGTGGGAGAATCCACAGCCGGATGGACTATCAACTGAAACACGCTATTGGATCGACGACATGTATATGCTGACAATTCTTCAATTGGAGGCATACCGGGCCACGAACGACAAAAAGTACCTGGACCGCGATGCGCTGGAGATGGTCTCGTACCTTGCGAAGCTGCAGCAGCCAAATGGACTCTTCTATCATGCGCCGGATGTTCCGTATTTCTGGGGACGCGGAGATGGATGGGTCGCGGCAGGCATGGCAGAGATGTTGCGCGATCTTCCGGTAGACCATCCGCAACGGCCGGCAATTCTGAAGGGGTACCGGGCGATGATGGCTGCGCTGCTGAAGTATCAAGGGAAAGATGGAATGTGGCGGCAACTCATGGATCAGGACGAGGCATGGCCGGAGAGCTCAAGCTCGGCCATGTTCAGCTTTGCAATGATTACCGGAGTAAAGAATGGCTGGCTGGATGCGGCTAATTACGGGCCTGCTGCGCGAAAGGGATGGATCGCAGTAGCCGGATACATCGATCAGAACAATGATGTGACCAGCGTGTGCGAGGGAACCGGCAAGAAAGACGACCGGCAATACTATCTCGATCGCAAGCGGCGGACTGGGGACTTTCACGGTCAGGCCCCGATTCTTTGGGCAGCCTCGGCGTTGCTCCGCTGATTTCAACGTCGAGGCTGCGATTCGATAAACAGATGCTATTTGGATGGGGTCAGAGTGCTCTCGATAAAAGCGGAAACCCGGTCATGAAGCTGTTTAAGGCTCTCGTCGCGGACATAGACCATGTGCCCTGATTCGTACCAATCGTATTCAATGTTTTTTGCCAGCGATTGCGGAATTGGCAAATGCTTTTCTTCGTACTGAGCGGCGAAGAAGGGCGTGGCCAGGTCGTAGTAACCGCCATTGACCATGATGCGGAGGCGGGGATTGGTCTTGAGGGCTTCGGCCAGGTCGTTGGCAACGTTGAGGCTGACGGGGTTTCCGCGATGGGCGAGGTCCCATTGTGTGCTGCCGAATTGCGCTTCAGGCAGGTAGGTCTGGCCTTCGCCATATTTCAGGTCGCGGCGGACGTAGTCGTTGAAGAGTGAGACGTATGCCGACGAGATGGCCGAGCTTTGCGGATCGTACTCGGCGTTTTCGCTCAAGGGGTTGAGATTTGGGCCGGAGAAGCGAGTGTCGAGGCGGCCGGTGGTCAGGTCTTGATCCTCTTGCAGAGTCTTTTCAAACTCGCCGCCGCTGACGCGCAGGTTTGCTTTGAGCAGGTAGGCTACGGGCAGGCCGGTGTACTCATGGAGCTTTTCGGCTACAGATTGCTTTTCCTCAGTGGTGAGGTCGGTGCCCAGGGCGAGCGCGTGCGTGTACGGGCCCATGGTGAAGTCTTCCACTTCCTTGAGGAAGGGCTCGAGGGCGGCCGGTTGCTGCGGGAGTTTCTTGTGATACCAGGCTGTGGCGGCGTAGGTGGGTAGAGCGAGTACGTAGGGCAGGTCTACGCCGGGATTACCGCCAGGGCCGTCAATGTCTGTGGTGAAGTTGAAGATCTGCGAGAGCAGGATGACGCCGTTCAGATCGATGCTTTTGCCGTTCTCCAGAATGTCGGCAAGGACGGCGGAGCGGGTGGTGCCGTAGCTCTCGCCGAAGATGTATTTGGGTGAGTTCCAGCGGCTGTACTTGGTGATGAAGCGCGCGATGAAACGGGCAAAGGCGTTAGCGTCTTCGTCCACGCCCCAGAAGGCCTTTTCCGCATCCTTGCCGACGAGGCGGCCGAAGCCGGTGCCGGGCATGTCGATGAAGACCAGGTCGCTGGTGTCAAGCAGGGAGTTGGCGTTGTCGACGAGCTTGTAAGGGGCCGCAGGCAGGTGCTGGTCGCCGTCGGTAACTACGTGCTTGGGACCAAGAGAGCCCATGTGCAGCCAGACTGTTGAGCTACCGGGACCACCGTTATAGAAAAAGGTGATGGGGCGGTCTTCGGCCTTGGCGTCTTTCTTCTGCCCCAGCGACGAAGACCCGTCGCCGGGGACCCCTTTGAAATAGGCCACATAAAAGATGCGCGCAAAGGGAGTGGCGTCCTTTGGTTCCTTGGGTTCGGCGTTGGCGAGTTGGCTGCCGGGCTGCGGCTTTCCATCCAGGCCGAGTTGCGCGTCCTGTACGTCGGTGGCGCCGACGGTGAGAGTGCCGGCGACGGCGGTGTAGGCGATGTGCTGGCCGCGTACGTCGATGGAGCCTTGCGTGGTGACTTCGGCGGGCTGCCCTTTTTCTGTGGACTTGGCATCGGATTTGTCCGCGGCTGCGGACTTTGAGTCGGCTTTTGCGGCTGGGGTGTCATCGTCGTCGGCGAAGGCTAGCGCAGGGGAAGCGAGCAGTGCGGCAGAGAACAAGGCTGTTGTCAACAGTTGGGGAAGGCGCATCAGAAATGTCTCCGAATGAGTGTGAGCCGGGCTGGAGCCCGTATGAATTATGTGTCTGGATACCAAGGCCGGCTATTTGGCCGGCTTGTCGAAGGGCTGCTTGTCGGTGATCCTGGGGCGATTTTCGGCTTGTAATTCTTTTGAGACGGCTTCGACTTCGCGGAAGACGCGGAGCAGATTGCCGCCTAGAATCTTACGGCAGTCTTCGGCGGAGTAGCCGCGATCCAGCAGGGCTTGCGTGATTTTGGGCAGGTCGGCTGGGGAGTCAAGTCCTTCCGGTAACTGGCCGCTGACGCCGTCGAAATCGGAGCCGAGGCCAACGTGGTCTACGCCAGCGACTTTGGCGATGTGGTCGATGTGGTCGATGAGCATCGACAGCGGCGGGCGAGGAATGCGGTCCATGTAGCTGCGCTGGATCTTATCCTCATCGGAGTAGTTGAACTCCTTGCCCTCAGCCTTGGCTTTGGCCTTGGCGTCCGCTACGGCTTTGTCCACTTCGGGCTTCTGTGCTTTTTGCGCGTCTTTGTAGGCCTGCGAAATAAAGCCGGAGAAGAAGTTGACCTGGACTACGCCGCCTTTGGAATTAGGTCCGCCGGAGTTGGCTACGGCGCGCAGCATGTCGTCGGTCATGTTGCGGGGTGCGTCGCACAGTGCGCGGGCAGAGGAGTGGGAGGCGATAACTGGAGCGCGCGTGATAATCAATGTGCGGAAGAAGGTGCGGTCGGCGACGTGGGAGATATCCACCATCATGCCCAGGCGGTTCATCTCGTAGACGACGTCTTTGCCGAATTCGGTCAGGCCCTCTTTGGTGTGAGGGATCGACGTGTCGGTGATGTCTCCTGAACTGTCTGCCCAGTCAAGCGAATTGGACCAGGTGAGGGTCATGTAGCGGACGCCGAGTGCGTAGTATTGGCGCAGCAGGGGGATCGAGTTCTCGATGGAGTGGCCGCCCTCGATGCCCATCAGGGCCGCGAACTTGTGTGCGCGATGGGCAGCCTCGATGCCTTCAGGCGATGTAGCGAATACTATCTGGTCGGGATGCTTGGCCACCTGCTGTTTGACGGAGTCGATCAGTTCCAGCGTGCGGCGCGCGTAGTGATCCTTATAGAGCGTGGGCTCGACCCAGATGGAGAAGAACTCTGCGCCCAGGTTGCCCTTGTGGATGGAATCCAGATTGAGGTTGCCGCCGTTGAGAGGGTCACCGAGATCGAAGTGGTCATCTGCGAAACGCTGCGGGGTGTCTGCATGAGTATCGATGACGATGGCGGATTTCTGGACTTCGGCGGCAGTAACGGTCTTTGGGGTCATTTTCGTGGCTGGCTTGGCTGGGGTTTGGGCGCAAAGGAAGGCCGAGACGGCGAGGAACAGGGCTGTGACGGGGATTCGGGCTCGCATAGGCTTTGCGTAAGTATAGAACGGCAATGTCGCGAATAGGGAATTGGCTGTTGTGTTGGTTGAGGATGGACGGCGGAGTCGGTACCGGCTACTCTTGTTTCGATCACTCGGTACGAAATTGGCGTGCTGTTCATTCTCGTGAGGTTCAATGGGAGCGAGTCCTTCTTCAGCGCAGCGGGTGGAACCAAGCGGAGCAAATAGACCTGCTTCGGCTTCATCGATCGTCTTGATTGTGCTCGGTGCGCTTGTGCTGTTGAGCGGCGCCGTTTATCTGTTCAGGACGAATCCGGCGACAGGGAAGTGGGCGCAGACCTACGACCCTACCGGTCGCTGGTGGCTTTCAACGATCGCCGCGGCGCTGCCTGTATTTGTGCTGCTGGGTGCTATGGCGATTCTCCGTTTGAAGGCGCATATTGCGGCGGCGATTGGATTGCTTACGGCGCTCGCTGTCGCCATCGCGGTCTACCATATGCCGCTGCGGCTGGCGTTGACGACAACGGCGTATGGCGCAGGCTACGGGCTGTTCCCCATCTGCTGGATCATTTTGCCGGTCATCTTCCTTTACCGGTTGACGGTGAAGACGGGGCGGTTTCAGGCACTGCAACACAGCCTGACCAGCATTACGGACGATGGGCGGCTACAGTTGCTCTTGATCGCGTTTGCGCTGGGCGCGTTTATCGAAGGCGCAGGCGGATTTGGTGCGCCAGTCGCGGTGTGCGGAGCCATCCTGATCAGCCTGGGGTTTCGTCCCATTCAGGCCGCGGGGCTGTCGTTGATTGCCAATACTGCGCCAGTGGCCTTTGGGTCGCTGGGGATTCCGATCGTTGCACTGCATGGCGTAACCGGTCAGGATGTGCTGCTGCTATCGAAAGTGATCGCGGTGATCCTTGTGCCGTTCTGCGTGCTGATTCCGTTCTGGCTGGTGTGGATCTACGCAGGGTTTCGTGGAATGCTGGAGGTTTGGCCTGCGCTGCTGGTGGCGGGAGGAACATTTGGACTGACGCAGTTGCTGATGGGCGCGCTTGTCGGCCCTGGGCTGGTGGACATAGCTGCGGCAACGGCGACGATGTTCGCGTTGCTGTTGTTCTTTCGCTTTTGGAAGCCTAAGCGGGTCCAGAATGCAGTGGGCGAGGACATTACAGCCAAGGTCCGTACGCGAACCGGGCAAGGCGCGGGAGCAACGTTCAGGGCGTGGCTGCCGTGGCTCACTTTGAGTGTGCTGGTGTTTGCCTGGGGCATTCCACGGTTCTCACAATGGATGGACGCTAGGACTTCGGTGAGCATCCCCGTCGTGGGTTTGCATAATATTGTTCAGCGCGTTCCGCCCGTGGCTGCTGCGCCGACGGCCGAGGCTGCGATCTTCAATTTGAACTGGCTGGCGGCGTCCGGGACCGGGATACTGGTGGCGGCAATTTTGGCCGGCTTTCTGATGGGTTTAGGACCAATCTCACTGGCCAGGGCCTTTGTTCATACGGTCTTCAGCGTGCGATTCACGATGATGACAATTGCGGCCATGCTGGCGCTGGGGTTTGTGATGCGCTATTGCGGGCTGGATGCGACGCTGGGGCTGGCATTTGCGCGGACAGGAGTTCTCTATCCATTCTTTGGCACGTTGATTGGATGGGTGGGAACGGCGACTACGGGCTCAGATACAGCGTCGAATGTGGTGTTCGGCAGCCTGCAACAGGTGACGGCCCGGCAGATTGGGGTTTCGCCGCTGCTGATGGCTTCGGCCAACTCGGCCGGCGGGGTGATGGGCAAGATGATAGCCGCACCCAGCATTGTGGTTGCGAGTACGGCGACGGAAAGCTATGGGCAGGAAGGAACGATTCTGCGGTTCGTCTTCTGGCACAGCCTGGCGCTGGCGGCACTGGTGGGTGTGTTCGTGTTGATCATGGCGTATGGAGCGCCGTTTGCCGGACTGGTAGCCCGGTAGCGAGTCGGCAAGTCAGCCGGCATTGGAGACTAGAGCGCATCTTCCTTGAGCGGTTCCGGCACGAAGACGTCGCTGGCCTTGTGCCACTGGCCTTGCTGCTCGAAGCCAGCGCCCTCGAGGCCTATTCTGTAGGCGCTCGTACCGTTTTCACCCGCGGCGCGTTGCATGATGTACCCTTCGTAGGCGACGCCCTTTTCGTTGATGACAATGACGCTGTGACTCAGATCAAGCATGGCGGTTTCCTTCCGGTTCCGGGTTCAGGCTAATCCACTTCCCGGCGTTTTGCATAGGCGGGGCTCGAGGCTGCGGTTGCTGCGAGTTCGAATCGTCCAGCAAGTCAGCCTCCGCTGCGCGGAGTTAGCGAGTCAGCAAGTCAGCTGGTTTTTTCGACTGTCCCAATCTCTGCATCTGTTCGTTGTCGAAGGAACTCAGGCAGGACACTGTTCATTTGTGCAGGAGGGGTTTGAGGGCCGGGATGAGGGTGTCGGCGAGGATGTTGGAGCCTTTGGCTGTGGGATGGATGCCGTCCTGCTGGATGGTGTTGGGGACGTTGATCAGGTTCTTGTAGATCATGGGGATGAAGGCGGTGTGGTGCTTGGCGGCGAGGTCGCGGAAGACCTGGTCGAAGGAATCGATGTAGTCCTTGCCGTAGTTGGGCGGGAGGGTGATGCCGGCGAGCAGTATCTTTATATGGGCGGCTTCAAGAGTGGTGAGCACCTGGTCGAGATTGTGGCGGGTCTGGTCGGGGGGCAGGCCGCGGAGACCGTCGTTGCCGCCGAATTCGACGATTACGACCTCAGGATGCAGGAGCAGGATGGAGCGGAGGCCGGCGACGGCGTCCTTGGTGGTTGCGCCGCTGGTGCCCTGGTTGTTGACCTTGTAATGGTAGCCAAGGGTGTCGAGTTTTTGTTGCAGGTAATCGGGATAGGCCTGGCCGGTCTGGAGGCCGTAGCCGGCGGTGATGCTGTCGCCGAAGCAGACGAGGAGGGGGTGATCGGCGGCTTGGGCGGCTCCAGTGAAGAGCGCGGCGGCGAGAAGGATGCAGATTGAAACAACGAGGCGACGGGATACGTACACATGGATAGTGTAAGTGCAGGGAGTAGGGAATAGGGAATAGGGAATAGGGACATGTGGAGGCTTAGTGATTGAGGTTCGGGATGCTCGGAAGTGGATACAGAATGGGGCGCGGCGGGTTGAGATTCTGAAGGGGATTACTCTCACGATTCCGGCGGGGCAGTTTGTGGCGATTGTGGGCGCCAGCGGAAGCGGGAAGAGTACGCTGCTGGGCCTCTTGGCGGGGCTGGATACGCCGAGTTCGGGTGAGATCTGGCTGGATGGGGTGCCGATCCATAACCTGGTGGAGGCGGAACTGGCCGCGGTGCGGGGCAGGAAGATCGGCTTTGTTTTCCAGTCGTACCAACTGATTCAGACGCTGACGGCGCTGGAGAATGTGCTGCTTCCGTATGAGCTGAACCTGGAGGGGAACGGGATCAGCCAGGCGAGGCGGTTGCTGGGTGAGGTGGGGCTGGCGGAGCGGGTGGATCATTATCCGGTGCAGCTTTCTGGCGGCGAACAGCAGCGGGTGGCGCTGGCGCGGGCGTTTGTGGTGGAACCGCCGATTGTTATGGCGGATGAGCCGACGGGGAACCTGGACTCGGCGAATGGGAAGCTGGTGCTGGATTTGCTGCTGGATCGGAACAAGTCGGCGGGGACGACGCTGGTGCTGGTGACGCACGATCCGGAGGTGGCGAGCCGGGCGGACCGGAAGATTGTGTTGAAGGATGGGATGGTGGTGGAGGATACGTTGCCGTTTGTGGCGCCGGTTGGGGTTGCGGAGCAGACACAGCATGGCTAAGCGGGCGTTGAGTTGGAAGCGGGCGGGGGCGATTGGCTGGCGGGATTTGAAATCCGCACCGGGCAAGTTTGGGTTTGTGGTTTTGTCGGTCGCCGTGGGCGTTGCGGCGTTGGTTGGCGTTCGCGGGTTCAGCGAAAGCTTCAGGCGGACTTTAAGTACCGAGGCCAGATCATTGATGGCCGGGGACTTGAGCGCGCGGCTGTTTCACGAGCCTTCGGTGGAGGATAAGGGCAAGATCGCAGGCATTCTTCAGAAGGACGGCGCTGGGATTCGGACCAC
>Ga0302320_10019719_pt1 | contig 13512 bp, 8 predicted proteins | sample Bog_T0_3_FD_202130 | JGI IMG/M metagenome (GOLD analysis project Ga0302320, IMG submission 202130) | Peat permafrost microbial communities from Stordalen Mire near Abisko, Sweden - Bog_T0_3 | ecosystem: Environmental > Terrestrial > Soil > Wetlands > Peat | place: Sweden: Abisko, Stordalen Mire...
CGCCCCCATGAATCCGAACGACTCCACGACAATGTCCCGGCGCACGGCGATCGCCGCCGGTCTCGGCGCCCTCCTGGTCCCGCGGCGCGCGCTCGGCGCCCCGGCCGGCCCGCCCGCCGGCGCCAAGCTGCGGATCGCCTGCATCGGCGTCGGCGGCGTGGGCCAGGACTATCTGACCGGCTGCCAGAGCGAGGAGATCGTCGCGCTCTGCGACCTCGACTATGGGCGGTGCACGCCGGTCTTCCAGCGCTATCCCGGAGCGAGGATCTACCGGGACTTCCGGGAGATGTTTGCCAAGGAGGAGAAGAATTTCGACGCGCTGATCATCGCCACGCCGGACCACTGGCACGCCCACCTGGTGCTGGCCGGCCTGGCGATGAACAAGCACATCTACTGCGCCAAGCCGGTCACCCGCACGATCGCGGAGGCGCGGCGGGTGAAGGCCGCCGCCCTGGCTTCCCCCGTCACCACCAAGCTGAGCATCCAGGACTCGCGCACCTCCGCCGCGCGGGCCACCACCGAGCTCCTGCTGAGCGGGGCCATCGGCCCGGTCCGCGAGGTGCATTTTTGGACCGGCACGCACTGCCCAAGCGGCCTGGCCCGGCCGGCGGCGATCCAGACTCCGCCCGCAGGCATGAACTGGGACCAGTGGTGCGGCCCCTCGCCAGTGCGGCCGTACCACGAGATCTACCATTACGGCAATTGGCGGCCCTGGTGGGACTTCGGCACCGGCAATTTGGGCGATGTCGCCTGCCACGCGCTCCACCTCTTCCACCAGGAGCTCGAACTGGGCGCGCCGGACTGGGTCGCGGCCGACGCCTGCCAGGCCTTCTCGCTCGCCGGCACCGTCGAGAACAGCGAGTGCGCGAGCATCGCCAACTTCGTCCAGTGGCATTTTCCCGCCCGTGGGAAGCACCCGGAGCTGATGGCGTGTTTTTACGACGGCGGCCTGCAGCCGCCCCGGCCGCGGTGCCTGCCCGCCGGCACGGGCATGCCGGGACGGGGCGTGATGTTCATCGGCGACGAAGGGGTGCTCGTTTCCGCCTTTTATGGCGGCAGCCCGTCGCTGCCGGACCACACCCTGCCCAAGCCGGGCCAGCCGATGCAGGGCCTGCCCGGGGGCTGGCTGCTCCCGGAAGCCAAGTTCAAGGACTTCCGGCAGCCCGAACCCTTCCTGCCGCGCTGCGAGCGGTCGGACCATTATGCCGAGTGGATCCGGATGTGCAAAGCCGGCCAGAAATCGATCCTGCCCCTCGAACTGGGCTGCGATCTGACCGAGTTCGCCCTGCTCGGAACCGCGGCGCTGCGCCGGTACAGCACCCCCGGCGCGCGCTCGGCGACCGGTTACGGGCACAATGGGCGGTCGGATTCGGCGGACGTGTGGAGCACGACCGGAGGGGCGCATCCGGGCGTCTGGGCTCCCGGGGGCGCGGACGCCCCGCGCTATTGGCGCACCTCCAAGGTCCTGCTCTGGGACGCGAAAGCCATGCGCTTCACGAACGACGAGGTGGCCAATCACTACGTCGACACGCCCTACCGCAAGGAATGGGACTACCAGGTCTGAGCGGATTCGAAGCGCTCACCGGGCCGGCCCGCTCCGCGCCGCCCGGGATCCTTGAGCCGCGCTCGATGCGGCTACGCGGATCTTGGCGCCAAGCCGTGCCCCATAATGGACCCTAATAGATCGCGGGCCGGGGACCCAACTCCACGCGGTCGACGGGGAATGTGACGATACTCAGGGGCAAGACCGAGCATTCGTAATGACCGTTCCCCGCCTATCTGCTTCACCCGCCGAAGCGGCCAGTGCTGATTCCGCCCTGGCCGCGCCAGGTTCCGACGAGTCCGCAGGAGCCAGCCGAGGGCGGCCGGAAGCCGGCCGCTGGAGGCTGGCGCGGGTTCCGCGCCGGATCGCCTGGCTGTACGCGGCCGCGGGGACTGCCTGGATTGTCGGCTCCGGGTCGCTGCTGCGGGCGCTCGTCACCGACCCGGCGTTGGCCGCCAAGCTCGAGATCGCGCAGGGGCTGGGCTTCATCGCGATCACCGCCGCCCTGCTCTATCTGCTCCTCCGGCGAGAACTACGCGATTGGGACCGGGAAGCGGCGGCGCGCCGGCAGTCGGAAGCGGAGCTGCGCGCGAGCCAGGAACATTTCCAACTCGCCTCCCGGGTCGGCCGGATCGGCACCTTCGAGCATGATTACGCCACCGGCCTGACGCTCGCCTCGCCGGTCCTGCAGGATCTCGACGAGCTCGGATCCGGACCGAACCGCTTCGCGGCGCTGCTTGAGCGCATGCTGCCGGAAGACCGCGCGGAGTTTCTCGCCGCGCAGCGACGGGCGGAGGACCCGGCCGGGGAGGGCCGGTTCGAATGCGAATACCGCCAGCGGTACGCAAACGGCCGCGTCCGCTGGATGCTCGTGCAGGCGCAAGTCTGGTTCCATGGCGAGGGCGCGGGCCGCCGGCCGGCCCGCCGGGTCGGCACGGTGATGGACATCACCGAACGCAAGGACACCGAAGCCACCTATCGGGTCAACGAGACGCGCTACCGCTCGCTCTTCGCCAATGCGATGAACGGCCTTTCCCATTGCCAGATCGAATTCACGGCGGGAAAGGCGACCGACTTTACCTATCTCGCCGTCAACAAGGCCTTCCACACCATGACCGGATTGAAGAATGTGATCGGCAAGCGGATCACGGAGATCTTCCCCCAGATCCGCGAAACCGACCCGGGCCTGCTCGAGCTGTTCGGCCAGGTGGCGCAAACGGGCGAGGGCCAGCGGGTCGAGATCTACATCACGGCCCTGCAGCAATGGCAGGCGTTGTCCGTCTATCGCCCGACCGAAGGCCAGGTCGTCGCCGTCTTCGACGTGATCACGGCGCGCAAGCGGGCCGAGGAGGAGCTGCGCACGCTCACGCGGGCGATCGACCAGAGTCCAACCTCCATCGTGATCACGGACGCGGCCGGCGCGATCCAATACGTCAATCCGCGCTTCACCGAGGTCAGCGGCTATGCGGCGAATGAGGTGCGCGGTAAAAACCCCCGCTTTCTCAAGTCCGGCCAGAACCCGCCCGAGCACTACCGCGACCTCTGGGCGACGATCACCGCCGGCCGCGTCTGGCACGGCGAATTGTGCAACCGCAAGAAGAACGGCGAGCTGTTTTGGGAGCGGGTCTCGATCTCCCCGGTGCTGGATGTCAAGGGTTCGATCGCCAATTTCGTGGCGGTGAAGGAGGACGTCACCGAGCAGCGCCGGCTCCAGGAGCACCTCCAGCACGCCCAGCGCATGGAGTCCGTCGGCGCGCTCGCCAGCGGCATCGCCCATGACCTCAACAACATCCTCGCGCCCGTGCTGATGGCGTCGGCCCTGCTCAAGACGGCGGGCCGCAGCGAGCAGGAGCAGACCATGCTCGAAATCATCGAGCAGAGCGCCATCCGCGGCTCGAACGTCGTCAAGCAGCTGCTCGCCTTCAGCCGCAGCGGCGGCGGCAAGCGCCACCCGCTGGAGATCCAAGAGCTCATCCGGGAGATGCGCGGGATCCTGGCCGAGACCTTCCCGCGCGAGATTACCCTGCGCTTCGAAGTCGGCCCGGACCTGCAGCCGGTGCTGGGGGACGCCACCCAGCTCCACCAGGTGCTGCTCAATCTCTGCGTGAACGCCCGCGACGCGATGCCGGGCGGCGGCCTGCTGGCGGTGGGCGCGCGCAATTTCCTGATCGACCCGGAATGGGCCCGGCTCAATCCCCCGGCCAAGCCCGGGGCCCACGTCCTGCTGACGGTCGCCGACACCGGGATGGGGATGACCCCGGAGCTGATCGAGCGCATCTTCGATCCGTTCTTCACCACCAAGGAGGTCGGCAAGGGCACCGGCCTCGGATTGTCGACCTCGCTCGGGATCGTGCGCGGCCATGGCGGCTTCTTCAAGGTGGAGAGCGAGCCGGGCCGTGGGACCACCTTCGCCGTCTACCTGCCGGCCGCGCCGGCGGAGGACGCCGGCCCTTCCGTGGTCCGCGCCGCGGAGCCGCCCCGCGGCCGCAATGAGCTGATCCTGATCGTCGACGACGAAGCCAATGTCGGCCGCTCGATGCGCGGCGTGCTCGAGGAGCACGGCTACCGCGTCGTGGTGGCGACCGCGAGTACCGAAGGCCTGGCGGTCTTCCGCAGCCGCGCCGCCGAGATTTCGCTCGTGCTGAGCGACATGATGATGCCCGTCATGAACGGGGCGGCGATGCTGCGGGAAATGCGCCGGATCCGCGGCGACTTCAAGGCGTGCGTGATGACCGGCCTGGCGTCCGCCTCCAAGCAGGCCGAACTGGCCGCGATCGGCGTTTCCGCCGTCCTGGCCAAGCCCTGCGACCGGCGGGAGCTGCTGCTCGCCGTCCGCGGCGCGCTCGACGACCCGGGAACCGGCCCCGCGATCACCAGCTCGCCAATTCCGGCACCTGCAAAAGCTTCGTGAATTCGCCCAGGCTGCGCACCGCGGCCGAAAACTTGTCGTAGTCGACCGGCTTTTGCAGGTAGGCGTTGCAGCCGAGGCTGTGGCAGCGGTCGACCTCGCGGGGATCGTCCGTCGTCGTCAGCATGATCACGGGCAGCTTCTTGAGCTCCGGATCGGCCTTGATGCGGCGCAGGACCTCGACGCCGTCGATCTTCGGCATCCGGATGTCGAGCAGGAGCAGAAACGGATTGCCGCGGACCGGCCGGTCCGTCTGCCGGGCGAAGCTGAACAGGAAATCGAGGACGGCCTGGCCGTCGCGGAACTCGATGATCACGTTCTTCAGCCCGACGCTGCCCAGATTCTGCCGGATCAGGATGGAGTGGCCCTCGTCGTCGTCCACGATCAGGATGGTGGGCGGCCTGCTCATGGCTGGTGCTGGCCGGACGGCAGTGGCATCAAACCCTTGGGGTATCGATCCGGCCCCGGGTGACAACTGAAATCCCGCGCAGCTAAGCCCGGAGCCCGCGTCCGGCGGCCCGGCCGGACCGAAATGGCGCCGAGCTTCCCCCGGGAGCGGGTCCGGCGGCGGCCCGTTCAGCGGCCCGCGACCCGCAGCCAGATCCACACGGCCGCGGCCGCCGGCACGACCACCGGGAGCGCCAAAGCCAAGAACGCCATTCCATGCTGGCGGACCTTCGCCCGGAACGGGCGGACCTGCTCGCCGCGCTCGCAACGGCTGGTCACCGCCACGGCGGCCGGATCGTCCAACTCCGCGCGCAGGGCGCGCGCGGACAGGTGCCGCCGCCGGGGATCGCGCTCCAGGGCATGCAGGACGATCTCCTCGGCGGCGGCCGAGACCGCCGGGTTGACCTCCCGCAGGGGGTCCGGATCGCCGAGCACGCGGGCATTCATCGCCAGCAGCGAGTTGTCGGCGTCGAACGGAACCTGGCCGGTCAGCATCTCGTAGAGCATCGCCCCGAGGGCGTAGAGGTCGGTGCGGGCGTCGCCGCGCCGGCCCCGCACCTGCTCGGGCGCCATGTAGTCGGGAGTGCCCATCACCGGCGTGAATTTGGCGAAGGTGACGCGGCGCATCGCCCGCGTGCTGGCCAGCCCGAAATCCAGGAGCCGGATCGTGCCGTCGCAGCCGATCAGCACATTCTGCGGCTTGAGGTCGCGGTGGACGATCCCCTGCTCGTGCAAGTACTCGAGCGCCTCGCACAGCAGGCTGGCGATCTTGAGCGCGTCCTTCTCCGGCAGGGGCGAGATCGCCTCCATCAGGTGGGCCAGCGTGCAGCCCCGCAGATACTCCATCACGATGTAAGGCCGGCTCTTCGGCGTGGTCACCGGCACGAACTTGACCACCAGTGGATGATCGAGGCGCAGGCCGATCTCCTCCTCCCGCTGGAAGCGGGTGTAAAAGGCGGCGTCGCTCTCAAATTCCAAGTGCGGAACCTTGATCGCGACATCGGCATTGCCGCGCTGGAAATCCTGGGCCTTGAAGATGTAGGCCATGCCGCTGCGGCTGATCACCTCCGTGATCACGAACCGCTCGTCGAGGATGTCGCCGGGCTTCAGCATCCCCATGCCACCCGCGGCAGTCGGCGGATGATATTCCGGCACGCCCTGGCAGCAGGCCACGCCGGCGAGGGGGGCGGAGGGATCGGTTTGCATGCACCTACTATCGCACCGCGCCGCCGCCCTAGGTAGTAAATGGTTCGTCCCGGCCCATCAAAAAAGCATCAACGCGGGCGGCGGCCCGAAGCGGACCCCGCTACTGCCTCTTCGAGATTAAGTCGCTCCCGGCCAGGGTCTTGAGTCGAGGATGGACACGCGGCGGCGGATTTTGCAAAATCGGCCATCTGAGGATCGTTGCCATACCGCCCGAGCCCCACGCCGGCCGCTCCCGGCCAAGGAAGCTCACCTCCCTGGTCGGCTTCTGGGCCCTGCTGTTCGCGGCCGGCCATGCCCAGGCCTGGGCGCAAGAATCGGCGCCGCCGGCCGGCGCGGCGGGGAGCGCGGGCGCGCTCACCTACCCGAGCGGCGACAAGTACGTCGGCGAGGTGAGAAACAACAAGGCGAACGGCCGCGGCACGCTCACGTTCGCCAACGGCGACCGCTATGTCGGGGAGTTCAAGGACGACAGCCTCAACGGCCAGGGCACGTTCACGTTCGCCAACGGCACCAGCTACGCCGGCGGCTTCCGGGACGACCAGCCGAACGGCGCCGGCGTCTTCACCGGCCCCGACGGCAGCAAATACTCCGGGGAGTTCAAGGACGGCCAGCTCGAGGGGGGAGGCACGATCGCGTTCGCCAACCACGATGCCTACGTCGGCGAGTTCAAGGACATGAAGCCGGAGGGCAAGGGCACCTTCACGTACGCCAACGGCAACGAGTATGCCGGCGACTTCGTCGACGGGAAGGAGAACGGCCAAGGCACCCTCACGGTGCACAACGGCAACCTTTACGTCGGCGGATTCAAGGATGGCTATTTCAGCGGGCCGGGCACGCTGACCTACGCCGACGGAGCCCAATACGTGGGCGAATTCTACGCGGGCCAGCCAACCGAGAAGGGCCTGCTGACCTACGCCGACAGCGCCCAGTACGTCGGCCAGTTCAAGGACGGCAAGGCGAACGGCCAGGGCACGCTCACCTTCCCCGACGAGGCCAAATACGTCGGCGAATTCAAGAACGGCCAGCCGGATGGCAAGGGCACGCTCACCTTCCCCGACGGCGACAAGTACGTCGGCGCCTTCGTCGACGAGCTGCCGGCCGGCCAGGGCACGCTCACCTCGGCCGGCGGCAACGTCTACGTCGGCGAATTCAAGGACGGCCAGCCGAGCGGGACGGGCGCGCTTACCTATGCCAATGGCGACAAGTATGCCGGCCAATTCAAGGACGGCCAGCCGGACGGCCAGGGCACGCTCCGCGCGGCGGATGGGACGATCAAGCAGTCCGGCCTCTGGAAGGAAGGCAAGCTGGTGCAGTCGGCCGCCGCCGCGCCAGCGGCGGCGTCCAAGCCCAACTAAGCGGCGCCGCCGGTCCGCCGGTCAGGGCGCCGGCGCGGGCGTCCCCGGGGCGCGCAGGCCGTTGCCGAACTGGTTGGAGACACGCGTCAGTTTTCCGTTGATGAAGAGCATGTCCAGGAGCTTTTCGCTGCGCATGGTCCGGCCGTATTCATCCTTCAAGACGCCGATGATCTTGTGGGTCTTCACATCGATCACATCGCCCGAAGAAACGTAGGCCCGCTTGCCGTCCAGCCCCATCGTGATCCAGTAGGCGCCGCCGGTGGTCTTGATCGTGCCGATTTCCTTCGGGGGCATCTGCGTGTTGTCGAAAATATGGATCAGGTTGTTCAGCCCGTCGTCGAGCCAAAGCTCCGTCTCATCGTTGGTCAGCGCGATCCCGTGGCTGGGGCAGCCATGCGGAATGGGAGGGTGCTTGGGGAACCAGTTGCCCGGCCAGCCGTAGCCCTGGACCTCGACCTTTTGGATGATCTTGCCGCTCTTGACGTCAACGATGACGAATCCGAGCAGGTTGTTGAGGTTCGAATAGATGAGCGAGTCATCGTGATTCAGCACGAAGACCCGGATATGGTCCGGAAAAGTGATGGTCCGCAGGAGGGTGTTCGTCGTAGTGTCGGCGATGCCCATGACCGGTCCGTTGGGAGCCATGAACGCGATCTTCCCATCGTGGCTCAGATTCAAATTGTGCGCGTCCCCGCTCTTGGGCGAGTGGACTTCGGTGATCAGCGCGCCGGTCGCCGGATTGACGACGTACCAATAGTCCTTGAGGTTCGAGCCCACGTACATGAACGACCCGTCGGGAGCGACTTGGGGGCGCTCGAAGCCATTGCCGTCATAGGCCTGGTCCCAGGCCATTTTCTCCGTGGCCAGGTCGATGGCGCAGAGCCTCCCGCGGGCGGCCACATAGATCATCTGGGTCGCCGGACTCGCATCCACGCCCGAGACTTGCAGGGGAAACAGGCTCGCCGGCACAAACCAGGTCGGGATGCGCTTGACGAAGCTGTAATTGTGCGAGGCGTCGAGGACGACGATCCCGTTCCCATTCTGGTCCCACCCGCCCTCCAAAGTCCCGGGAAGGGTCACGTAGATCAACTCCTTCGCCGGAGCCGGTTTGAGCCCGCCCTGCCGGTAGCCCATCTTGGCATTCAGCTCGTCGGCGACCTGGGCTCGCATTCCGGCCTGGAACACGGCCAGGGCGGCGGCAAAAGCCAGCGCCCAGCGTTTGGAAAATCTCGGGGTTTGGGTGGTCGAATTTAGCGATTTCATGGGGTAATGGGCGGCAAGACGCATCTGGGGACCGACAGGATTCGCCTTTTTGGCGAGCGCGGACGGTAAAGGCGCCAACTAGGCCGGGTCCAGCGGATTCCGGCGATCTACCCCACGGACTCCCGGCGCCGCAAATCTCTCGTGGCGCGGGGCGGGACAGGCCGCATCGGAATTTGAATTGCTTCGCTGACCGCCAAGTTGGACAAGAAGCCGATGAAACCCCACCCCTGCGCTCCCCTTCGGCGTCTTGGCCTTCTGTCCCTGCTCGGCGTCCTGGCCCTCCAGCCCCCGCTGGGGCGCGCCGCGGATCCCGCGCCGGTTCCCGCGGCGGTCGCCATCGCCCGTCCCTCTCCGGACGAAGTGACCCAGGCAACTGCGGCGCTCCAGCAGTTCCTCGCCCAGACCGACCCCACGACGAAAGCCCTGGTCGCGAAGTATCCCGACCTGCTCGCGGTCCGCCCCCCGCGGGTCAACCCGGCCGTCGTGCCCTTCCTCAGTCCCGGCTTCCGCGGCAAGCATGCCGCCAATGTCGAATTGGCGAAGAAAGGGGACATCGATCTGCTCTTCATGGGCGATTCCATCACCGACTTCTGGCGCAATGCCGGCGCCGACGGCGTCGCCAATCCGCCCCGCGCGGGCAAGGCCGTCTTCGACAAGTATTACGGGGCGCTGAAGGCCGCGAATTTCGGCATCGGCGGCGATACCACCCAGGGCGTGCTGTACCGGCTCCAGAACGGCGAAGGCCAGGGCTTCCAGCCCAAGGCCATCATGCTGATGATCGGCACCAACAATGCCGCGACCTGTTCCTCGGCCGAAATTGCCGAAGGCGTCGGCGCGGTCGTGCTCGAAATGCGCAAGGACTTCCCGGACGCGAAGATCCTGCTACTCGGGATTTTTCCGCGCGGGAATCCAGGGGACCCGGTGCGCAAGACCGTCCTGGACGTGAATCCTCTCATCTCGAAGCTCGATGACGGCCAGCATGTCTTCTACCTGGACATCGGCGCCAAGTTTCTCGACGCCGATGGCGTGCTCCAGCCGGACATCATGGCCGACAAGCTCCACCCCAACGAGAAGGGCTACGTGATCTGGGCCGAGGCGGTGAAGGACAAGCTCGCCGAATTGATGAAGTAGCGTTTCGCGGCGGGGCGGCCTGCGACCGGCCGCCCTCCGCAACCCTCAGGGTGCCGAGGCGATCACGACCAGCTCCACCGGGCCGAGGAGTCCCGCCGGCTCCGCCTTGATCAGGCCCGGCTCCTGATACAGGAACCGTTCGCCGTAGCGGGCATTCAGCTCCCGATAGTCGGGCAAGGGATGCGCGGCCATGTAATTGAGGGCGAGATTGGCGACCTCGATTCGGATCCGGTTGTCCCCGGGCTTCAGCAGTCCGGTGACCTCGAGGCGGTAGGGCGGATGCCAGAGCGAGCCGGCGCGCACCCCGTTCACGTACACGATGGCCGCTTCGCGCACCGGGGCCTCGTAGTGTTCATAGGCGCCGCCCGCGAAACCCCCGCCCCCGCGCCCGCCCCGCCCCGCCCGGCCAGCTCCGGCGGCAGCGGAGGCGTCCGGCGCACCGCCCGGTCCCGCCGCCCCCGGACGGCCTGCGCCGCGGCGTGCCCCGCCCGCCATCCGCGCCTCGCCAAAGGTCAGGATGAGATGCGATGCGGACGCCAGCAGATCCGCGGAGAGGCGGACCGATTTTTCGTAGGTGGCCACGCCCGAGAAGCTGCGCGTCGCCTCGTTCTCCGTCCAGGATTGCAGGCGCTCCATCGCCGCCGGGGCGGAGCCGGCGCCGAAGGTCACGGACCAGCCGGTGCTCAGGTCGAGCGGCGCCGGGCCGCCGACCACCCAAACCGGACGCGGGAGCAGGTGCCGGGACGCAAAGACCAGGGCCCGCGAGCCGAAGGCCGGCAGTTCGATCGTTACGGTGGTGGTCTGCCCGTCCCGGCCGAGGACCGCCGCCGGTTCGACCTCGCCGTTCATCAGGTTCCACCATTCCGGCTCGAGGCCGGCGACCCGGAAAGCGCCCTGCGTGCTGATCGGCCGGCCACTCGTGTTGGCCAGGAAATAGATTTCCGCATCGGCGGTATGGCGGTGCACCACGCCGAGATCCGGCGCGGCCGGGGCGAAGCCGGCGTCCGGAGCGAGCCGCCGGTTGAGCACCGCCGCAAATTCGCCTTCGTCCGGCAGGAAGATCCCCGGCGCGCCGGGCGCGAGGAAGAGCCGGCGGACCAGGCTGCTGAGTTCCTCTTGTTCGGCCTCGGTGGCGAGATAGCCCGGCACGATCGCCGGCAGGCGCCGGGTGGCGATCAGCGTCCCGCCGCCCCGGGCGAAAGCTTCGAGAGCCCGCAGGGTCGCCAGCGGCATCCGCTCGACGCCCGGCAGCACGACGACCCGGTAGCTGACTTCGCCAAAGACCAGGGCGCCGGCTGCGACCTGGCCCCGCAGGGCAAAGAGTTGGTCGTCGAAGCCGTCGAAGTTGTGGCCCGATTCGAGGATCTCGCGGGTTAGATCCGGCCCGAGGCAGCCGGCGACCGTCGAGCTCATCGCAATGTGGCCCGGGGTGAACTTCGCCCACGCGTCATCGTTGGGCAGGTACAGGGCGATGTCGTTCGCCGGGGCGCCCTGGCGCAAGAGGAAGCTCGTCCGCTGGAGGTAGGCCGCGACCTCCGGCATCACAATCCACCAGGGATTGTTCTCGCTGAAGTCGGCCGAGGCGTAGAAGCGCCAGCCCGGGTAGCCGACCCCTTCGGCCGTGTAGGGCCAGCCGTGGCCGACCAGCTGGTTGCTGCCCTGGAGAAAGTACAGGTCCGCCGCGGCCTTCATGTCGAGCGGGCTCGCCCGGAAGACCGGCCGATGCAGCCAGGTCCAGGTCTCGCTGGAAGTGATCGGCCGGCCGAGCAAATGGCTCGCGGAGGAGGCCCACCGCATCGCCCCGAAGCCCTTCCATCCCATCCCCTCGCCTTCGGGCAAGGCCGCCGCGGCGTAGCTGAAGAGGGCGGCCGAGGGCGTGCCGTAGGCCTGGATCCGGAACCGGGTTCCCTGGCTCGCCGCCCACGTCTGGATTGGGGCCACGAAATTGTCGGTGAAGACCTCCGAAAGCGTCTGGCCCCAGTCATGGCGGATGTCGGCCGTCTTCGGCCCGGAATCGGAGATCAGCGCCGGCAGATTGGGCGTCAGATCGTAGCCGCGGCGCCGCTTGAACTCATCCAGCAATTTCGGGGTCCAATCGGTGTTGAAAACCTCCAGGCTGTCGCAGAACACCGAAGTGGGGACGTTCGGCCCGCAGGCGGCCAGCTCCGGCGCCGCGACTTCGCGGATGAACTTCTGGATGGCCGCCGCGTCGTAGTGATCGGCGACGTAGCCCTCGGCCCCGACGGCCGCCCGCTTGACCTTCATTCCGGTGTGGCTGGCGATGAAGAAGACGATCGGCGCAGGACCCTTGACCGGCTTGGGCAGCCAGGCCAGCTGGCCGCGGATCTCCATCGGCTGGTAAAAGTCGCGGTACGTGTCCGTCATCGCGTCGGCGCCGGGCGCCGGTCCCATGAAGGCGGCCATCAGGGTCTCCCCCGCTTCGAGGGCCGGCAGCGCGACGCTCGGCTCGCCCTCGCCGGCGACCGCGTTGACGATCCGCAGCGCGCCCGGGCTTTCCGCCGCCGAAAACATCGGCCCGCCGTAGGGCCAGCCGCTGCCGAGCGTGAGGTCCATCCGCATGCCCTGGGCCTTAGCCTCCGCCGCGGTGAACTTGAGCAGGTCGAGAAACTCCGCCGACAGGAACGGGACATTCTTCAGGCCCGGGATCTGCCCGTCGAGCGCCAGGGGATAGATCGGCTGCACCTCAAATCCGCCGATGCCGCCCGCCTTCATCATCCGGATCTCCCGGGCCACCTCGGTCTTCGTGACCGCCGGACCGAACCACCACCAGCGCATCAGGATGCGGGCATCGTCCGGCGGGGCTTGAAACGAGGATTCGAGCGAGGTGACGTCGGCGAACGCCGTGAGGGCGGACGCCAGCAGGCAAAAAGCGATGCCGGGGCGCAGCAGGGGTTTCATGGGGTGGTTATGCCAGCCTGACGCAGGCCAGGGCGAGCCGTTCTGCGCCAATCGGCCGCGATTTGGACGTCTGGAGCGACTAGGCGCCGTCTTTTTGTGTGTTTTTGTGCAAGATCGGGCCCGCCGCCGCGTATAGTCCAGGTCAGCGATTCTCCGGTCCCCCTGGCGCCGCCGCGGAAAAAAGGCGCCTCGACTCAAAACTAAAATCCAAGGTTTCACGGCCATGCACTTCTTCCGCCCTTTCCATTTCGGCTTTCATGGCGGGCATTCCGCCTCCGCCGCCCTCCTGGTTCTCGCCCTGATCGGCCTGTTCGTCGCCTGCGCCTATTCGCTCTTCAGCAGCGCCGGCTGCCAGGGAGAAAAAGCTGAAACCAAGAAGGGCGAGCCGGCTTGAGCCGCCAAGCCTGAACCGCGGCGGGCGCCCTCTGGCTGCGGCGCGGCGCTCCCTCTGTCGGGATAGCATCCCATCGGGGCATTTTTTCTCGCAACCGGGTTGTCCTGCGGTCCGTCTGGCCAGCAGTCCAGAACCCGCGGTCCGGCCGCGGCTTCGCCCTGCCGCCGGCCCTCCAACCCCGTTGCCCATGATCCCATCTCTGCCCCGCCGCGCCCTAATTCTCCTTGCCGCCGCCACCTCGGGCCTGCCTCTCGCCCAAGCGGAGGTGGCCGCCCATTGGCTGGACGACAAGGCCCCGCCGCTGGAGGCCGGCGTGAGCTTTGGGGTGCCGTTCAAGCAGGGCGAA
>Ga0302320_10019720_pt1 | contig 13512 bp, 11 predicted proteins | sample Bog_T0_3_FD_202130 | JGI IMG/M metagenome (GOLD analysis project Ga0302320, IMG submission 202130) | Peat permafrost microbial communities from Stordalen Mire near Abisko, Sweden - Bog_T0_3 | ecosystem: Environmental > Terrestrial > Soil > Wetlands > Peat | place: Sweden: Abisko, Stordalen Mire...
AGATGTGCCGTGTCGAGGGCTGGAGCGTCCGCACCTTGAGGGGCAGGATCGATTCCATGCTCTACGAGCGGACGGCGCTGTCCAGAAAGCCAGATGAGCTGGCCAGGCAGGAACTCGCCACCTTGCATGCGAAAGGGGAGGTCGGCCCGGCCCTTGTTCTCAAAGATCCTTATATCCTCGATTTCCTCGATCTTAGGGATCAGTACATCGTGAGTTTTCGGCAGCGCTGCGTCGTTGAAAACGCTGTGCTAAATCGGCGTGGGGTGAGCCATAGGTATTCCGTCACGGCCGGCAAGATGAGAAACCAATGAGAACAGCGTGAGAAGAGAACTCAGGATATTCGTAACGCGAAGGGGCAGTTAACTGCGGGATAAATACTCTAGCAGCATGAAGAAGCATGGGTTGCAAGCCAGCGGGTTCTCGATATATGGACTGTACCTTCTTAACTCTGTCCAAAGCTCGTGCACCCTATTGTGCCTCGCGCGCAAATAGTAATCCGCAGCACAACCCACCTATCCCTCATCCAGTCATGGACATCGAGAAATTATTGGCTTTACGGCCGGGAATGGCGATGAAATTGCCAATACAAAGTACAAAAGCTCTTTCTTATTCCTGGACTACTTCGTGTTTTGAATGCGAAGGTGCCCCTTAATTGGTATATTGCGCGGTGATCGACTTTATGCGATGGCGGAATCACCTAAACCTCGCTCGTTTGAAATGAATATGGGACCCGAGGCCGACAGATATACCGTGCGGCTGCCCTATTTGGACTCGGGGCCTGATGTCACAAGGTGCGCGAATGCAACATAAAATCTCCGGGATTGAAATGAAAGGTCAAATGTGCCGATAGAGAAGTGTCAGATTAGCACTGGAAGATTAAACTCCATAGTTAGTTAACAACTCGTGACACGGGCGCTTTTCCTATTGCGCGTTGACTCTAGGCGCGGCAGGTGCGAGTGCGAGATTTAGCTCGATAACCGAACGCACCCCGGGAGGGGAATTATGAAAAATGCTTTCAAAGTATCAATACTTGCAGTTGCCGCTCTTGCACTGAGCGCGGGAGCGTTTGCGCAAAACGCTTCGACGAACATCCAGATCCAAGCTAATGTTAGCGCCTTTGACAATATCAATTGCCTGACGAATTTCGTGGATCTTGGCGGAGGGATGAGCATCACGAACTCCGGACAGACTGGCACGCAACCCGTCGAATGCAATGTCACGAGCAACGATTCCTATCCGGTGAACATAACCGCTTACCTGCCGACTACAGCGCCCCTGACAGGCATCAACCCCAGCAACCGGATCTCAAACTACTTCATCTGGGGAGGGCAGAGCGGCTCCATGGCGCCTTTTCAACCACTCAGCGGCGGCCTTACTGGCAACGACGGTCTGATTGTTGCATCTGATATCCCGCACGGCTCGAATGTTCCTGTCTTTTTCCTCCTTTCGCTTAATATCCCAACAAACACCGTAGCCGACATGTACAGTGCGACCCTCACCATCGCAATCACGCCGGCAATTTAGTGGAACGAGATCCGGTAAGCGAACTCGGGGCCACGTAGGTTGGTGGAATCGGGGGTATGGCGGTGGTTCTGTACCACCGCCATAGCGCTAGTTTGCTTGTGCCGATTAAGCACGCCGCTGCTATATCAAGAATGCACAAGACGGGACGGGTGATGATGAGTCGACGCCGGGTAGATATCATGCACACCAGCAATCGAATGATTTCGGCTACTCTGCTGTCGCTCCTGTGCATCAGCGGAGTGAGCAAAGCGGCACCACCGAACGCTCCGCTATCCTCGATTATCGAGATCACTCCCGACTCAAGATATCTCGATTTGGATACGGTTGACCGCGATGCCAGTGTGCGGCAGACGACGACACCAGTACGAATCACGATGATGATCGGCTCCAGCAGCGTTCGCCCAATTGAAGTCTATGCCTGTATCGCGACGGAGGAAGCGATGAGGCTTTCAGGTAAGCCGTCGACTCTTGCCGCCTCAAGCTTGCGCATCCGGAATGACCGGGGAGAGTGGGCAGCGCTGGAACCGATGGCGGAATTGAACGGCCGACGCGGGGTTCGCGTCGCCATTCTCAACAAGGTGTCTTCAACAATTCTGTTGCAGGTGCAGTTACAGGTGCCGACCGGCCAAGCGCCAGGCACTTACGAGGGGGTCCTGATGCTCGAAGCTCAGGAACAGTAAAGGAATTCATACCTATGAAAATCTCTATCAACCGTGTGTCGCTTCTCTTCGGAATGGCGATTGCAGCAGCCTGCACGCAGATCCAGGCTCAGGGGATCAGCCCGATAGTCCAGGAATTCAACAAGAATGCGCGCGGCTCTGTCGATGTTACAAATCTCAGCGACGCTCCGAAGATTGTCTCCTGTAAAGCTCAGGGATTCGACACAGATGAGCACGGATCGCTCCAGTTTCGTCCGCTCGATCCTGCGTTGCATATTCGGATCGATTCCGGACGAGAGATCGTTGGAGCAAGGGGCTCACGACGGGTCTCCTTCGATGCAAATCCATCCGCATTGCCAGCCTGGTTTGCGGTAACTTGCCGGGTTGCGCCAATGGAGCGAAGTCCTGGACTAAGCATTGCGTTGGAACTTTCCTCGGTTGTCCTCATTCATTCCGGGCGTGTCAATCCGCACGATGTGACTGTAACGGCAAAGCGCGTCGGAGCCAAAGTTGAGGTAGAGGTTGACAATTACGGTCCAGACCTGACGCGCGTAGGTCCCGGTTCGGTGCTTGGTCACAGGAAGCAGGCTGACCTTAGGCCCTTCGTTCTTTTCCCAAAGCAGAAGCGCATTATCGAAGCCGATTGGAAGGAGGAGGATGCCGCTCCAGAGACTGTGAGGCTCCAAATTGGAAAAGACCGATTTGAGGCTACGGTGGAATAGCACCGCTGTACCGTGCGTCCTCCTACTCGCGTTCACTTTGTGTGGGACTGCGTCCGCACAACTGTTGACCGTTGACGCCGGGCAGGGCATGCTGGGCGAGCCGAGCGGCGGGACAGTTGCGGCCGATTTTGGCAATTGGACAATGGAGGCTTCGCTCGGCCTATATAACGGCACCGTAGTGGGCGGAGCTGACGGCAAGGTTCAATTCAACCGGCAATGGAACCTGAAAGCGGGCGACCAAAGCATCCATGTTGGAATTCCAACAGATACAAACTTCAGCACGGAGCTAATTGCACGCGGCGCCTCCTTGGTTTATGCCCCAAGTGAGGCTACGCAGGTTACGGTCTTTGGGGGAATGGCAGGGAGCGGGTATACATCGCCCTCCGTCTTCTTTTTTGATCCCCAGATCCCCTTGGGTTCCCTTTCCATCGATCACTACCTTGACTCAAAGAAAAGCCTCCTAGTATTCGCACGAGCATTGTTCAGCAACCAACAGACCATCCTGGGCGGCGCTGTTTATCATACCAAGCGGCTGCAAACGGGGTTTGCCGTTGGAATCGGCAGCAATCAACCGCACGTCGAAGGGCTGCTGGACTACAAGGACAATCGATGGGAGATACATAGTGGATATCGCTACTCCGGCAACAGGTTCCAGTTGCTGACGCTGCCGCAGTTCAAATACGCACAGGAAGATCGAGAAAACGCCGACGTCAGATGGAGCCCGGCTACGCAAGCCACCCTGACTTTTGCACGCCACCGGTATCTTGAACCTGCCACTGGAGCTACTCTGAACGGGAACGCCACTCGCGGGTCAATGGATATGGCTGGTGGCATGTTCTCTGTTCATGGGTTCGGCTTTGGCGCCAACGCGCTGGAGAGCCGGTTTACCGGGATATACGCCTCGGCAGCCTCGTTTTTCGCTTCTCAGAGGCTGACCAACGCCACTCATTTAAGCGGGAACTATTACTGGCCGCTGCACTCATCTCGCCCGATGCCTATGCTTAGTTTCAACATGGATGAGAATCTGAATCGCCGGCTCAAGCTGGCACAGTTCATTACGCATACAAATCAGCAATGGAGTGTGAACTACGGTGGCACCCTGCGTTGGGATCGCTTTGAGGTAAACGTCGGCTATGTGACAAATTTTGCTCCGCTGGCCACGGGTGGAGGCCGCTTTGTACAACAGATGAATGTGAGCGGTCACTTTACCTTTAGCCGATGGCAGTTCGGTGTCCAGACTTATGCTCAGCCGGATGGCAGAGTGCTCTATGGGTATGAAGTGAAGAGTTTTTATTTCCGCCCGACCGCCAATGGAAGCGTCCAGGCTCCGCAATCTCGCGGTGCGGCAGCTTTCTTGAGCTTTCTTATTGAAGGACAGGTAAGGTTGGAAGGGACGGACGCGCCTGTTGCCAATGTGCCGATCCGAATCGGGGACGACACGGTTTTTACCGATGATGCTGGCACTTATAGCCTCCGCGTCGCCCGCAAGCATCTTTACAAAATACTGGTAAAGCTTGACAGGCAAATTGACTCGCACTACTACGAGAAGGTGAGCGGGCCCGAGGAAGTGATGGCAGGAACCGATGAGGCGCCGGGGCGAGCGCAGTTTGTGCTGCGGGTCAACCAGGCGAAGATTCCGAGCTTGCGGAAGCCAGGCGGAATTGTGATCGGCCAAACCGGCCCGGCTCCAGACGGCACGACCGGCAGCATGCAGGGTGACAATACCGGCGGCTCTGGCAGTGGTGGAGGCGGCGAAAGCAAGATGGATTCTGACGGGCAAACCCAGACTGATCTGAACCTCCAACCTGCTGGCCAATAACCTTCCCGGATTCTCGTGCCCCGGCCCACGTCTTACGGGCACTTCACGAGGCTCCCTGCACACGGCTACATTCGATCCTTTCCGGCCATGTGGGATCCATCATAACTCTGCCGAATCGGGGAGCACACTTTGCGCCAGAGTCTCGCGATAGTTCCAGGGCATCCATTCCGCGGGGCAGATGGCCAGTTCCTGGGCGTGGCGTTGCAGCTCGACCAGGTAGTCGAAGGAGTTGGCGCCACACAACTGGCATGTGTGGATCAGGCTCATGAACAGATCGCCGACCTGGGCGCCGTGCAGGGTGCGGTAGAAGAGTGCGTTTTTTCGATGTAGAATCGCTCGCTTCAGTGATCTCTCGACGATGTTGCTATCAAGTGGAGCTCCGGCTTTGCGGAGGAACAACGTCAAGGGCTGCCAGTGCCGCAGCAGATACTGGATCGCCTGACCAAGCCCCGAGTTCGGCTCCGTCTTTCGCTCGTTCAACTGGGCTTCCAGCCACGCGTGCAGCATATCCATCACCGGCTGGCTGCGTTCCTGATGAAGTCGCAGCCGCTCGTCTTCCGTCAGCCCGAGCTCGCACGCTTCGGCATCGTGGCCATACACCTGGCCCAGCATCTCCAGCACGTAGCGGCATTCGCTGGGGAAGTTCTCTGCTATGTCCACGAACTGCCTGCGTCCGTGCGCGAGACAGTTGGCCAGCAGGATCTCCACGCCTGGAGCCAACTTCGGAACATTGCGCGACAGCGCGTCGCACATCTGGATCGGACTCGGCAGTTCCGCACTCCGCCGTTTCAACACCTCTGCGAGGTTCTCCCCAGCATGGCGGCCTCCCGTGAAGTAAAGCGCGATCTTCCGGCCCTGGTCGACAGATACGATGCCGCTGGTGAACACACCCGTGCGCTCGTCTTTGGGGTCGCGCTTCAGCATCAGCACGCGCATGCCGGTGTCGTCGTTATAGACTACCGAGCCCTGAGCCGCCTGCCGGATCAACTCATCCCGCGCCGGCCTGATCACCTGCGCAGCTTCCTCTACGATCTCCCACTGCGTAGCCGCCGGCAACGGGATACCCAGCTGGCTCTCCAGTTGCTCCAGCCGGTAGAACGGTGTTCCCGCCCCATACTTGAGCTGGGCGATCATCGCTGCCGCGGTTTCATCGTACTTCTCCGGCCCCACTCCCTCCGGCTCCTGTGCCGTGAACACCTGCCCGCAGGCGCCGCAGCGCAACCGCTCCAGTGAGTAAACCGTAGCCGCCAGCGGCGCCTGACCCACGATCCGCACCAGCACCTTCGGCTCTTTCTGTCCGTACACGTTGCCTTTGCCGCACTCCGGGCAGCGGTCTCCGTGGGTCAGGTTCTGGTGCTTGATATCTACCTTTCGCGCACCGCTGAACGCCTCTGCTCCATTGCGCCCATGCCCAGGTGGCGCTGGTGTATTGTCCCCCGGTTGTTTTGAGTCTTCCTGCTTCCCAAGCACCTCGCTGGTCTTCTCCGTATTGCGCGTCCGTACCAGCATTGCAGCCAAGGCATGCAACGTGTCTTTGAGCTTGTCGTGATCCGCCTCGCTCAACGGCGCTTCAAGCGCGCTGTCCAGCACTTGGTCCAGTTCCTCCAGGTTCACGTCGATGCGACGCCGGGCAGACTTCATGCCATGCCTCCGAGTAACTCACGAAAATGCTTCGTCAACGGATAGCCCAAGACCTCCTTAATCGACCGGTTCGGGATGTAACTGTTCGATTGTTTGCCTCGTCCCGTCGTCCTGCCCATCGCCACCCAGTTGGCCGCACGGTAACAGGTGCCGCGGAACCGCTCCGGATCGATGAACGTCTCCAGGAAGTAAAGCGGATGACCGTACATCTGCTGCCAGTCATCGGAGATCCGCGCCGCCATCCGGCCCAGGATATGCGACGCCAGATTTTCAACCCGGACCCACGGCAGCAGCAGGAAGCGCGTGTTGTATGCGATGAAGCGGATGCGGCTGCGCCGCGCCGCAGCATCCCAGCCGATGTAGCGGTCGCGACTGCCAAGATGACGTGGAGCCGATGACCAGGCCAGGCACGCGATGGGACGGCCTTCAGCCCATACAAGATATTTCAGGTGCTCTCCAACCGGCTGTTCATAGCCGAGATAGTGATGCTCCTCCATCAGACTGTTGAACAGCGGCTCCTGCGCGGTGCGCCGCACCTGCTCGAACTCGAGCGGCTGCAGTTTGCACAACCGATCTTCGATGGGAGTCTTATCGATCAGTACCGCTTCAGGACGGGCTCTGTGTGCCAGCGGATTATGCCGAACGTAACTGACTGGCTGTAGCGTGATCTGGCCGGCCCGCTCCAGCATCAGCAGCATGCCCCGGCACACCATGTCGCGCAACGCGCCATTCGCCTGCTGCCACTGCCAGGCTTCACATACTCTGACCGACAGTTTGCGACGGCTTTCCTTCGGATACTGCTCGATCAACGTGCGTATATAAAGGATGTCCTCCTCTTCGATCGCCCGCCCGCGATATCGGAGCTCAGCCATTGCACAGCAGTATGAAACAACTCTTTTTGGAACGCAAGGGGGTAAGGATGACTTTTTTGATCCTTACTTCAGCTCGCTCACGCGCCGCCACATCGGCGCTGCACGCACACGCGACACGTCTCCGGCCACCATCAGCAACTGCGCTTCGTAAGCCTCCAGCGCCTTGGCCGGTGAGGTCGATTCCGGCCACCAAGTGAACCTTCCCTGGGAAAGACGCTTTTGCGCAAGCCAATATCCCTGGCCGTCATAATTGAGGAGTCGAATCGACGTTCCTCTCCGGCTCCTGAAAACGAACACACAGCCGGTGATTGGATCCTCAGAGAGCTTCTCCTGGCAAACGCGGACCAAGGAATCTATCCCTTTCCTTCCGTCCACCGACTCGATCGCCACCAGCACGCGCATCTGCGCCGTGATATGAATCATCGCTCCGATTCCCGCCAGCCACGGAACAGGCTTGCCCAATCCGGTGCAGAGGAATTCTTCCACTCAATCCGCACCTTGCCTCCGATCGAGGACTCGAACTCGATCACGCACTCCGCCATCGTCGCCGGATGCGCAGCGATCAGTTCGACGAATGCCGGCGCAGTCGCCTTCTTTCCCGCCACCGAAACTCCCGCAAGCCGCCTCTTCAGTCCCATATAGTCCAGCCCCAGAGGTCGGGCAACCGGATGAAGACCGTGTTCCCGCGCCAGCTCCACCGCAGCCTGCCAAAGCGTCTCAGGCAGCCGGGTCCGATGCGGCTGAGTGCTGCGAAACTGATCCAGTTGGCGTTGTAATTGCAGGATTGGCCCGGGGATGGGTAATGCACTCTTGCTGTTCATTATCGGCCGACCTCAGCGGCTGATTGAACGTAGCAAGGTGACCCAGACGGCGTCACGCACCCTTCCCGAAAACTCACGGTAGCTTTGGCTCGTTTTCGGAAGGGGAAAAGGAGAAGGCGATTCAATCTGGCGACCGGTTGGATGTCTATTTTCAAAATCCCAAGATGCCCTTAGCCGCCGAGGTCAAGGCTGGTGATTGTCCCGATTCTGAGCTTTTTCGCGGCGTCTTTCAGTGCGTCAAGTATCGATCTGTCCTTCGTGCAACGCAGCTTGCGAGTGGGGAGATAGAGACTGCACAGGCCGTTCTGGTCACCCGCCGCAACCTACCTAAAGAGGTGACTCGATTGGCAGATCTGCTAAACGTCGCTGTGATTTGTCTGCCTAAGGCATAGATATAAGATTGTTGTTAGAGACCGTACTTCTCCTCGAATTCTCCAATCCATGGGAAGCTAAGGACAACTGCTGTTTCGAGTCCGATATTGATCCTAAGCCGGAGCCGGCGCGCACAACATACGAGCAGTTCAAGCTTGATCGGAGACCCAAGAGAACGTGACATTTCCGGAATAGTGGCTATAGTTATCCACCGTTTCGCCCAATACGCTGCGGCTGAAGTCGTTAAAGTGGCTCAATCACGAAGCTGTACAAATGCGGATTCGGCAGTCGCGATGTCAAAGTCTCCTTCTTGAGCCGCCGCGGTGGGCATCGAGAAGCGCATCGAATTAGACAAAGGATTCTGAAAAGCAAAACTTCTACGTATCGCGCCTTGTTTTCGGCTCCTGCTGATCCCAACTGAAGGCGCAGTCGCTACACAGGGCGGCTACTCCGCCAGGAAACTCCCGTGTGGTTGTTGCGCGATTACCGCAGTCCATGAAGCACCTACCCGGTTTCGACGAGGCGAGGACGGAAACTGCTTTCTTCGGTGGCTCATTGCTCATACCAACAGGGTACACTGTTGAACGCAATGCCTATCTACTTGCAACAGCTCGTTGACGAACTCCCTCAAGATATCGAAGGTCGGGTCAAGGCGGCGCTCAAGGAGCATAGGGACAAGATTCGGGAAGCGCTGATTCTGCATACCAGGATGACGCTGCGTCATTACAATGATGATCTATTCGGCGGAGGCCAGTTCGAGACAATCAACATCGGCGTGGCCGTCCGTCCGGGGTTGCCCGAACCTCTCCAGCCTCGCGACAAGCAGGAAATTGAAGATAGACACCGACTTGCTCTTCTTCTCGGACCATATCGGCAACATCTCGTTGGCCTACGGGACGACGGCGAGATCATTGCGCTGAAGCTCATAAAAGCCATGCGGACTGAGCCTGTCGCTTTACCGTTGCTGACGGGCCAGGAGCGCACAGTGGAGGATGCGTGGCAATTCGCAAGAATGCTACTGCAAAAGCTAGAGCAGTTTCAGCTTACTGAGTTCATCCTCAAGATCAATGAAGACGTCCTGGGTATTTACGACTATGGCGGCGCCGAGCCCCGAATCGAGTTGTATTGGGGGGTCATAGGATTGGTCGCCCGCGACCTGAACCTAAGAGTGGAAGACTTAACTTGCGTGGTATTGGCGCACGAGCTTGCCCACGCGTTTACTCACGTCGGGAGCGATGCAAACCATCTCTCATGGGGATCCGCACAATTTCTGAAGACCGCACACGAAGTCAAAGAAGGGCTCGCACAGTATTTCACCGCGTTGGTGTGCCGACAGATCAAAGTCCGCGGCGCCTTTGACGCATACGAGAAGCTGTTAGCGCAGCAGCCTGATGCGTACAAGGTCCATTCGACGTGGAATACAAACCCAGAAAACGTCCGGCTCGCGATGATGAGAATGCGGCGGGTCACCCAACAAAGTCGAACACTTAAGCTGTTTCAGGAATTTCTGGACGACTCAGCACGGCAACTGGACGTGGGGACGGCTTAGCACCTTCACCTCTATAGCAATGGCGATGCTCCCATGCGAGTCTGGCGACGTGTCGATTGTTGCCCCCTCCAGTCCTTGAGACCTTCGACCAATGATCGACTATTGCGGCGATGCCACCGCGACTGGCAGACTGTTTCTAGTTCTTCCAAATCCGCAGCGTGCCATTTTCACAGAGAGTGTCAAAATGACATTTGATTCGTTGTAGGAACTCTTCGCCAGAGACCAACACCCCAAGCTCGAGGTTTCGCGTGAATGCATCGTCGGTGAGATTGGCACTAGAGAGGACGACCTGGTTATCTATGACTGCTGCTTTTGCATGTAACTTTCCTGGCCTTCCACGTGCGTTGCGCGCTCTTTGGTCTAGTGGCCAATAGAAAATGGACGATCTCTGCCGGATCTTATCAGGAAAAGCGTTTAAGGCGTCCATGGAGAGCTGGCCCTCGGATGTTTCCTCAAACTCTAGAATGAGGCGAACGCTGACGCCGCGGTCGATAGCCCTTGTCAGTCCATCGGTGAGCCGGGCAACTTTGTGGGCGGCAAATGTGACCAGCAGTATCTCCCGTTTGGCGGAATCGATCAGATCGTAGAAGACTTGATCAATTCGCCGCGCGCGGATCTGGATGGGTGGTGTTGGTCCGGCCCAAAGCAATTCAATATGTTCCTCTCTCTGGCTCCGTAGTAGCAACGACACACAGAGGTCAAGGGATGTCCCGAGTGCTTTCCAACTTATTACTCCTTCCGCCTGACGGATTACATCCGCGAGGAGGTGGGCTGCATTGCTATTGTTGGTCGCTGGCAAGGAACTTATAAGAGATGTCGCGTCGAGCGGCTCCGTGACACCTTCAAGGGCAACACAGACACTATGCAGCCACGGCTTATGTGCTCTGCGGATCAGGCTGTCGATGTCTGCCGTAAGACTGGGTGGAATCATAGCTTGGTCACTCGAAGAATCGCGTTTGGGAGGTCGAGAATGTTTCCACTAGGACAGATCGATCAAGGTACCGGTTGCCACGCTCGCAAGACGTCTCAGGTGAGAACTGACAGGCGTGGCAGCAGGCACCGTGAATACCTCTTCCACTGGTATCGGGATGATGATCTGCACACAAAGGGTCCGAAGCACACAATCGTACGTTCTCAAGTGCCTGTTGAAGGTGTCTGCCTAAAGTCAACGGGTCACCCAATTCAACCAGTCCGCCCAGGGTTCCTTCACTATCAGGCGCCGCGGTGTAGAGAAGAATCCCTGCCATCGGGCCGTTCGCCTCATCCGGTTGACGCGAATAAATTCGTTCACGCACACTGGCTGCTGTGTAACCACAATCCAAGACTATCTGGCGCATCAAAGCATGCGCGAGCGAGTGGAGGAGAACTAAGCGAATTCCTGGAAAGCCCTCGTCAAACGGCTTAAGCTTGCGCAGTTTCCGCCAAGCTTTGTGAGAGTCAAAGAACTCCCGCTGCAGAGTCTGAACAGCCGGTCGTGACTCCCACGCGGTGAGAATATCTTCGCGGACCCGCAAGAAGATCCCCTCACCCCGGACTTCCGACGCCGGCAGCCATGTGGGACTCTCCCGCCGCAATGGAGTCATGCGATCATCCATTACCATGGTCGCTTCGGCGAAGTCAGCGGTTGACTCGAGCCGGGTAAACCCCAAGAGTGCTCTCACTTCGCGGATGCGTTCAACGAGAACCGTATCCTGCAGAAGCGTCTCGAAACCTTTGGGAGGAGCGACCTTTCGCAGCTTGAAATCTTTGCTCTCAGCAGCAGAACTGGGGTTAGAGAATATCTGCCATTCGGGAAGCTTTAGATCCTCAGGTTGTGCGTGTTGTCCACCACCATCGCCGTTCCGCTTTGTCTCGATGGCCGTCCAGATCTCTTCCTCTTTGTACTCGCCAAATAGAGGGATCAGCGACTGAAACTTCTTCAGCTTTTTGCCTATCAGCCGCACCTCATCGAGCGAGTCCAAGTCTGCCAATTCGCCCCATTGCTCTTCCACATACTTGCCAAGCCTGTCTGTTGCCCTTGGGATGGACAGCGCGGAAAGGGAGGTTGGGAACCAGCTATTAGAAGAGCCAAGTAGGATCGCTTTGCCAGCCTCGGGGCAGCCCGCCGCGGCTGTTAGACGCAAGTGTGGATGGTGTCCCGGACAAACAAATGCGGTGTCGGAATCGAAGGCATCAGCCATGCGCCGCTCGTTACCGCATGAGTGACACTTCACAATAATGTCTGAAGCATCGCCCGAGGCCCCATACTCACGAATGGTCAATGCAGCTGGCTTGCATGGGACATTCCCTTTGTGTACGAAGGTCAGCCAAGGAAAATCAGTTAGATGCCCCTCCCTGCACGCAAGGAGGAACCGTACCGACAGCGCAGACGGTGGCTTTCCACCCTTACCCTTCAAGCAACCCTGGTGAACGTACTGTGTTTTATCCGGACGGTACATGTCCTGTAGGAGTTTGAATACTCCGGACTCTACCGTGGCAAGGGTGTCACATAAGGAACAGCGCATCCATCGTGGAAACGGTACAACGGGAACACCGACCGCCGGCGCTGCAGGGTTGCGATCTGAGGCATCGAGCTTAATGGGGGGGAGATACAGCTGGGACATTTGTGGGCCGAGCCGCTTCTGTATCGCCGCCACAAGGCGATCCTCATAGATTTCGGCGCAATAGCGTGTATCCCAGTCATCCAGGCCCATGACCAGCGCTGACATGTTCGGTAAATCGATTAGGGACCCTATTCCAAAGGTGAAGATGAGCTGGCTAGGGCGAAGTTCGCCGAGTTCGTTCATTTTGACGGCCTCATTCTGCGGTAAGTCCCGTGGATCGCTGATCGAGGATGAGACCCGTGGTTCCCTCGACATCCCTCAGGGAATCCAGACAAGTAAACAGCTCCCAATCCTTGTCTGAAGCGTGTTCGAGCAAACCGACAGTTGCTCCGCCTTCCGGCTTGTAGCCCAGCCGGTGGTCTTTTTGGTTGTGGACCCGTCTGAGCCACTCATCGCGCCGGCGATCAAGCATGTCTTTCATGCGCTGGGCCACTGCCGCATCTTGCGTCGCATTTTCTGAACGGCTTTCCAACTGAGCGAAAACTTTAGGCATAAGAGGATCGGTATCCTGCAACTCGCCGGCTTTCAAGTTCCCATTCATTCGTGCATCCCAAAGGCGCATCAGCGCCACCATCACACCTGATAGGCCGCGGTCGAGGGCTCTTGCGGAGAATGGAGTAACCGACAGCGCCTCAACGTGCTTGTAGAAAGTATCGTGGTAATGCTCGAACCGCTCGTAATGAGATAGGTCTCGTGGCCTAGCCCAATTGAACACAGTACCAACTAAACCTGGGCCCGCGTCGGTACGTCCAACGCGACTCGTTGCTTGAATGTACTCGGAGGTATTCTTGGGCTGCCCAGCAACCAGCATTAGTCCAAGCCGGTCAATATCGACGCCCACAGAGATCATGTTCGTGGCCAAGATGACGTCGAAAGGCACTGAGGTACTCGGCTGTTTCCCCTCTTTGCGTTCCGCGGCGCGTTGGACCT
>Ga0302320_10019721_pt1 | contig 13512 bp, 9 predicted proteins | sample Bog_T0_3_FD_202130 | JGI IMG/M metagenome (GOLD analysis project Ga0302320, IMG submission 202130) | Peat permafrost microbial communities from Stordalen Mire near Abisko, Sweden - Bog_T0_3 | ecosystem: Environmental > Terrestrial > Soil > Wetlands > Peat | place: Sweden: Abisko, Stordalen Mire...
TAGATAGGCAATTGGCAGACAGCTTGCGGTCCTTTGAGCAAGCGAGACCGATTGAACGCAATATAGCGACCCTCCGACAGGAATTGGAAAGACTGGATCTGTCTCTCAAGAACCCAGCCTTCGATCATTTCGCCAGCGTGGAAGCCAAAGACAAAGAGCTTCGCGCTCCAGTTACCTACCTAAATTCACTGCAACGCAATCTAACCGAGCAACGTACGGAACTTGAAGGTGTTCCACCGCCGCCTCCAGCGCCAGCATTTACCTCTGACCCGGCGATAAAGCGCTCATACGAACTCACCAAGCAAGCCCATTCGGAAGCCCTCGCCGCCCTTGAAGCTGCAACGCGGACACTCGACGGCCATCAGAAAAGCCTGCAATCTGAGTATTCAAGTTGGCTGCCGCAACTCCAACAAGCAAGAGCACAATATGATGCAGCCGTTCAAGCGGGCGGGGGAGACTATAAAATCATTGCGCAAAAACGGGCTCGCACGGTGAAGGATTTAGATGCGGGCCAAACAACTCTTTTGGCCTTAAGAACAAAAGCGGACCGTATCAAGACACTGGACGCATCTCGAAATCAACAACTAGTTAAGCTGAAGGAAGCATATGTCGCCTACAGCAATGAACGCAAGGCGAGGTGTGCCAAAATCCAAGAAGACACAGCTGGTCGTCTGCAGGTAGGCATAAGCGAGTCTTCAAATGATCAAGAATTTCGAGCTAAGCTGCTTTCATTAAAAAAGGGATCCTATCTGCGCGACTCGGAGATTGAAAAGATATGCGAGCAATCTGATCCGGCGGCTTTCAGTCGCGCAATTATCCGGTACGGGATGCACCGAGAAAACAAATACATATCCGAGCTTGCCACAAAGGTAGGCATTGAGCTGGGCCGCATGACCACCTTGGCAGACTTTATGGTGTCGGAATTTTCCTACGAAACTCTCCTTGGTCTCGAGTACAACGTTCTGCCGCAAGATAGACCAGAAATAAAATACGCAATTGGCGACGGAACGTTTGAAAGCCTTAGCAAGCTTTCTGTTGGTCAAAAATGCACAGCCATGCTAATGATCGCGCTCAGCGAGGGTATGGCCCCCGTTGTGATTGATCAGCCAGAAGACTCTCTGGACATACGGAGTATATGGGACGATATATGTTCACGCATCAGACTCGGAAAAGAACGAAGGCAGTTTATCTTTACGACTCATAGTTCAAGCGTGGCAGTTGCCTCCGATAGTGACAAGTTTATTATTCTCGAAGGCGGCGCAACCCACAGCCAAGTCTTATTCTCCGGTTCCATGGACCACTCGCCGATAAGTCAGAAGGTTCTTGATTATCTTGAGGGTGGGGACAAGACCTATAGAGCGAAGTACAGGAAATACAATGCAGATCTGAAAGAGTAGCATGCTCCAAGCCACTAGGTTCGGCGGGCGCAGAGAGAAGTTGTTATCTTTTTCACAACGACGTCGTTTGTCAAACCCTTTCGCCGACCTCTCGAAGGAATGTGACGGACGCAATAATTGGTCTATACGTCACCCGAGAGAGGCCGGCGAAAAAGCTCAGAACAGAAGGTTCCTAGGTGCTACGTCATTCGGACGGCATTGGCACTCTAGTGCTTTGATGCTGCCAGTATGCGAGTCCCAGGGAAATTGCATCGAACATGGCCATGCGAGGATGTTCCGATTGCCAAGGGCGGCGTTTGGGAGGCAGTCTCCAAACGAGCTCCGGAAAAATGCGAGCGAGAGAAGCCGCGATCTCTTCTTTGGTCTCGCAACCCAAATTGCGAAATGTTTTCCGCACATCATCGTCTCCGATGAGCAATATTGGGATCGAATGTGCAGAGGCGGTCTGAGTCATTACTTTGATGAGAGAACTAATATGAGAACTGGTCTGCGCCTTATCCCATCGTTCTCTCTTGATAACGATTGCGGATGGAGAAAACAACCTCAACAGCACGACAAGCCGTTTACTCGCCATCGCTGCCTCTGCCGGACCGACCGCGCGGTAAAAGCATAGCCCCGAATCGAGCAACCGTCTGTGAGCTTCGAAGACTGCGTAACCGAATCGCCGATGCCGGAGATCGATAGCGAGTATCGTGGGATCGTAAATCCGAAGATTCATGGGGCGGAATAGTTCGAGTCACCATTCCTTCGCTCGCCAAAAAACTCCAGCCTGATGGCAATGGGAACTGCGGATCGACTTTTGGCAGTGCTCTGATACAGTTCCTCCTCCATTGCCGCTATCCGCTCTTCAATTCCTTTCTGAATCGTTTGATAAAGTCCGGGGAATAATTCTGAGATCGAGACTTTGAATATGGCCTCATAGCCAAGCGCCGTCAGGAGATTGGGCAATGAGTTGGAGCGCTCGTGTCGGGAAACTGCGGACTCAGAACAGGACCCAAGAATATGTGCCACTTCCTCTTGGCTCAGCCCGCTTCTTTTACGAAGAGTGCGAAGGATCGCGGTGTTTGGGTTTGGTGCCATGAATCTTTTAAGGAGCAGTTTTATTTTATTTGAGCGTGTCTTAAGTTTAGCAACCAACCGGGTCGGCTCAAGGTGGCACTTTCTGCGTGGGCGGAGAGTACGCCGCATTGCGAATCAGGTTATCCACAAAATCGTTAGGATGAGACCAGAATTAAACGATATTCAGTCCATTTGAACTGTGGATTCACGCTGGATATAGTCTGTATTTTTCTCTCGCAGAGACTGCGACTCGCCCGCAATGCAGAAAGTGCCATCTTGGAAATCGCTCCTGTCACAATAAACTGTATGCGATGAGAGGATTGGGACGGAAGCCCAATCGCTCACGCAAATTGCCCCCGGTGGGGCACTATCCATATCTCATGAACACTGAGCGCCTGCGGACCATGTACCCAACCCTTACTAAGGAGGAACTCAAGGAAGCCGAGGAAAATCTCCGCCGCTATTTCACATGCGCTCTGCAAATCGCGAGTCAATCTCAAAGTGCTTCTGTTGACAAGTTCGAACGTCCAGATACGATAGAGGAAAGGTCGCTTAGTTCATTAAATAAAATTCTGTCAGAGCATGGGTAACGTATTTGCATGTACCCGTGTTTCGACGGTCAAACAGGGGGAGAAAGGCGTTTCATTACAGGAGCAGAAAGACGCGATACTTCGGTACGCCCACCAGCACGGTCTCGAGATCGTCCGTTGGTTCGAGGAGCGAGAGTCTGCCGCCACACGGGGCCGACCGGCATTCATGCAGATGTTGCAGCTCCTGCGCATCAACGTGGCCCAAGGCGTCGTGATCCATAAAATTGATCGCAGCGCTCGGAATCTCGAGGACTGGGTAGATGTCGGCAAACTTGCCGATGCCGGTGTCGCGATTCATTTCGCTAACGAGAGTGTAGACTTGGCAACAGTATCAGGCCGTCTCTCCGCAGATATCCAGGCAGTCGTCGCGTCCCATTACAGCCGAAACCTTCGAGAAGAAGCCAAGAAGGGTATCTATGGGAGATTGAAGCAGGGATTTTATCCCTTCCGTGCTCCCATCGGGTATATCGACCAAGGAGCAGCGAAGCTCAAACTGCCCGATCCGGTAATGGCACCACTCGTTCAAGAGGCGTTTGAACTGTATGGCGCAGGGAAGTTCTCGCTCATTCCGCTTGCGAATCACATGTACGAACGTGGGCTGCGCAACAGGCGGGGCGGACCGGTCACGCTGAAAGGCATCTCGACCATTCTCAACAATCCCTTCTATATAGGAGTGATGAGGATCAAGAAGAGCGGCCAAAATTATTCCGGAGACCACATGCCGCTCGTAAGCCGAGACCTCTTTGAACGAGTCCAGGCGCTATTGAGTGGAAAAACAGTGGATCGAGTCGCGCAGCATTCATTTCTGTTCAGCCGTTTGGTGCGGTGTGCAAGCTGCCACTATTCCCTTATTGGCGAACGAAGAAAAGGGCATACGTATTACCGTTGTCACAACCGCCCCTTCAAGTCGCCCCCTGTGTGCCCGAAAACGTTCATTAAAGAAGAACAGTTGGAAAACGCAATCAAAAATATACTTGAGAAACTCACACTCTCTGAAGCGGAGATCGACTATTTCCGCGAATGGATCGCCGACTATCGCCTTCGCGCAATAGAAAAGCGCGGAGATGAAATGCGAGCAGCTACGTTGCAACTGGAAGCGCTACGTGCGCGCAAAAGCCGCCTCACAGATATTTTCCTCGACGGATCGGTTGACCAGGCGACGTTTGATGAAAAACAAAAGTCGCTCGTTTGGGAAGAATCGCAGCTGAAGCAGCGAGTCGCCAGGCTCGACGCTGGGTGCGAAGATATCGTCAAAGAGATTGAGGGTACTGTCGGACTCGCAAAAGACGCGTCATTGCTTTACAAACAAGCGAATTTGGAAAGAAAGCGCGAGTTGTTGCGAATTCTACTGTCGGACCTCACCGCATCCGCGGAAAACCTAAGCGTAGAGCTAAGAATTCCGTTTACGATGATTGCTTTAACCACATTCACATCTAATGGTGGACCATATCGGCGGACTTGTCGGACCATGGATAGCATCATGAACCAACTTCTGGAACACATCCTGAAGGTTGGATCGAGAGCCTAGAAATAATCCACGGGCTTCAGTTGAGCCGTTGAGCCAACTCCGTCCCATCAGAACAGATGGGCGGAGTTGTCGTTCCTGAAAGCATCTCATTAAGTGCTGTGCCAATTTTATCGGATATACATTCTCTGAAAAGGTGGCATAAATTGCGCGGCGCGCAACCCCGAAATATTTCAAATCCCCCGAGTGCATCAATCTGGGACGCAAAGAGAAATCCCGAGTTACATGATGGCCCTCACTTCGTCTTTGCCCTCGACTGGAAGTTTTCAAACTCGGCTTTTCCAATCCTAAACTCCTTGCCAAATTTATAGGCCTTGAGCTTACCGGCTTTAATGTAGCGATAGATCGTCATTATATTCACGCGCAATTTTGCAGCCAGTTCTTCTGCCCTATAAAATTCCTTGTCTTTTTCCATTGGTCCCGATTTTTAAAGCTCGGCTTTTCTGCCAACCACCTCAAGCGTGTCACAGTTGATTATTCTTCCGCACTGATCGCACACGTATAGATTGGTCGTCCACGTCTCCGCGGTAGGCTCAACTTTATTACCCTTCTCGTCACAAGGGTAGAAACCATCATCTGCCGGTGTGTTCTTGCAGATGCAAACCCAGGCATCCGTACTTGATGGATCGTGGGTAATGTGCTCCTTTGTATTGTCCATAGGTATTAATGTTATCTAAACGGGTTCGACCAGAGCTAACACCGTTCTGACCTATCCCTATCATCATACTTTACAATGGTTTACATAGCAAGCGGATAACTTGTCAGCCACCTTCGGTTTACAGAGGTTGAATTAGTGTCGGCGACCACCCAAAACCCAGAATCACTAATGACTACCTTTAGAAGTTATCCCCAAGACGGCATTTGTGAAAATATCCAGTTTAGTGCAATCTGAATGCAAGGTATTTAAAGAATAGAAGTGCAGTCGAGGGTCGCAATGGACCGGGCGGGATAACCATAGAACTATTTATGCTCCCCAATCGAGTGCGAGGAAAAGGAAAGAAGATAAATCAGGATTTTTTGCGGCGCGCCACTACTGGCTGCGCTGTTTTTTTTGTTATCTTCACGCTTGCGATAGTGATTCCTTTGGAGCCCGCGTTTGCGCAGAGTGCGAGTGGCACCGCAACCGGGACGAGTTCGGGATCGAGTTCTGGTGTTAGCTCCTCCGCCTCGACCCCAACTACGGGGAGCGGTTCCTCATCTGATACGGATACCTCTTCCCAGCCCGGATCTACCGGTTCCGGATCAACACCCACAACCGGAACTTCAGGACAGTCGACATCCGCCAGTACCGCATCAACCCCTGCAACCACTCCGACGAGCAATGCGAACCCAAGCACCAGTCATGCAAGCCCCGCCTTTACCCCTGGAGCGGGTGGATCGGGGACTGGCCCTGATATTCAACCCGTCGTATACAATTCCTTCAATCAGAATCAACTGACCGTGGATCAGAATACGGGGGCGCTCGAAACCACGTATCCCATCAGCGTGCCGCCGGGAAGAAACGGTCTCCAGCCGGATTTGGACCTCGTCTACAACAGTCAAAACAGCCAGCCGGGAAGCATTTTCGGCGAGGGCTGGTCGATCAGCATTCCGTATATCGAGCGGCTGAACAAGAGTGGCGTCGAAAATCTCTACAGCACAAGCACCCTCAATTATTTCACCTCCTCACTAGACGGTGAGCTTGTTACGACATCAACCGTGACCTCTACTGGCGTCACATACGTCGCCCGAACGGAGAACGGGACATTTAACCAATACACCTTTTCGAGTTCAAGCGACGATTGGACGATGACCGACAAGAACGGGACACAGTATGTTTTTGGATCGACCGCGGATAGTGAAGAGAGCGATCCCAGCAACGCTTCGGACACCTTCAAGTGGATGTTGAAGACGGTGACCGACGAGAACGGTAATTCCATCCTCTATAACTACTTCAACAATTCCGGTCAGATCTACCCGTCGAGTACGGTCTATACCAATACCAGTTCCACGACAGGCATCTTCTCGGTCAATTTCCTCCGCGCAACAAGCACCGACAATGCGACGTCCACCGCGACGGGGTTCGCGGTAAATTCCAATTATCGGGTAAGCGAAATTGACGTCGATGTAAGCAGTACCTGGGTGCGCAAATATGTTTTGAATTACACGACGGGGGACAATGGATATACGACGCTCTTGCATTCCATCACGGAAAGCGGGGAGAACGCTTCGGGGACCGTGGTTTCGGAGCCGACCTCAACCTTCACTTATCAAACACAGACTCCCGGATGGACAAGCTCTTCCACATGGAATCCTCCCGTACCATTTGTCTCGAGCAGCAGCGATGATAATGGGTATCGCCTCGCAGACCTCCTGGGCAACGGTCTCGAAGATATCGTCTCGAGCAGCAGCGCGTATCTCAATGGTACGAGCAGTTGGGTTAGTTCCTCCACCTGGGCTGCGCCTATTTCATTCACAACAAGCACGGGAGACGGTGACAACGGCTACCGGGTGGTGGATTTAAATAATAACGGGTTGGATGACATCGTCTCGTGCAATGGATCATACATCAATACCGGCAGCGGCTGGGTGAGCTCATCCTCATGGAATTCGCCGGTATGCTTCGCGAATAATGGCGTTCCGACGGGGGCAATCCTTGCCGATGTGAACGGAGACGGCCTCCCCGCTATCCTCTCGGGGTACGTGAACACAAGCGGGGCGAATGTGCTGGCAGCGTATGTCGATACCGGCTCTGGGTGGGCAACGAGCACCGTCTGGACGCCTCCCGTTCCTTTCGTATCGGCGAGCAGCACAGACATGGGTGTTCGGCTCATCGACATGACAGGCGACGGCCTCCCCGACATCATTCAGGGATACACGAATGCCAGCGGCACGAATGTGTATGGGGCGTACATGAATACCGGGAACGGTTGGGCAACGAGCACTATTTGGAATCCTCCCATTCCTTTCACATCGATTGCCGGATGGGATAACGGCGTGAGGATTGCCGATGTGAACGGCGACGGCTTGCCGAGCCTTCTCTATGAATCCCCGATCAGCGGCTCCAAGCAGTTCCAGGTGAACACGCTCTCCGGCGGGTCGCTCACCACCGATCTTCTCTCATATTGGCCGATGGAAGGAAATTCGAACGACTATTACGGTTCCGACAACGGGACGGACACGGCGGTGATGTACGGCACGACCTATGGAAAAGTGAACAAGGGAGGAATATACAACGGCACCTCAAGCATCACGACAGGTAACATCTCCTCGACCTACAATCCCTTCAGTGTGGCGATGTGGTTCAAGACGACGGTGACGAGTGGCCAATATATTTTCTGGACCCAAAACACGAACAACATCGCCTTCGGCATGAATGAGGGCAGCGGCAAGGTTTACGTGCAGACGTATAACGGATCAGGCGGACCGTATTTCACCACCACGAGTTCATACAACGATGGCAATTGGCATTTCATTGTGCTCACACTGAATGGCGGCACGCTCACGGCATATATTGACAATGCGGAAGTGGGGAGCGCCTCCGGAGCTACCGTGGATGTGGGAGGCACCATGCAGTGGAACTCCTCTTTTGGGAGCGCGTACTACATGGCGTCAGATATCGATGAAATAGGAGCATGGAACAAGGTGCTTTCCGCGAACGAGATGACCGATCTCTACAACGCGGGCGCAGGGCAGACGATGACCAACGGATCATCCACGGCCATTGCCTATCTCGGTACGGGGAACGGCTGGGCAACGAGCACTGCCTGGGCTCCTCCCACGCCGTTTGATACAGGCGGGGGATATGATGCAGGAACAAGAATCACGGATGTCTTGGGTGATGGCCTCCCCGACATCATTCAGGGATACACGAATGCCAGCGGTACCAACGTGTATGGGGCATGGACCAACAACAATAGCATTCGCGCGGACATCCTGACCGGCGTCAGTTACCCGCAGGGAGGAAGCGCTTCAATCGCGTACACGGCAGCGTCGCAGTTCATGAATGCTTCTGGGGTTCCCGTGAACACCGAACCCTATCCGGTTTATGTTGTTTCAAAGATCACCAACAATGATGGCCTTGGCAATTTCTCGTCTTCAACCTATCAATATGCGAGCGGTACGTATTACTACGGCAGTCCCACCGATCATGAGTTTGCGGGATTCGGACTCGTCACCCAAACCGATCCTGCGGGAAACGTGACGAAGACGTACTACAACACATCGAACGGCGTGAGTTCATCGACGGGGCAATACAACGATAATTTCTGGAAGATAGGGAAGGCATATCGTGTCGAGAATTATGATAACGCGGGAAATCTTTACAAGGCCACGATCACGAAATGGGACGACGTGAGCTTGGGTAGCAATGCCGCCTTCGTATTTCCCGACGACACGCTCGAGATGGATTACGACGGATTGTCGTCGCACGAGGATTCCGCCGAGTCTTACACATGGAATGCAGCGAACGGCAACGAGACGCAGAAAATACAATGGGGACAAGTAACAGGGAATAATAATGGAACGTTTACTCCATCAGTCGGTGGCTCTAAGCAGTTCCAGGTGAACACCCTCTCGGGTGGGTCGCTCACTACCGGCTTGATCTCATACTTCCCTATGGAGGGAAACTCGAATGATTATTATGGCTCAAGCAACGGGAGTGATACAGCGGTGATGTACGGCACGGCCTATGGAAAAGTGAACAAGGGAGGAATGTACAACGGCACCTCCTCGTATACCGAGGGCACGCTGCCCACCACCTATGGTGCTTTCAGCGTGGCGACCTGGTTCAAGACGAATGCCTCAGGGACTCAGTATCTCTTCTGGACCGAGAATTCCAACAATATCGGCTTTCAGATAGCAGCGGGCGGAAAGATCTATGCACAGGTCTACGGAGGTTCGGTCAATCCCTATTGGACAAGTTCGAGTACCGGATATGCGGACGGAAACTGGCACTTCCTCGTTCTTACCTATGGATCGGGGACGCTGACCGGCTATGTTGACAACACTCAGGTGGGAACGGATGGGGGCGGCAGCGGCGTGACCATCGGAGGAACGTTCCAGTTCAATTCTTCGTTCGGCGGTGCCAACTATGTACCCGCCGACATCGATGAGATCGGGGTGTGGAGCAAGGTGCTTTCCGCGAATGAAATGACCGATCTCTATAACGCCGGTGCGGGGCAGACGATGGCGATCAGCACCGGGGGGCCGAACGAATTCATCACCAATATCTCCTATGCGTCGAGTACGAGCTCGAGCGTCACGGGAAAAGTGTCGGATGAGACCTTAACGAATGGGAGCAGCACCAAGATTCAGGAGACCAAATATTATTATGATGGCCTTGCGTTGGGGAACATTGGCGCGGGCAACCTTACGACGCAGGATGATTGGATTGCGGGAAGCACCTATGCCACAACGACCCGGAATACGTATAACAACTATGGGCTCGTGACGCAGACGCTCGATCCACGGAATAACACGACGACATACGCGTATGACGCCTACAATCTTTATCCTGCGACGACGACCAACGCGCTTGGCCAGACAACCGGATACCAATACGATTACTCCACGGGGAAGCCGACCCAGACAATCGATCCGAACGGTTTGAAGTTCCAAACGACCTATGACGGACTGGGGCGGCCACTCCAAGTCTACCAGCCGGACCAGGTGACCACTTCCACGGAAGATTTGAAGACCGCATATACGTATACCGACACGTCGGGTGCGGTGAGTGTCGAGGAATCGGATTATCTGAATGCGAGCACCTCAGTTAACACTTACAGTTATTACGATGGCCTTAACCGATTGATCCAGACGAGAAAATCGGCGACGGATGCGGGAATCTACAAAGTAACCGACCAGTCATACAACCCCGTCGGCCTCACGGCGAAAGAATCATTGCCGTATTTCGGGTCCGGTGCATCATCGACCGCCGCGACGACGACCGCACCGCTCTTCACGACCTATACCTATGATCCATTAGGGAGAGTGTTGACCACAGTGAATTCGGTCGGGACCACGACCGATAGCTACGATAATTGGGAGACGAAGATCACCGACCCGAACGGAAACGAGAAGGATGTTTATCATGACGCCTTCGGCAACCTTGTACAGGTGGGGGAGCACAACGGCACGAGTACGTTCACAACGTATTACACCTACGACGGGTTGCAGGATCTTCTGGGCCTTACCGATGCCAACGGAAATGTGAGAAGTTTTGCCTATGACGGCTTGGGAAGAGAGGTGTCATCCACCGATCTCCACGGACCCGCTTCGAGCACGTTTGGCATATGGAATTACACCTATGACAATGCGGGGAATCTCACGAAACGCGTTGATCCCAAAAACCAGACGACAACCTATACCTACGACACATTGAACCGCGTGCTCACGGAGAGCGAGGCTTCTACGACCCAGATCGCCTATACCTACGATACCTGCACGAACGGTATCAGCCGCCTGTGTTCCGTATCAAGCACTGATGCGGTCTCGCTCGACACGAAAACGTACGATCCCGAAGGCAATCTTGCGAGTGAAACAAAGAAGATCAGCGGGACGAACTACGCGACGAGTTACACCTATGACCGCCAGGGGAACCAACTCACTATCACGAACCCCGATGGTTCAGAAGTCGAATACACCTACGGCACGGGAGGGCTTGCGACAAACGTCCAGGAAAAAGAATCAGGCGGCAGCTTTGCAAACATTGTTTCGAGTATTGATTACTCGCCAATGGACAAGGTTGCCACGCAAAGCGATGCCAACGGCGTTGCGACCGTCAATACCTACAATGCCGCGGCACTCTACCGGCTGAGCAGCATCGTAACCACGGCGGCCAGTTCCACGCATATACAGTCCTCGACGTACACCTATGACAACGACGGAAACATCACAAAGGTAGTTGATGGCTCCGCGACGAACGGAGCGATCACCGTCAATTACACGTATGACGGATTGAATCGACTCCTCACGGCCTCATCGTCCGGTGCTGCGAGCGGCGGAAATTATCTGGAGACCTTCACTTATGATCCAGTAGGTAACATCCTCTCCGGTCCCGCAGGCACGTATACCTATGGCGGTGGTTCGGCATATACCGATCCCGACGCGGTGACAAAAATCACGAATGGTACCTCCACGACCTCATTCACTTACGACAACAACGGCAATCTCACGAATGCCTCAAGCGGATTCACATACACCTGGGATTACAACAATCGACTCCTGACCGCTCATGGGGCGGGAGCGACATCGACCTATGGCTATGATTACACTGGACAAAGGGCGTTCGTCACGAATGGCACATCTACAATTTATTATCCGGAAATGACATACAATGCGAATGGTACATCGACAACCATAAAGAATATCTATGCCAACGGCGAACTCGTCGCCACCATTCAAAACGGCACAAGCACAGTCGTATCGTATGTCTCGGATGATTATCTTGGCAGCACAAACGCAGTGTCAAATTCTTCGGGGGTTTTGGTTGAGAACATCAGCTACCTTCCATTCGGTGCGGTGCGGATCGACAACGTGGCGGGAACGAATGTTGTCAACAAATACATAGGGCAGGTGTATGACGCCACCACTCAATTGTCGTATTTGAATGCAAGGTATTACAACGGGAGCCAAGGACAGTTCCTTAGTCCAGACCCGATGTTCTTAGGGAATCAGTCTCAGCAAAATCTTACGGACCCACAATCACTCAATGCTTATGCTTATTCTGATGATAGCCCGATCGTACAAAACGATCCGACGGGGAAAGATACGCTTACGGGTGAAGCCAGTGAATTGGGGCCGTACGCACCCTATGCCATTGCCGGAATTCTTTTGGTGGAAGCTAGCGTAAATTTATTGAAATGGAGCAACCCCTGGGCGCGTAGCAATTCGACACAGATTCAGGGAGTAAGTGTGAACTCTGATCCTGGACAGGGTTATTTGCCACCAGAAAATGATCCTTCCGGATGGAATGGATGGAAAAAAGCTATTGCTATTACCGTCGGAACGGGCTTAGCGGTTGGAACATTTGAGGATGTCGCAAATAATGTTCAGTCTACACCTAGTATCTTCGTAGGTAATTCTGGCAATAACTCTAATTTGTATTCTAGTCAACAACAGAATACAGTTATTAAAAGCGCTTCTCCGACAATAAGCGCGCCAGCAGGTCAATCCAGCAGAACGGCATCTCAAGGTGGGGGCGGTTCTTCGGGATATTCCCAATCACAGTTACAATCTATCCAAAATACACTTAACCAAATACAGTCGATCATAACACAAATCCAAAACACATTAAGCGCCAGAAAATGATTATAAAAATAGTTTACGGCATCCTTTATAGTATCGGCGCGATTATTTGTTTTTCGATTTGGAAAAAACACCAAGATAGAGATTGGCTCTTGTTTGGTTGTTTGTCAATCGTCGGTTGTATCCTTGAGGTTGTAAATTATTGTGTAAACATATTGCAGGTTTCGCCGAACATCATTGTTCTGAGCGATGACGCCATTCTTATATTTGCTCCAATCGAAATGTTGTTATTGGCATGGATTGGATTCAAGCTAGTTAGTGGCAGCAAACATATATGAAAAGGGATTGTGAAATCATTGAAGTGACCAACTGGAAAACGGAAACGTAAAAATAAAAGTCGTCAACCAATAAACTAATCATAAATCCATGAAACAAAGTTCATTGCGGATCGGTATCGCAGGAGGGCTGGTGCTGTTCACCGTGCTTGGTCTCTCGTTCATACATTTCTCTTCCGCCCAAACCGCCGACTCATCCTCGACAGCGACATCTACGGTCTCATTGGAAGCGACGACTTCCACATCTTCAGACGTAACGTCTTCCTCGACGACATCGAGTTCAACCACGAGCACCGCATCCTCTTCAACACCAACTAATCTTACGCAGTCTTCTTCGTCCAGTACCTCAACTCCCTCATCAACACCAGAATCAACGTCGA
>Ga0302320_10019722_pt1 | contig 13511 bp, 17 predicted proteins | sample Bog_T0_3_FD_202130 | JGI IMG/M metagenome (GOLD analysis project Ga0302320, IMG submission 202130) | Peat permafrost microbial communities from Stordalen Mire near Abisko, Sweden - Bog_T0_3 | ecosystem: Environmental > Terrestrial > Soil > Wetlands > Peat | place: Sweden: Abisko, Stordalen Mire...
CGCCCGCACCGGCCGCGGCGCTCTGCGATCCGCCGCCGCCACCCCCATCAGCGGATTCGCTCAGATACAGCGCACCCGTCGTCGTGCCGGTCACGGCATTCGAGAGCGTCGATGCGGCGCCGGCACCTCCCGTTGCGCCCGAATAGCCATACCCGCCGCTGCCGCCCAACTGATCCACGGTGGCCTGTGTCGTACCACTGCCCGAGGTCGCCGTCGCAGCGCTGCCCGATACCGACCCGCCCGCCCCGCCGGTGAAGCCGCTGCCGAACGCCGAGCCGCCCGTACCGCCGTTTTCATAGGAGAAACTCGTTGCCGTATTCGCGAGCGTCGCCGTTGCGGACGCCGTGGCAGCGGTCGCGCTGCCACCGGCTCCGCCGGCGGCACCTGTTCCTCTGGTACCGGGAACTCCGGAACTTCCACCGGAACCGCCGTCTGCGGTAGCCGTTGCGCTGGCGCCGCCCGAAACGGGCGCCGTGCCGGCGATCGTGGCCGAGGCATCGCCGCCATTCGCACCGGCACCGGCAGCACCGCCCGGCGAGTAGCCGCTGCCCCCGCTACCGCCGACGCCGCCCACCGCCGTGGCCGAATTGGTCGAGTCGGGTGTTGAGCCGATTGCTGCGTCCGCATTCCCGCCGGCCGTGCCGGCCGTGCCGTTCGGCGCCGTGATGATGCCGCTCTTGCCGCTCTTGCCGTCGGTGCCGTACACCGACAGGGTTTCGGCCCAAGCCTGGGATGCTGTGAGAGCCAATAGCACGGGGGGCGCCCAACGCAGCGCAGCCTTTACCGCATCCCGTAGCATCGGGTTGGCGTGGGCGAGGCAATCCATGCACCGATTCTTTGATGGGTTATTCATGACGCACTCCGATGTTATTGGTGTCATTGGCGCGTGAGACTCGATCGACAAGCGCGGCTTCGCAGCAGCGGTCTCTCCTCGGCTTCCGTTATAGCGCAACTCCCTTGACGGTTTAATTACTTTTTGGCGGCGCCTGTGGCAGGGAGAACGGACTCGTCGGCGCGGGCGCATTGCGGCCGCGTTGCGATGCACGAGCATGCCGCGTCGGTCGCGCGCCAGAGAGAGCCCATGGCGATCCGATCGAGGCTGGCCGGCGGCGTCGCATGCTCGATGCGGTGAGGGCGCGCTCAGGCATAGCGTATTTTCACCGGGGCGAAAAACTGCGGAGTCAGATTAAACTGATAATCAATTTGCCGTCGGTCATCGCGATGGCAAATATCTTGGACGAGTCACACGAGCGTCGGCTTCTGCTTCCCGACGCTGCGACTGGATCGGCGTCGTGGTGAAGAAACGATTTGACGGCGGTTCAAAGACCTTGCGGGTGACCGCCGGGCACTCAACGATGGCGATCGCTTGACCGAAGTCTTGCGCGTCGCTGCGCAAGCTTCAGAGGCGCGCGACGAGACCCGACTGCGCGCACCGAAGGGTTCTCCGGCGTCGTCATAACCGGCGGCGCGTGGGCGTTCCCTTCCGTTCTCGACTCCGCGGAGCGATGGATTCCATGGGACACCGAATATAGATATATTGAGTCTTACACATGTCGTATGACGGCTGAGGGGCTCAGATGGGATGCAGGACCTCAGCGCGCAGCAGGTAGAGAGTTGCTCGAATACATATCGAGCGTAACTCGATCCGAGGGCGCTAGGCCGCCAACGTCGATTCGCCGACCTCAGGGAAGGACATGAATGTCGATGACGCCGGATTGCGACAGTTCCAAAAGCAAACTCATTCAAGCTGTTGAACTGCGACGCCTTGGACGCCCGGAATTCCAGAATCTCAAGCAATCCGGCGGTTTGTCCGCTTCGCAGTTGCCGACCACTTGGCTCGATCGCGGGGCATTGAACCCTGATGAAGTCGCGGTCGTATCGTGGCGATGGGACGTCCGCGTTGCCAACGAACCGTCGATCAACCTCGCAGCTGCCGTTTGTGCAGCTCTGCAGGTTGGTATCAGGTATCTGCTCCTCGACGTGGTATCTGTATCCCAAGACCAGGACAAGAAAAAGCTCATTTCGGATGTTGTAGAACTCGGCAGTCTATTTTCCAGGCTGCCTGTCTTTGCGGCCTACGATTACGTTGGTAGTGCCGCCTGGTTGCCGACGATGCGACGCCCTTGGTTGTTTTTCGAGGGCCGGGCCTTTCACTGCAATTACAGTAAGATTACCTACGTCTCCCATGAGCCAGGTCAGGGCGGAGAGGAGAATTTCGGGTTTTGCGACATGCTGGAACGGGTCTGGGAAACCAATTATACGACCACCATTTTACTCGTCTTAGCCGGGCGGGTGGGCATTGGTGAGGTCCGCGACGTCGCGTACATTGTGCCGTACCATCTCGATTCACTGACTTCAGCCTACGAACAACTGTCACGGAACGACTTCTTGCTGACCGCAGCGATTCTCTGTCAGGTCTTCTACGAAGATGGCCGATTCCACGCCGGAAGCGATGACAGCTCTCTCGATCTTTGCGGTATGAAATTTGATCGCTACGCGTTCACGCCCGCGACCGGTGATGATTCGGCCTATGAATACTTCGACATTGTGTTCGATGGCTTTAATGTGGCCAGGTATCACAAGCGAACGAAACCCGATCGGTTTACATCTGAACCGGTCTATGTAAGATACTTGAATGCAACCATCGCCGGCGGGGAAAGAATTCTTCAAGTGTTATCCCCGCAATCCTTGGCTCGGTATGGGTCCCAGGAGCAGGAGATACGAGCGTCGTTTTCGCTAGCTGATCGTCCACGGGGGAACGGCGATAAGAGCCTCAATATTGAGGTCGTGAGGTTCTACCCCAAGAGCCAGTGACGCCGGGAGTCAAAGCGAACGGTGTCGAGCGTGGTGCGTTCGCATTCTTGCGGATCGCGGATCTGAACGCCTATGGCCACCCTTCGCTCCACTTCATGGAGACTACGACAAAGTGGGGGCAACTGCAGAGCACCCATCTGCCCGCCGGGCCTGGATTGGCGTGCGCACGTGTCGCAGAATCGCGATATGCCCTACCGCAGCGGCAAGCCAACTCGCCAGGCAACGATCAGCCCCCTGTTTGGCGTCGTCCGTGCGTCAGGCGAAGGCTGGCGCGTCCCGTAGGAGTCAGAGTGTCGGCGACCGAGGCCGCCGACCGAGGCCGCCGACGGGTCGGACTTGATCACGATGGCATCGGTAAACCTGGCATTTTCGTCGTAGCGCGCGAATTCCTCGCGCACGGCGCAGACGGCACTTTGGGGTCACCTCAATAAAGGCGAGGCTCGACGTGCCGGATACCCATGCAATGACGCGTCGGAACCTACAGCCCGAGAAAGTATACCGGCGCCATGGCGGCGAGTGCGGCGCCGAATTGCAGCATCATCACGTAAAGTGCCTGACGCGGTACATGCGGAAGCCATCGGATCACAAAGTAGCCCAATATTGGCAATTGCCCCGCCATGAGTAGTTGCCAAATGTGAGCGGTTGCCCCTTCGTCAGCCTCATGTACGACTCCGAACATCGCTACGCTGCCGAGAACGACTGCGAGAGCAGTGAGCGACATGACCATAGGCACGAAAGCACTGGGTTTCTTACTCAGTGAGAGAATCGAATTCGGGTGTTGAAGCATAGCCACTCCAAGAGTCTGCTTTGTGGCCACGCGTTCGCATAACGCGGACCAAATCACGTTTATCGATGCGCGAAATCCACCTCGGCTGTCTCGAAGCAGCGCCTCAAATTCCTCGCCGTAGCGCGCTCTCCACTGTGGCGGGTAAAGGCGTACCAGCCAACGAGCGATTCGCCGTGTCATACCGCACCCAGGCGACGGATTCCTGCCGTTACGAATTGCCGCAGGGTCGTCAGTTTCGCGCGCAGAACACGCGCGCCTTGCGGGGTAATACGGTACGGTTGCCGGCGATCTTCAGACGGCAACGCCTCAATCAAGCCCTGTTTCTCGAGGCGCGCGATCGCGCCATAAAGGGTCCCCGGCCCCAGCCGCGCCCCGCATAAGGCGGCGATGTCCTCGATCATCGCGTGGCCGTGCTTTGGTCCGCTGGCCAGGCTCGCCAATACTAGTAGCGGCGGGTCGGAGTAGTGGCCCAAACGATCATCAGGCATATTAACTACGTGCCGCGTACTACGCATGACGTAGTTGTCTCATAGCCGCTGGCTGAATGCAAGTGATGGGAAGAAGCGGTGCGGAACGCCGCCACGCTAACCGTGAACACGCTGTGTACGTTTCGGCAGACGTGCCGGTAAGCGTGGAAGTCTTGATCATGGGGTTGCGGTCCTCCTGGACCGGAATCATCCCCGAAGCGCGTCATTACTCGGCCGAACGAGTGTTCCCGCCGGTGATTCCGATGGGGGTTTCCATGATCTTCGATCCCGTTACGCCATCGCGAACACGTCAGGCGGAATATGCAGCCTACGGCCAACGTCATCTATCGAACGGCGTACCCGGCGTTGCCGGCGCGGTATCCGGGTGGGCCTGGCGTCAGCAGTTTGTTTGCATTGCTGAGAAACAGACACATTTGAGTTCCGCCCCATACGAAGGACCGAGTAGTAGCACTCCGGACCACTCTTGTCCCAATGCCGGCAGCCTGCACTGGTGCGCTGCACACCTCCAAGCTTCTCTTCGTCTCCGAATAAAAACCGCGGTTCAGCAGTCTTAACGTCGTACGAAACCAATCACGACAGCTCTTAGGAGAATGCGATGACCGATAACGCAATGGGCCAGTTTGCGAAGCGGCTTTGGCGAGCGGCGCTGGCGATTATTGCAAGTGGGATCGTAACGGTGCCGATCGTTCACGCCAATGCCTCCAACAATATCGTTGTCGTGTCGCCCACGGATCTTCCAGAATTGGCCCGGCAGACCGGCGCAGCGATGCTGCTCCACGAGACGCTCGACGGCAGAACAATTCTTTACATAGAGCAGGAGCAGGGTGCTCGATTGGCGATCTTTGACGTAACCGACCCAGCCCATATCAAAGGCGATGGCTTGGTTCAACTGGCCGCTGCCGGGCCGTTCGACTTTGTGTCGCCCGTCGGAACCAAGCAGGAATTGATCCTGTTCCGCCAATGCCACGAAGACGCGGTATTGGATCTTCTGAGGATGCAAGAACGTCGCCGGCTCGGGATTATCAAGTGGTCGGCACAGCAATTGCACAAGAACTCAACAGTGTCTTCGCCATAAAACAGGTCCGCGAGGAAGTATCGAAGGCCAACACGGGCACAACGTTCCTCCTCTCGGAAGACGGCTTGTACATTGTCAGGCGGCCGGCATTGGAGAGGGAAAGACGGCGTCGCGAGCAGGAACGGTTTTTTTGAGTACAGAGGTGGTTGACCACCCGGCGAGGCGCTACCGCAAGTGCTTGGCGCCTCGCCCAGCAGGCGGACTACACGCGCATCGGCTAAAATCGCACCTGATGGGTTCGCACAGCCCAGCACCCGCCCGGCCCGCTGCGTACCGTCGAAGGCAATGGTCGGTGGGAATAAATCGGGCGCACCGGGAGTCTTACAGGTCCGGGGAAGGCGGGGCCCACGCCGTAAAAGCAGAGTGCGAGTTGTTCCATGCATGACCGACGCGAACGCTTCGAGGCAATCGTCTTGCCGCATTTGGATGCCGCGTACCGGTTTGCGCGGTGGCTATCCCGTTCGCCCGGAGACGCAGATGACGTCGTGCAAGAGGCGATTTTGCGAGCGTTTCGTGGATTTGACACTCTGCGAGGCTCCGATGTGAAAGCGTGGCTATTGACGATTGTTAAAAATTGTCATTTGACCGCCGTCACGCAGCAGCAGCGACGCGCTTTTGTGCCGCTACCTGAGGAACAGAACGTACAGGACGGCCACGCCATGATTTCAACAACCCCTGATCCAGAGAGAAGCTCGATCGATCGGGATGAGCAGCGAACGCTGGACCGGCTGATATCCGCGTTGCCGGAAGATCAACGCGAAATCTTGGTGCTCAGGGAAATAGAGGAAATGGATTATCGAGAGATTGCGACGGTGATAAACATACCCATCGGCACCGTGATGTCGCGATTGGCGCGCGCGCGTGCTGCGCTCAAGACCCGATGGTTCAAAGAGGCCGACGGAGAATCGCATGCAATGCGCTGAATCGCTGCGCGTACAGGCATATTTCGACGGCGAACTGGATGCGCTGTCCGCCGTCGATATTGAACGCCATAGCGGGACTTGCGACGAGTGCCGTGCGCTTCTTAATGATATCAAACAGACGCGCGCCACCCTGCGGCACAACTTGAGGTACGAGAGTGCTCCGCCGGCGCTTCGCGCACGGGTCATGCGCGCCCTTGATCAGGAAAGTGAAGTCAAAAGTCCGCGCCTCCAGCGGGAGCGGATCACGAGCAGGCGACTGAGGCCGTTCTGGCAGGGCGCATTCAGCGGTATCGTTGGAACCGGAGTCGCGGCCGGCATCGCGTTCTTTCTCCTGGCGCCGCCACTGATGCGCCCGCTGGTTGACGATCTGGTCAGTGCACATGTGCGGTCGTTGATGCCGGACCATCTGATCGACGTGGTGTCTACCGATAAACACACGGTGAAGCCGTGGTTTGCGGGTCACACCGATGTGTCGCCGGTGGTTGCCGACTTCGATCAGCAGGGATACCGGCTCATCGGCGGGCGCGCGGATTATTTTGATCATCAGCGCGCGGCGGTCGTGGTTTACAAACATGGTTCGCACGTCGTAAACGTTTTCAGCTGGGCGGCGGCCACAGGCAGCATACCGAAGAACACCACCCGCAATGGGTATCACTTGGCGTTCTGGAAGACGGGCGATCTCGTGTATTGCGCCGTCTCGGATACCGCCTGGGACGAGCTTCTCGGACTCGTTCGTTTGTTGCAAGACACGAGCACCCGTGACGCTCGATGACGCAAGAGCAAACTGAGCTCGGGAATATAACCGCCTGATCGTCAGTCTGGGCTCCGTTCAACGTCATTTCGACGTTATCGAGAGGCACCATGAAATCACATTGCATTGTCACGAGCAGAGTAACGGCTTCATTGGCGGCCGGCACCGTCCGCCCTCCGTCGTCGCGTGCGGCGGCGGCGGCGGCAGCGGCATTAGCGGCGGCGCGAGTCAGATGGGCCAACATATGACAAGCGGTTTTACCGACTCTGCGTTGGAATCGAACAAAGCCTTTGTCATTGCGACGCCTGCCGCCATTGACGCCGACCTGTCGAATCCCTCAGGTTTGGCCACCTCGCCCGGCTTTCCATTCCGGATTGCCGACAACAACAGCAACTTAACGACTCTGTATAGCGGCACGGGCCGGATTCAGACGAGTGAAGTCGCGGGTTCGAATGCCACTGGTAATTCGATCCCGGCATCGGCGGCACGCGTGACGGCGAACTCCACCCGGCAATTCTACAATGGCGACGGCGGTTTCCTCATTCGCGCGAGTAGCGGCCAGGAGTCGGCGTCGTTCATCTTTGCATTCGCGGGGCGTAGCCACCGGCTCCCGCAAAAACCGCATTCAATGCTGGAATAAGTTTCTCGGCTCCGAAGTCTTCTCTCCCGTAGAGCAACTCAAGGAGTGGAACATGTCGGATGATAAGTACCTGCTTGCGCGTCGCAACGCCCTCAAATGCATGGCCTATGGCGGGGCCGGAACCCTGTTCGCGTTGTCTGGTGGCGTGTTCACACCGATTGATCTGGCCGTGGCGGCCGTTGACAAACAGGGCGCGGCCAGATTGGGCAAGCCGCTGTTCGTGCAGATCAGCGATACCCACATCGGCTTCAACAAAGAAGCCAATCCGGATGTCGCTGGAACCTTGACGCAGGTCATCGACATCGTGAACGGTATGTACGATCAGCCCGCGCTCATCATCCACACAGGGGATATTACGCATCTTTCGAAGCCTGCCGAATTTGATCTCGCGCAGCAACTGTTCAATCGTCTTCGCACGACCGAGATGCATACAGTGCCGGGCGAGCACGACACCACCGATGCGACGGTTACGGAGTACTTCAACCGATTCGGCAAGGCCTCCGATAACAGGGGCTACTACAGCTTCGATCACGCCGGCGTGCATTTCATCGGGCTCATCAACGTATTGCAGTTCAAGCCGGGTGGTCTCGGCACCTTGGGGGAGGAGCAACTCGCGTGGGTTGCGGCCGATTTGAAGGGACGTTCGTCGAGCACTCCGATCGTGGTCTTTGCCCACATGCCTCTATGGACCATCTATGAGCCGTGGGGCTGGGGAACGGGCGATGCAGATCAGCTCATGAACTCACTGCGTCGCTTCGGCTCGGTCACCGTGCTGAATGGGCACATTCACCAAATCGTCCAGAAGGTCGAAGGCAACATGACTTTCCACACGGCGCGCTCGACATCCTACCCGCAACCCATCGCGGGCGTAGGGTCGGGCCCGGGGCCGCTCAAAGCGCCCGGCGATCAGTTGGCTTCGATGCTTGGAATAACCAGTGTGTCGGTCGTGAAACACCCGAGCGCACTGGCACTCAATGACAGAGCGCTCGTCTAGCCGGGCGGAAACATCAATTGTAGGAGAACTACAGGTGAATATGCGACGAACTCAAATGATGCTGACGGCTGTCGGCATGGTCCTCCTGGCCGCGATGGAGTCCTATGTCCCATCCATTGCAGAAACCACGGACTCGACGGAGATCATGCTCAAGGATTTCATGTTCAACCCGACACCCCTGACGGTCAAGGCAGGCTCGACGGTGACGTGGACCAACATGGACGACGAACCGCACACCGTGGTCAGCGACACGGGAATGTTCAAGTCCGGGGGCATGGATACGAACGAGAGCTTCTCGTTCAAGTTCGACAAGCCCGGTACATATCATTTCACCTGTTCGATCCATCCACGCATGGTCGGAACGGTCTTGGTTCAGTAGGCCCCATGATGAGTAACTCCAGAATCGGCTTTTCGATTACGGGCAAACTTGCGGCCCTTGCGCTGGCGGTGATCGGCGCGGGACTGTTCCTCGAATCCGGGATTTACAATATCGGCGCCGACGATCATCACACGAAGATTGTACTGGCACTCATTGATCAATTGCGCGAGCACTCCATCGGCGTGCGCGCCCGTGCAATTGACTTGCGCTATGTGGAAGAGACTCAGAGGATCGAAGCCGGCGCGCAACACTATGCGGCGCTCTGCGTCGGCTGTCATCTGGCGCCGGGCGTGACGAAGTCGGAGATCCGTCCCGGGCTTTACCCGCATCCGCCGAACCTTGCGCAGGAAGATCTGCGTGACGGTCGGCGCGCATTCTGGATCATCAAACACGGCATAAAGATGAGCGCCATGCCCTCGTGGGGCAAGACTCTCGATGATGCCGCCATTTGGGATATTGTCTCCTTCGTGCGGAAGATGCCGGACATGACTCCCGAGACTTATCAAAAGCTCACCGATGCTCGCTCGGCGAATTTCGGCATCCCGTCAAATAAAGAACGCAGCGCATCCCAGGCCAGCGTCGCCCTTCGGTCACCCGCACCGCCAAACTAGACCGATGCGTCAACTGCCGTCGCGGGATTGCAGCGGCGGAATTACGCATGGCCGCCCAAGCCGCGGCGGCCGCCACGGGCTAATTCATCTTGCAAGATCTTACGCAGGTAGTTCACGCGCCAGCTCCTGCCTGGCACGGGGCTCTTGCGGGATCCCGTGGCTGGCTGCACGGGCAGTGCCGTCATGAATCCTCCGGGTCGTGAGGCGCAACAAAGGCGGTGAGGCCATGACCATCGTCGTGCCCATCGTCGCGGCGATACGCGCCGTATAACGCGCATTGGGCGCGGCGATAAAGGCGATCCGAAGTCCGGCGTCCAAGCATTTGGCGAAGCCGGTGATGTAGAACGTCAGTCCGGGCGCGATGGAAGCAAGAGTCGGCGGGCGCTGGATCGGCAACCGGCCGTAGGCATCATCTTCGATGATCGGGACGCCGTAGCGTCGTGCGATTTGAGTCACCGCTTCGCGCCGCTCCATCGACATCGTCGCCGTGCTCGAATTATTCAGCGTCGGATTCAAGTAGAGCGTTTTCGGCAGATCGTCTTTCATACGGCCGGTGAGTCCGCTCGACGTGCTCGACATCTTCTTGCTTCATCGCAAGGGCAACGCTTTCATTCTGGATGCTCGGACCCTGTGAACCGCATCGTCCGTGCTGCGGCGGTGCAGATCCCACCGCATCTCGACTCCGCCGAGGGAACGGTCGAGCGGGTCTGCGCCGCCAACTTCAGCGGGCTACGGCTACCCGCCGGGCAATCGGGTCACCGTCATGAAACCGGGACTCTCAGGGCAAGAGCGCATGCCCCGTCGCGCGCAACATATGGTACCGTGAGCATGACGGCCGAGGAAACCAAGGATCCGGGGCAGCTCTCTGAACAAAACCATACTGATCACCGGTGCCACGGGCAGCATCGGTACCAAACTGAGCAGACACTTTGCGGATCGCGGCATCCCGCTTCGATTGCTCTGCCTGAATCCTCGCAATGATCCGCAGGTAATTACCGCCGATCTGAGCGTCTACGACGACGCATGGGCACGGCGGTTCAATGCTGTCGATGTGGTGATTCATCTGGCGGGCAATCCTTACGCGACGGCCTCGTGGGAGTCGGTGCAGCGGATGAATGTCGACCTTTCTCTGAACGTGTTCCGCGCGGCTGAGTGCTACGGCGTAAAAAGAATCGTATTCGCGAGCTCGAACTGGGTGATGGCCGGTTATCGATTCGGGTCCGAGCGTCTGACTCCGGATCTGGCTCCTTGGCCGGTCAATGCTTATGGTTGCGCAAAACTACTGTGTGAACGCGTCGGACGACAGCTGACTCAAAAATCTGACATATCCTTTATCGCCTTGCGAATCGGTTGCTGTCAGCACGCCGCGGGGAACATTCCGGGGCCGCAGATTGAGCATGGCTTATGGGGTCAGCAGATGTGGTTGAGCGATCGCGATCTTTGCCACGGCGTGGAGCGTGCGGCCTTGGCGGAACCTGTGCAGTTCGCAGTATTGAATCTGATGTCCGATAATCCGGGCATGCGCTGGGATCTCGAGCCGACACGGAAAGTGATCGGCTACGCGCCGCGCGACGGCCACCCGGCCATCAGCACGCCCGCCATCGAAGCGCAGGAGCAAATGGCGCGACTCAAATGGGATGTATCCGCGCGATTCGAACAGCTCTCGGCGACATGGTAACGGCACGCCGGGACCGTCTGCCGGAGTGGCGCCGGTTTCGGTTCCCGTGCGGATCCTCCTGCCGTTCTTCGCGCCCGCCAGCAATACGACTCGGGCGAAGAGACCGGTTGTGTCACTGGAATTCGTTTTGTCTTTTCCGTACCCTACGGCAAAGGTTACGGTGTCCCCGGCTTTCAATCGGACCTGCCCTGAGTAGCTCGCCGCCGGGTTTGCCCCTTCCACCTTGTGGAATGCCGGGTCGCCGCCATAACCGTCGATATCGGCGTCGAATAACGACGCAGCATTGTGCAGCACATGCACGTCGGTGGTCGATAATCCGTAGTGGATGCCCTCAAATTGGGCGCTTACCTTGTAGGTTCCGGCAACGGGGGCCACAAACCGCACCAGGCTGTATTGGCCGGGAATGCTGGCTTCCATGGCGACTTCGCCGGGCCGCACGGCCCATCCCTTGCAGCCCACCCGCGACTGCTTGGTGGTGTTAAAGGCAATGTACGGATAATAGCCGGGGCCGGGCCCGTCATTCTTGGCCGGGTGCCAGAAACCAATCGAACCAGTTGGGTCACATTGCGTGTCGACTCGATCAGATTGGATGTCGACTCGAAACTGATCCGGCGTCAAAGAATTCCTGTCGGAATACCCGTACTGCCAGACTTTGCCGGGATTGTCGCGAAAAGAGAAGTCAGCGGATAAATCGAAGGTCGTTTGCGCACGCGCAACCAGGCCGGCGAAAAAGGCGAGGAAGATGGCAGCCGCTTTCTCCATGTCGAGTTCTCCCAGTGCAGACCATTGGGGGTGCACTCCATGTGAATCGATCGCTCAGCGTCGGTGCAGCCTCGAATCCGCGATGTCCGCCTCGGTGCGGCCGGGTTGGCTGACGATCATGTTGATTCCCGCTCGACGATTTCGAAGCCGAGGCTGATGCACGGCGCAAGATTGCGCTCTCCGCTGATTCGCCGCGCCAGGTGCTCCACTGCCTTTCGTCCCATCTTGTAGCGCGGCACTCGCACCGTCGTCAGCCGCGGGTACAACTCTGCAGCGAGTTCGGTGTCGCCATAGCCTGCAATGGCAAGATCGCCGGGGATCGACCAGCCGCGCCGATGGCATTCCTGTACCCCGCCGATCGCAAGGGTGTCGCTGGAAAAAAAAACCGAATCAATCGACGCGTCGCGAGACTTCAGGATGCTGACGGCCTCGGATCCACCGCGCGAAGTGATCGGCATTTCCACTTCGAGGCGATCGGAAACCCGCAGTCCCTTGTCTTTGAGAGCCGCACGGTAGCCGATGCGGCGCTGCTGCAACCGGTCGTTGCCATGCGAGGGGGTCGAGACAAAGCCGATGCGCTTGTAGCCGATGTCTATAAGGCGCGTGGTCATCTGGTATGCGGTCTCGAAATTTGACACTCCGACGAGCATATCGATCGGTTCACGACCGCGAACCTCGCTGATCTCCACGACGGGCAACTGCCGCGCCTTGAGCAGCGTTCTAGCCGCTTCGCTTTGTACGAATGCCTGGAGTATCAGTCCGGCGGGTCGCCAGCCGATCAGCGTGCGGATTGCCTGCTCCTCGGCCTCGAGTGAAAAGTCGCCCTGTACGAGCAGCAACTGTATGTTCCGCTCATGGCAGGCGTCGGACATTCCCTGCACCTGCTCGGCAATGCCGGAGTTGATCAGGGGTGGCACCACAGTCCCGATGATCGAGCGTGCACCGCGCATCGACGATGCCAACTGGTCGGGTACGAAACCGACGCTGCTGACGACCTGCATGATTCGCGCAAATGTGTCATCGGCCACCAGTTCCGGGTTGCGTAACGCCCTTGATACGGTCATTGGCGCGACACCCGCAAGTCGTGCAATCGTCCTCATGTCCGGAACGGAGCCTGATTTGCGCCGGCGGCTGGCCACTATCTGCTCACACGTACCCGAGTGGTTGCGCTTTCGAGCAGGGAATCGCGCAAGCGGATTCCCAAGCCCGGACGCTGCGGTATGTGCGCCTGACCGTCCGCAATTTCGATGTTGTCCGCGTACGCATGCTGATACCAGCCGCCACGGTAGAAACCCCGGACTGTTTCCAGGATCATCGCGTTGGTACTGGCCGCGCAAAGATGCATGTTCGCAAACAGCGTGACTAACCCCGTACAGTCGTGCGGCGCAATCGGCAGGTGGAACGTGTCGGCCAATACCGCGATCTTCTGCCCTTCAGTAATGCCGCCCGTCCAGATCAGGTCAGGCATTATGATCCGGGCGGCCTTGCTTTCGAGGATCTCGCGAAAGGCATAGCGCGTGATGAGTCGCTCACTGACGGCCAATGGCACGCGCGTTTCATCGGCCAGACGGCGCAGATCGGCAGCGCTGTCCGGTTTTATCATGTCCTC
>Ga0302320_10019724_pt1 | contig 13511 bp, 10 predicted proteins | sample Bog_T0_3_FD_202130 | JGI IMG/M metagenome (GOLD analysis project Ga0302320, IMG submission 202130) | Peat permafrost microbial communities from Stordalen Mire near Abisko, Sweden - Bog_T0_3 | ecosystem: Environmental > Terrestrial > Soil > Wetlands > Peat | place: Sweden: Abisko, Stordalen Mire...
TGATGGTCGGCTGGCCCGTGCTGTCCGTCGGCAAGCGGACATCTGCCTTCTTCAGCACCAGCCCGACGGCGGCGACGACAAGCAGGCTGCCAACCGCGGCGACAATCGCCGACCGCCGGCCGGACTTGTTGCTCGGGCCAGAATTTCCCGCCACCGGCACAGTTTTTACGCCCGGTGTCTGCGTCGACTCCGACATCGCCCCTGCCTCTAACTGGCCGCCCAATTAGCCGTGGATAGTTTACCCAAGCGGCATCAACGCGCAAAGATATTCCATAGGCTGAACCTGCGCGAGGAGCGCTCACCCCACTGTGATAAAGCGCACAGTGCGACGTGGCTCAAGGCCCGTGCCGGCCGATCTTGAAATTGTGCGATGTTTGGGGAACAAATGGGCTTGAGCGGGCATCTATCTGATAGCTCGTGACCCGAAGCAGGAAAATCTCTTTGGCGCGGTCAGGTCTGACGGACGCTGCTGGGCAACGAGGTGTGAAGTATTAAAAGGTCGTACCAGGCACGCGGATCCATGCAGGTTGGTTGCTCGTCGGTCGTCAGGGCGTGCGGATTCGAGCGGCGGGGGCCTCTATTTACTCTCGAAGCCCCGGCGTCCGTACCAGCCCGGATGTTGCGCACCGGCTACATCCCGCAGAAATCATACAATATTTTGATCCTGACCGCCCTTCTAGCACAACTATTGCATTGCGTCATGAAGTCCGTCGCGTGTCCAATAGGTTCATGGACGGATGCTGATTCGCGACCGGAGCGGGTGCTGTTCCGGAGGCGTGGGACTTTGCCGCGCGGCCCAGCAGTGCAGCAAACCAAATGAGGAGAGCGATCATGTACAACGATTCTCTGTTCAATGCTTTCGCGCGGTCCTTCGAGGCTCGAAGCGAGACCGACATGTCGATGGCGGAGTATCTGGAATCGTGTCGAGGCGATCCGATGCGATACGCCAATGCGGCTGAGCGGCTGCTAGCCGCGATCGGGGAGCCTCAGATGATTGACACGGCCAAGGATCCCCGCCTTGGCCGTATCTTTTTGAACCGGACGATGCGCGCCTACCCGGCCTTCGTCGGATTCCACGGTATGGAAGAAACGATTGAGCGGATCGTCGGGTTCTTCCGGCACGCGGCCCAGGGCCTGGAGGAGCGCAAACAGATTCTCTATCTGCTCGGGCCGGTGGGCGGCGGTAAATCGTCGCTCGCGGAGCGGTTGAAGGCGCTGATGGAGGTGCATCCGATCTACGTGCTGAAGGCTGGCGATGAGCTCAGCCCTGTGTTCGAGAGTCCCCTTAGTCTGTTCGATCCGGAATCGCTGGGTCCGATGATTGAGGAAAAGTATGGCATCCCGCGCCGGCGCCTGAACGGACTGATGAGTCCATGGTGTTACAAGCGGCTGGAGGCTTTCGGTGGCGATATTTCGCGGTTCCGCGTCGCCAAGATCCAGCCGTCGCGCCTGCGCCAGATCGCGATTGCGAAAACCGAGCCTGGCGACGAGAACAATCAGGATATCTCCTCGCTGGTCGGAAAGGTCGACATCCGCAAGCTGGAGACGTTCGCCCAGAACGATCCCGACGCCTACAGCTATTCCGGCGGCTTGAACCGCGCCAACCAGGGCATTCTCGAATTCGTGGAAATGTTCAAGGCGCCGATCAAGATGCTGCACCCGTTGCTGACCGCGACGCAGGAGGGTAACTACATCGGGACCGAGAATATCGGGGCGATACCCTTTACCGGCGTTGTTCTCGCCCATTCGAACGAATCCGAGTGGCAAAGCTTCAAGTCCAACAAGAACAACGAAGCTTTTATCGACCGCATCTGCGTCATCAAGGTGCCATACTGTCTGCGGGTAACCGAGGAGCAGAAGATCTATGAGAAGCTCATTTCGGGATCCGAACTCGCCTCCGCGCCGTGCGCGCCCGCGACCCTGGAGACCCTGGCTCGCTTCTCGGTGATGTCTCGTCTGCGCAAACATGAAAACTCGACGACGTTCGCGAAGATGCGGGTTTATGACGGTGAAAGCCTGAAGGAGTCCGATCCGAAGGCTCGCAGCGTGCAGGAATACAAGGATGCCGCCGGCGTCGACGAAGGCATGGACGGCGTCTCGACCCGCTTTGCATTCAAGGTTCTGGCCGCGACCTACAATCACGACACTTCCGAGCTTGGTGCAGATCCGGTCCATCTGATGTATGCGCTCGAACAGGCGATCCGCCGCGAGCAACTGCCCGAGGAGGTCGAAAAGCGCTACCTCGAATTCATCAAGGCCGAACTCGTGCCACGCTACGCGGAATTCATCGGACACGAGATCCAGAAGGCCTACCTCGAATCCTATTCGGACTACGGCCAGAACCTGTTCGATCGCTATGTGGACTATGCCGATGCCTGGATCGAAGATCAGGACTTCAAGGACCCTGACACGGGCCAGCTGCTCAATCGCGAGCTTCTCAACCAGGAGCTGACCAAGATCGAGAAACCCGCCGGCATCGCCAACCCCAAGGACTTCCGCAACGAGGTCGTCAAGTTCTCGCTGCGGTCGCGGGCACAGCACGGCGGCAAGAACCCGAGCTGGACCAGTTATGAAAAGATTCGCGAGGTCATCGAAAAACGGATATTTTCCCAGGTCGAGGACCTTCTTCCGGTTATCTCGTTCGGCTCGAAAAAGGACGGCGAGACCGAAAAGAAGCATGGCGAGTTTGTCGAACGGATGGTGGGACGCGGCTATACCGAACGCCAGGTTCGCCGACTCGTTGAATGGTATATGCGTGTGAAACAAGCCGGCTGAGGCAGATGCAAGAGTGGCCATGCACATCGTCGACAGGCGTCTGAATCCGGGCAGCAAGAGCCTTGAGAACCGTCAACGGTTCTTGCGCCGCGCCAAGGCTCTGGTTCAGGGCGCCGTCAAGAAGTCCTCGCAGGACCGCGACATCAAGGATGTCCTGGAGGGCGGCGAGGTCAGCATCCCGCTCGACGGGATGAACGAGCCGCGGTTTCGTCGCGAAGGCGGCACCCGCGATATGGTGCTTCCGGGAAACAAGAAATTCATCGAAGGCGACTGGCTTCCGCGTTCCGGCGAAGGCCGCGGAAGGGCGTCGGAGCCGGGCGAGGGCGACGGCGAAGATGCGTTCCGGTTCGTTCTGACCCGCGATGAATTTGTCGACCTGTTCCTCGACGATCTCGAATTGCCGGATCTTGCCAAGCGGAAGCTTGCCGAAACCGACAGCGAGGGAATGCGGCGCGCCGGTTACACGAACTCCGGGTCGCCCGCGAACATTTCGGTCAGCCGCACCGCGCGGCTTGCATTGGCGCGTCGCGTCGCGTTGCGGCGGCCGCGGCCGGAGACGATCGCCGAGCTTGAAGCGGAGATCGCAGACTGCGACGAGGCGCGGCGCATCGAGTTGCAGGCCCAAATAGAGAGCTTGAAGTCGAAGGCTCGCCGGATTCCGTACATCGATCCGATCGACATCCGGTACCGCCGCTTCGAAACCATGCCGAAACCGGTGGCCCAGGCGGTCATGTTTTGCCTGATGGACGTGTCGGGCTCAATGTCCGAGCATATGAAGGATCTCGCCAAGCGTTTCTACATGCTGCTCTACGTGTTCCTGATGCGCCGCTATCGTCATGTCGAGATCGTCTTCATCCGTCACACCGACCGCGCCGAAGAGGTCGACGAGGATACGTTCTTCCACGGCCCGGCGTCGGGCGGCACGATGGTATCGAGCGCGCTGCAGGCCATGCATGAGATCGTCAGGTCGCGGTTTCGTCCTGCGGACTGGAATATTTACGCCGCGCAGGCCTCCGACGGAGACAATTCCGGCTCGGACGGTCCTGCCGTGAGCCGGCTGTTGACCGAGATGATTCTGCCGGTCAGCCAGTTCTTTGCCTATCTTGAGGTCGGCGAGGCCGGCGGCAGCACCTTCGATATGCCCGATTCATCGCTTTGGTCGCTATATCAGCGACTCCGCGCCGAGGGTGCACCGCTGTCGATGCGCAAGGTCAGCGATCGCAGCGAGATATTCCCGGTGTTTCACGATCTGTTTCAGCGCCGCCGCAAGCAGGAGAAAGTCGCGCCATGACCGCGATCGGCGAACGCTTGATTGATGGCGCGGACTGGGACTTCCAGAAGCTGCAGCACATCCATGACGCTTGCGAGGAGATCGCGCGGACGGAACTTGGGCTCGACACCTATCCCAACCAGATCGAGGTCATCACCGCTGAGCAGATGCTGGATGCGTATTCCTCGGCCGGCATGCCGCTGTTCTACAAGCATTGGTCGTTCGGCAAACATTTCGCGCATCACGAGGCGTTCTACCGCAAGGGGTTGATGGGCCTCGCCTATGAGATCGTGATCAACAGCTCGCCATGTATTTCCTATCTGATGGAGGAAAATACCGCGACCATGCAGACGCTGGTGATCGCTCACGCGGCGTTTGGTCACAACCATTTCTTCAAGAACAACTATCTCTTCAAGCAATGGACGGACGCTGAGGGCATCCTCGACTACCTCGATTTCGCCAAGAGCTACGCGGCGCAATGCGAAGAGCGTCACGGCCGGCTGGCGGTCGAGCAGACGCTCGATGCCGCACATGCCCTGATGTCGCACGGGATCGATCGCTATCCGGGCAAGAAGAAGCTCGATCTTCGCACCGAAGAAAAGCGTGCCGGGGAGCGCCGCCAGCACGAGGAGAGTGCCTTCAACGATTTGTGGCGAACCGTCCCGACCGGACCCGCCAAGAGCGCGGAATTGCTGAGCTCGGAACGGCGCCGCAGTTTGCTCGGGTTGCCACAGGAAAATCTGCTGTATTTTCTCGAAAAGACGGCGCCCCGCCTGCAACCCTGGCAACGTGAGCTGCTCCGGATCGTACGTCACATCGCGCAGTATTTCTATCCGCAGAGCCAGACCAAGGTCATGAACGAAGGCACCGCGACCTATGTGCATTACCGGATCATGAACCGGTTGCACGAGCAGGGTCGGATTTCCGACGGCAACTTTCTCGAATTCCTACAGTCGCACACCAACGTGGTGTTTCAACCTGACTTCGACGATCAGCGCTTCTCGGGCTTCAACCCCTATGCGCTCGGTTTTGCGATGATGCAGGACATCGAGCGCATCGTCTCCGATCCTGACGACGAGGATCGTGAATGGTTTCCGGAGATTGCCGGGACTGGCGATGTGATGGCGGTACTACGGGACATCTGGGCCAACTATCGCGATGAGAGTTTCATCAGCCAGTTTCTCAGCCCGCGGCTGATGCGGCATCTGCGCATGTTTCATCTGCATGACGATCCCAAGGAAACCGCCGGCATCAAAGTCGACGCCATCCATGACCAGCGCGGCTATCGCCGGGTTCGTCGTGAACTGGCTCGGCAGTACGATGTCGGCTTCATCGATCCAAACATCGAAGTGGTCGACGTTGACCTGGCGGGCGATCGTCGTCTGATGTTGCGCCACACCGTGGTGAAGGGAGCCCGGCTGAACGAAACGGACGCCCGACGGGTGCTTCAGCACCTCGCCGATCTCTGGAGCTACGACGTGTCGCTGGTCGAAGTCGATACGGGAGATACGATCCTGAAAGAGTATGTCGTGAGCCCGCGCACGCTGGCCGCCGCAGCGTAGATTTCGTCGCGCCACCAAATGATCTTTTCGGACACTGAATTTTGCCCCAATCCCGGGCGGATAGTGTTGACGGGTGATCATGCAGGGGATTGCAGATGGCTTCCAGGCGAACTGAAATTGCGATCGAGAAAATCATTGCATCGTGCGACGGCAATGTGCGCGGAGCGCTCGAGGCCCTGTTGCTTGTCAACGAGCATCTGGAGGCGGAACTTCATCAACTTTATCGGGCGGTCTCGCGCTCCTGTCAGATTGATCAACGCTTCAAGACGATGCACTGAGATCGGCGCGTATCGGATTTGCGCTCTCGCGGCGAATGATCGCGCCGCTTAATGCTTGCCGATAGCGTCTGCCTGAACGAGGTTTTCGACCCCGAACGCCCCGGCCTGCCTGGGTGACCGCAGTCACAGTGCGAGGGACGGTCCGTGCTTAGATGGTCGCACGAATAGCGAAATGGACCTTCCAACATGATCAATTCCGAAGACTCAGAGCCCGTTGTCCAACTGGTGACGACCAGATCGGACGCTGAGATTGCCGAGGACCTGCGGCAGCGACTGCTCGAACACATCAAGCCCGTACTCGAAATCTTCGATGAGGCGGCGACGTCTGGCCTTTCCATCCAATGGGAAAGCATCGCCCCCGCCGCCCCGCGTTACAAACACGAGATCAGGGGGCTGAAGATCGTCAAGTATCTGTGAGCCGTGAACGCATTGCGCGCCAGATGCCATTTCCGGAATTGTTCGGCTCTGCCTTGGTTCTTGCCTAGCTCTTGCCTAGCTCTTGCCTAGCTCTTGGGCTTGATGCTGGCCAGGATGCGGTCGGCTTCGGTGCGCCAGTCGGCGCTGCGGGCAAACTCCGGCGTTCCTCTCTGGCCGAAAAGGCCGTCATCGGCGAGGTCGGCAACCCAGCCCTGACGTTCGGCAGTTCCTTCCGCCGACCACGGCGTGAGGCCGATCTCGCGCACGGTTTCCGCGACCTCGCGGACCTCCTCGCTGCGGCGCCGGCCATGTTCGATGACGCGCTGGAAGAAGTAGGCCGCTTGTTTCTCCCAGTTGATGCCGGGAAAAGTTTCCGCCAGCGACGCCAGAACCGCATCCTCTACGCCGTAGGCACGGGCGGTCGTGAAACCTTCAATCACCATCGCCTCGAGGCCCTTGATCATGATGCTGCGGCACATCTTGACCGCCGAGGCTGTGCCCAATTCATTGCTCGCAACCTTGGCGTCGAAGCCCAGCATCACCAGCAGCGGCGCAAGTTCCTCCGCACCGGCCCCTCCAAGCAGCAGGGGAACCTTGATCCGGTATGGCGGGATAGAAGTCATGACAGCGCCTTCGACGTAGCGGCCGCCGTTGCCGTCGATCAACGCGGCCGCACGCTGTTTGGCGCCTGGAGAAGCCGAATTGAAATCGAGAAACCATGCGCCTGGTTTCAAGGCCGGCGCGCAGGCCTGCGCGACCGGTACGGCCTGGCTCGCGGTGACGGCGGAAACGATGAAGTCAGATTGCGCGGCAAGATCAGCATGGCCGGCCGCCAGCCTGACACCGTTTGAGCCCGCGTGATCGCGTAAAGGGCCGGCCAGCTTGTTGCCAAGCTTGAGGTCATAGGCGGTGACCCTCGCGTCCTGCTTGCGCAGGTCTTCGGCGAGAATGCGGCCGACCTCGCCGTAGCCGACGAGGCCAATATTCCATTGCTTGGGGCTGGTCGGGATCACGGTCATTTTGAGGCGATCTCCATATCTGGATCGGCTGCTCGAAGGCAAGCGGGCTATTGCTTCGGAATCCCGGCTTTCTCGATCACTTTTTGCCACTTGTCGATGTCGGACTTGAGTCGGGCTGAAATCTCCTGCGGTGTGCTCGCCTTGGCGTCGATGCCGAGTTCGATAAGCCGCTGCTTGACCTCCGGGTCGACAAGTATCTCCTGCAATGCGCCGTTGAGGGTCTTCACGACCTCCGGCGGGGTGCCGGCGGGCGCGAACAGGGCATTCCAGGAGACAACGTCGTAACCGGCAACGCCGCTTTCCTGCACGGTGGCAAGATCTGGCGTGCTCTGCGAGCGCACCGGTCCCGATGACGCCAGCGCACGGAATTTTCCATCGATCAAATTACCCCTGATCGAAGAATAGCTGTCGATCATGAGCGCGACGTTGCCTTGCAGGAGCGATACCTCGACCTCGGGTGTTCCCCGATAAGGGACAATCGTGAAATCGATACCGGTCGTCGTCTTGAACAATTCGGCCGACAGGTTCTGCGTGCTTCCGATGTTGATGGTCCCGACATTCAGCGCGCCGGGCTTGGCCTTTGCCGCGGCGATGAAGTCAGCGAGGGTCTTGAATTCAGAGTCGGCGCCCGTGCAGAACACGAAATCGAAAAATCCCAGGCTGGAAACCGGCTCGAAATCCCTCAGCGGATCGAAAGGCAGCTTGCTGAACAGCGAGACACTGATCGCGGTTCCGTTGGACAGCAACGCCAGCGTGTAGCCGTCCGGCGCGGACGAGATCACCGTCCGGGCCGCAGTGATGCCGCCGGCGCCCGGTTGATTCTCGATGTAAAAGCGCTGTCCGAGCTTGTTGCCGAGTTTTTCCGCAATAATCCGCACCGTGGTATCGGCAACGCCGCCGGCCGCAAATGGCAGGACGATCCGCACCGCCCGGTTCGGATAGTTGGCCGCTGCGCCGGCCTGATGCGGCGAGGTGACGAGCGCCCCCAGTGCCAACAGGCCGAGAGGTAGCACGAACCGGATGCGGTGGATGGCGCGATCAACAAATGTCATCGACGGCTCTCTGCTGGTGTGAACGAAGCGGAAACGTTGTGTACGAGTCGGATGATTTCCGTTCCACATGCCGAGCCGCGAGGATTTACCTGCCGCGCTGCTTGCGCTTCAGGTCGTTGACAAAGGAAATCGTCTCACTGTCCTTCGCGTCGATTCGAAGGGCTGCATCAAAGTCCTTCATGGCATTATCGAACTGGTTCAGGAAATAATAGGCTCGGCCTCTCATACGATAGCCGTAGATGGCGTCGGGGTCGATGGAAATCGCCTTGGTGAAGTCGGCGATCGCGGGCTGGTACTGGCCGACCTCAAGATAGGCGTGTCCGCGAAATTCATAGCCCATTCGATAGTCCGGCTGCAGTTCGATCAGCTTGTTGGCATCATCATACACGCCACGCCAGTTGGAATTGTCTTCGTAGATGAAAGCACGGTTCTCGAAAGCCGACGACTGAGTCGAATCGAGCTCGATGGCCTTGGTCAGGGCAATCTGCGCCTCGTTGGGTCGCTTCAGGTTGCGCAGCGCGATCCCGCGATTCATATGAGCGATGGCGTCGTCAGGCTTGAGCGCGATCGCCTGTTCGAAATCCTGCAAGGCCCGCTGGTTGTTTTCGAGGTCGACCCATAGTGCGCCCCGGTCCGTGTAGAAGTCGGCGTAACCCGGCAACATGGCGATCGCGCGATCGTAGTCGTTCATGGCCAATTGATACTGCTTGGTGGAATAATAGGCATATCCGCGATGCCAGTATGCATAGGGAATATTGTTCCCCTTCAGATTCCCGGACGCCAATAACGCGGTGCAGTCCTGAATGATTTTCGCGTGATCGTCGCCCTTGCAGGCATCCAGGACATCGACTGGCGGCGACGGCTGCGGCGGAACGTAGGGCTGTTGGACCGGTGCGGGGGGAGCGGTTGGCTGCGTCTGTTGAATTGGCGGGGTTTGCTGAGCCTGCTGAGTTTGTGCCGCCGGCTTGCTCCAGGGAAGGAACCCCTGGCCGCCCGGATGAAAAAGCCACAGGGACACAAACAAGAACATCCCGATCGCCTGCGGCCATACGAGCCAGGCGATGCGATACCAACGATCATCATACCAGAGCTTGCCGTGAGCCCCGAGCCAGCCGGTGTTCGCGCCATCACCGTTCGCACTCATTGCACGGTCCATACGGAGGAGATTTGAAACGGAAGGTGGCTAGGTCGGCGTTCGTGCATGGTGTCTTCATCAATCCCGCAGGAGACTTCCGGCGCAACGGTAAATCGGTGCCGAGGATCATACAATCGCTTTGGAAGCCGATGTTGGCCGGCTCCGGGGGGGGGCGATGCCGGAGATCGGGTTGCGCGGCGGGTTTTTCATGGCGCACGATGCCCCGGCGGCGTTTGCCACCTGTCGATTACCTCGAATCATAATGCTCGTCTGGATGCCGGCTAACGTGCGCCACGTCACATTTAGGGTGGTATTCGCTTTAGCGTTGTGACTGGCAAGCACTGCTTACCGTGACGGTATTCGATCAAGAAAGGGAGCGACTGCGCCGGATTAGACGTTTGTTTACCGTCTTCATTAGCCGTCGATCAATGTGGCTCCGCTAAAGACATCGGGCCGCGAGAGAATCCCGCGTTTCTATCCAGAAGGTGTTTTGGAAGGGCGGAGGGTTCTATGCGGCTAATCTTGAAATTTTGGCGCGATCAGACCGGCGCCACGGCCATCGAATATGGCTTGATCGCCGCCGGCATATCGCTCGCGATCATCGGTGTCATCGACGGCATGGGCACCAAGCTGAACGCCAAGTTCACTTCGCTCAATACCTCACTGAAGTAGCTCCCCTCGACCCGCCGGCGAGCGCCGATGAGCTGATCGAACAGGCTTCGCGAGGGTCACGATTGTTTCTCTGGTTGGTCAAGAAAAGGCGCCAAGCTCAGAGTTTTTTGGCCACAATCGAAAACGACGATGACAGCATGCAAACACTGGCCGTCATTTCGATTCTGGCGCTGCTGACGATATCCGGGGCAGCCTACACGGACCAGGTTCTGACCAGCGACCAGCTGGCCGTGCAGAGGGCGAATTAGGCGCGCAGTTTCGCGGCTGCTTTTGGGGGGCGATGAAAATGCTTTCGGTGGATCAAGTTCTCAGACTGATGAGCCTGCCTGCCGTTGTGGCGGCATTCCTGATTGCCTCGCAGATTTCAGGTGGCTTGACCGTCCGCCCGACGCCGGCGGAAATGGTGAGTGAGTAGCCTGCGGCAGACAACCGGATTTGGCCGGCAGTTCGCGCAGCCGCGGTGATGATGATTTCTGCGACCGGCGGTTGAAGAAAGCCATCGCAGGTCAGGTTGGGGCTTCCGACGTGCCAATGCCGCCGGTCCCGCCGCTTAAAATTGCGTCATCGCGGACGCAGCATTTTCGGAACAAAGGAAGCCTGCTGACTTTACCTCAGGGAAGCCGAGGGATCGCAAACCAAGCGATTGAGGTAAATGAGGCTAATCATGACTACGTTACCGGTTGACCGGGCACTTGCGATTTATGGGACGATCGCCAACCGTTCCGAACAAAAGGGGACCCGGGAGCGCTTGTCTCAGCACCTCCGAAAGGTCTTTATCGAGGGCGAGCATGATCCGCATCGCTTGACGGTTCACGGGCTCACTTATTTGCGAGACCTCGATCGGGAACGCGACAGCTAACCGACATTGCCGGGACGGTCAGCCTTTTTGGCAGCCTTTCTGGGCTTCACGCTGTTTTCGTAGCGACTTTCGCCGGGCAATTCGGGCCAAAGCTGCCCGAACGGCGTCCGATCTGGTTTGCGGGTGACTTTCGGGCGCCGACGTCGCCGTTTGCTGCAGCGTTTCTGCGCTGATTTCCGACTTGGCGCTTTCCGACTTGGCGCCCGGCATTATCGGAAGCATCTGGGTCGGCGCCGATGCGCCGTGTTCAGCCGGCTGCACTCCCATGGGTCCAGCGCAGTCGGGGGGCGGTGATCGTTTGTTGGGCATACGGCCCAACGCACCAGGGTCGGTTTCGTTCAAAGGTGCGCCAAACGGCCGCTCTCTTGATGAAGATCCGGAGACTGGACTATATCGACAGACCCCGCCTTGACAGGTAGGGTCCGCCGTTCAAAATCTGTCCCGGGAGGACACCGTTGCTGGGGAATTTCAAGCTGAAACGCGATTATTACGCTGGCGGGTTGATGCTTCTGCTCGGAGTGGGAGCCGCCGTGACCGGTAGCGGCTACAAGTTCGGGACCCTTGCCAGAATGGGTCCCGGATTCATGCCGGTCATGCTGGGGACCGTTTTGGCGTTTCTCGGCATCCTCATCGCCGGTACCGCGTTGGGTTCGTCCGAAGACGACGACAAGAAATTCCTGCCTGATAACCCACAATGGTTCGGCTGGCTGTGCATCCTCGGCGGACCGGTCCTGTTCATCATCCTGGGGACTTACGGCGGCATGATCCCGGCGGTATTTGCCTGTGTCTTCGTCTGCGCGCTCGGGGATAAGACAGGCACCTACAAATCCTCGGCGATCCTGGCAGCCGGTGTTACGTTTTTCGGCGTGCTGCTGTTCCATTACCTGTTGAACATTCCGTTTCCGCTGCTTCGCGGGGTCAATCTGTGATTTCGACCGCGATAACCGATCTCTGGTACGGTTTTGGCGTAGCGCTCGAGCCGCACAACCTGATGTATTGCTTTCTCGGCGTGCTGGTCGGCAACCTTGTCGGCGTGCTGCCGGGAATGGGCCCGGTGGCCACGATATCGATCCTGTTGCCGCTGACCTTTGGCATGCCGCCGGTGCCCGCGATCCTGATGCTGTCGGGCGTCTACTACGGTGCCCAGTACGGCGGAGCCATCTGCTCGATCCTGCTCAACCTGCCGTGTCATCCGCCTCATGCCGTGACCTGTCTGGACGGGTTTCCGCTGACCAAGCAGGGCAAGGGCGGCACCGCGCTCGGCATCACCATTGTCGCTGCCTTTATTGGCGCTTCCTTCGGCATCACCGAGATGATCTTCCTGGCGCCGTTTCTCGTCAAGATGGCGCTCGAATTCGGTCCCGCCGAAGTATGCTCGCTGATGCTGGTCGGATTGCTCGCGGGCTCGACGCTGGCCAAGGGATCGCCGCTCAAGGGCATCGCGATGACGGTTCTCGGCCTGCTGATCGGCATCGTCGGATCGGATATCGAGACCGGACAGCCCCGCTTCACCTTCGGCATCACCGAGCTGTTCGACGGCGTCGAAATCATCGCCCTGGCGCTCGGGATGTTCGGCGTCGCCGAGTTCATGAACAGCATCAACAATACCGAAACCGTCGACATGAGATACGCCAAGGTCGGTATCTCCGACATGTTTCCGTCGAAGGCCGATCTAAAGCTGGCGTTCTGGCCGATGATCCGTGGCACCCTGATCGGCAGCCTCTGTGCGCTGATTCCGGGTACCGGACCGACCATCGCCTCCTTCGTGTCCTACGCCACGGAGAAGAAGATATCGAAGACACCGGAGCGTTTCGGCCATGGTGCCATCGAAGGCGTCGCCTGCCCCGAGGCCTCGACGCATTCCTCGGTGCAGGGCGACTTCATCCCGACCATGAGCCTCGGAATCCCCGGCGACACCGTGATGGCGCTATTGCTCGGCGCGCTGATCATTCACGGCATCGTGCCGGGCCCGCAGTTGATCAGCCAGCACGCCGACATCTTCTGGGGCCTGATTGCAAGCTTCTGGATCGGCAACATCCTGCTGGTCGTCCTCAACGTGCCGATGATTGGTCTGTGGGTGAAGCTGCTCAGCATTCCCTACCGCTATCTCTATCCAAGCGCGATGTTCTTCGTCTGCATCGGGGTCTATGCTGCCAACAACGATATGTTCCAGGTCGGCGAGACCCTGTTTATTGGGCTGGTGGGTTACGTCCTGTTGCGCCTTGATTTTCATCCCGCCCCGATCCTTCTCGGTTTCGTGCTCGGACCGCGCTTTGAGGAGAACTTCCGGCGCAGTCTGCTGATCTCCCGCGGTGATCTGATGACCTTCATTGAGCGCCCGATCAGCGCGTTCTTCCTTCTGATCTGCGTCGTGCTGATCGCCGCCCAGATCTATGTCTGGCTGCGCAAGCCCAAAATCCTCGCGCTGGAAAAGGCTATCGAGGCCGAAGTGCCGGCAACGCAGTACTCCGA
>Ga0302320_10019725_pt1 | contig 13511 bp, 9 predicted proteins | sample Bog_T0_3_FD_202130 | JGI IMG/M metagenome (GOLD analysis project Ga0302320, IMG submission 202130) | Peat permafrost microbial communities from Stordalen Mire near Abisko, Sweden - Bog_T0_3 | ecosystem: Environmental > Terrestrial > Soil > Wetlands > Peat | place: Sweden: Abisko, Stordalen Mire...
GCGGTCCTGCCTTGGCCGGGCGGGATTCCACCCGCAGGGTCACGCAACCAGGTTTCAGATCATGTCGGGTCTACATGGCTTCCTCCTGGTCGAGGCTTCTCTTGGCGCACAGTAAGAAGTCGTAGCGCTCTCCGGGATCAGAGGGCCGGCTACGCGCGATCCCCGTAACGTGACGGTGTTGATCCGATCCTGACGCTCGTTGGCGGGCATTTTTCGTCGTCGTGGCGCGTTGAAGGGGCATGACCGCGATGCGCGTATGCACGACCGTCCGCCCGGAGATTGTTCAAAGGCTGTCCGCGACGGAGGCGCGGAGCGCATTCCACGAGCGTGTGCTCGACGGCGTGCGACGGTTCCTCCAGGATCAGGCGATGGTGGGCAAGACGGGTGCGCGCGACTTCTACGAGTTCGAGAAGACGCTGCACGAGCGGCTGATGCAGGCCGAGCGGGAGATCGTTGGCGAGGTGATGAGGGCGTCGGATGTGGACGCCGACGCCATCGAGATCGAAGGCCGCGTGCACCGCCGGGTGCTTCGCAGCGCGCAGACGTACATGACGGCGGCCGGCGAGGTGACGGTGGAGCGCTGGTTGTACAAGGACCGACGCGACCCGACGGCTCACGCGCTCGCGGCCCTCGATCGGAAGCTGGGCATCGTCGAGGGGTTCTGGACGCAGCGCGCCGCCGAGCAGGCGTCGTGGGTGGTGTCGCAGATGACGCCGCAGGCGGCGGAGAAGTTGTTCGAGCGGGTCGGCAACATGACGCCGTCCAAGAGCAGCTTGGATCGATTACCCAAAGCGCTCGGCGACCGCTGGGAGGCGAATCGGGAGAGCTACGAGGACGTCCTGCGCGAGGCGATCGTCGTCCCCGACGAGACGTGCTCGATCGCGGTCTCGATCGACGGCGTGCTCGCTCCGGTCGATGGCGCCGAGAGCCCGACCGACGTGCGCGCGAAGGCGCGGCCGAGGGGCGGACGAGCAAGGGGCCAGCCGGTTACCGCGAGATGGGATGCGCGATGCTGGCGTTCTGCGACGTCAAGGGAGACCTCATCTCGGCCATCCGATTCGGCCGCGGGCCTGAGCCGAAGAAGCTCACGCTCAAGGAGACGCTACGCAAAGACCTGGCCCACGTGCTGTCGCAGCGGCCCGACTTGAAGCTGGCGAAGGTCACCGATGCGGGCGGCGATAACTGGGAGTACACGGCGACGCTGCCGGCGGGCCCGGAGATCCTGGACTTCTTTCACGCCACCGAGCATCTCGCGGCCGCGATCGCCGCCGTGCACGGCGACGGGACGTTCGCGACGCGCCACAAGTTCGAGTTCCTGCGCGAGCGGCTCCTCCATGAGGACTGCGGCGCCGAGGCGGTCATCAACGCGCTCGCGCATCTGCAGCGAAAGAATCCGCGCATTCAGAAGATCGGTACCGTCCTGCGCTACTTCCGTAAGAACAAGCAGCGGATGCGGTACGCGCAGTGGAAGCGCGAGGGATTCATGATTGGCAGCGGCGTCGTCGAGGCCGCGTGCAAAACGCTCGTCGCCCAGCGCCTCAAGCTCAGTGGGATGCGGTGGGGAACCCGCGGCGCGCAGGCAATCCTGACCATGCGCGGATGGGATCAGAGCGACCGCTTCGATCAAGCGTGGGCGCTCGTCGCCGCGACCTACCAGTGCGAGGTTCACGTCCTCGCCAACGTCATCGACATCACGCCGACGCCCGAGAAGAAGTCACGGCGGCGAACGTCAGGGTGAGAACTACACCCTAAGAACAAGCAGCGGATGCGGTACGCGCAGTGGAAGCGCGAGGGATTCATGATTGGCAGCGGCGTCGTCGAGGCCGCGTGCAAAACGCTCTTCGCCCAGCGCCTCAAGCTCAGTGGGATGCGGTGGGGAACCCGCGGCGCGCAGGCGATCCTGACCATGCGCGGATGGGATCAGAGCGACCGCTTCGATCAAGCGTGGGCGCTCGTCGCCGCGACCTACCAGTGCGAGGTTCACGTCCTCGCCAACGTCATCGACATCACGCCGACGCCCGAGAAGAAGTCATGGCGGCGAACGTCAGGGTGAGAACTACACCCTAACGTGACGGGCGGCTAATCATCGATCACATCTCCGCCGCCCTGCGCGGCGATCCATCCCTGCTCGAGCACGAGCAGCTTCTCGTAGACTCTGCCGAGCACCATCCAGCCCGGCGGTCCGTTGCTGCGCAGGTGACCTCCGAGCGCGGCGAGCGCCGTGTTGACCTCGTGGTTGCTCGGCGTAGCGCTCATGGGTCTGCTGCCGCAGGCGCGCAGCACCTGGAGGTGCCTCGCGGACACCGCGGCTGACTGACGATCCCACACATCTCGATCGCGTTTTGCGGCCGTCCGTGATCAAAGCTCGGGAGGAAGCTTGTGGACATCGGGTCGGAGTTCCAGGGTGCGGCGCTCGACGACAGCCGCCGCAACAAGCGGCTGGCGCGCATTGCGGCGGATGGCGCGAAACCCTGGGCTCAGCTTCTCCGAGGCGATGGGGAGCGAGGGACAGCTGGAGGGCCTGTATCGGTTCTTGAACAATGACGAGGTGACATTCGAGACGGTGCACGCTCCGCATGCCGAGCGGACGCGCTCGCGTTGTCTTGCTCACGAGCAGGTGCTCGTGCTGCTCGACACGACCGTCCTGAAGTACAACGGAGACCGCGAGGGGCTCGGACGCATCCGGGGGGCTCTGAGGCCAAGGCTTCGTCGACGGGCGAGGGGGTGGGACCGGGTGCGTCAACGGGCGCACCTCGCTCCCAAGCCGCACGGTGATCCCGCCAGCCAACCGTTGATCGCACGGCAGAGGCGGATAGCCTCGAGGTAATGCCCGCCGTCGGCGACACCATCGATCGCTACGTCATCGAGTCGGTGCTCGGCGAAGGGGGAATGGGGCGCGTGTACCGCGCGCTCGATCCCCGCCTCGGCCGCCGCGTCGCGCTGAAAGTCCTGCTCACCGAAGGGCGCAGCGAACAGGAGCGCGCCGCGGCCGCCGCACGCATGCTGCGCGAGGCGCGATCCGTCGCCGCCTTCAGTCACCCGAACGTCGTCGCCATCCACGACGTCGGTGAGGTCGACGGCAACCCGTTCCTGGCGATGGAGGTCGTCACCGGGGACACGTTGCGCGCGTACGTCGGCGATCCGAACCTGACCGACGCGCACAAGCTCGAATGGCTGATCGCCGTCGCGCGAGGCCTCGGCGCGGCGCATCGCGCGGGGCTCGTCCACCGCGACATCAAGCCCGAGAACGTGATGGTCACGACCGACGGCGTCGTGAAGATCCTCGACTTCGGAATCGCCCGTCGCGCCGAAGAGCCCGTGAGCGCCGAGGCCGCGGTGGCCACGGTGCCGACCCACCTTCCGTCGCTCACGGGCGAAGGGATGATGATCGGCACGCCGCAATACATGGCCCCAGAGCAGTTGCAGGGGGAGCGGGTCGACGGGCGGGCCGATCAGTTCGCGTGGGGGGTGCTGGCGTGGGAGCTCTTCGTGGGGACGCTTCCGTGGGGGGCGACGAAGAGCGGCGCGCAGCTCGTGGCCGCGGTCCTCGCTTCCCCCGTCCGCCCGTTGCGCGACGCGAGCCCCAGCGTCGAACCCACGGTGAGCGACGTGGTGGCCCGGGCGCTCGCCAAGACGCGCGACGCGCGCTTCGCCACCATGGAGGAGCTCCTCGTCGCGCTCGAAGGGAAGAAGCTTCGCGCCCCCGCGCCGAGCTCGAACGACGTCGCGCTCCAGGCGACGGCCCAACAAGGGAGCGAACCACAACTGCCGCGCGGGGCGGAGACCGCGGAGACGGCCGCGTTGCCAGTCGTGATCGGTCCCCCCCCGATGACGACGGGCGCCGCCGCGGTCTCGAGTCGCGGGATCGACCCCAAGCCAGCGCGCTCTCCGGCTTCGCTCTTGGAGCCGCAAGCGGTGACCGGCGCGGGCGGCCCGGAGGCGAAGCGACCCCCCGCGCTCGCGCGGCGAACGGTGGGCATCGGGGTCGCGGTCGCACTCGCCGCCGTCGGGGGGCTCGCGTGGAACGCCGTCCGGCATGCGCCCACCGCCCCTCCCGCCGCATCGGCCGCGGCACCGACCCGCGGGTCCGTCGTTGGAGCGGAAGACCAGGCTAGGATGACGCGCGCCGAGCACGAGGAGCGCGAAGGGCGGCGCGACCTTGCGTGCAAGGACTACCGGAGCGTGGCCGACGCGAACCCGGCCGATCCGCGCTCGGCGTTCGAAACCGCGCTGTCGTGCGGACTGTTCTCGGGCCGCGGCGGAGGTCCGACGCTCGCGCGCCCGTATTACCACCGCGCCTGGGACCAACGCGCATCGCTCGCGCCCGTGGACGTCGCCATCCTCGACGCCTTGGAGCCGATCCTCCTGCGCGATCCGTGGGACCAGAAGGAGGCGCTGAATCGCCTCAAGCTGCTCACGAGGGACTTCCCCGACGACGCGCGCGCACACACGCTGCTCGCACGCGCCCTCTCGTGGTTCAACGACTCGAAGGGCGAGTTCGACGAGCTCGCACGGTCCCTCGCGCTGGATCCGAACCAGCCGCACACGCTCTACTTCGAGGCCGATCACCTCGCGTACAACGGCGAGTTCGACCGCGCGCGCGCGGCGATCGCGCGGTGCCTCCGGCTCGCGGCCACGTCGCTCGAATGCCTACGCGAAGAGGCACGCATCGATGGTGAGCTCGGGAGCTGCGATCACGTCGAGGCCGACGCTCGTCAGATGCTGGCAGTCGAAGCCTCTTCGGCCGACGCCGAGCAGATCCTCGCCAACGCCCTGTACGCACAGGGAAGCGGGCTCCCCGCATTGCGCGAGGTGTTGGCCCGGAAGCGGGAGTCGATGCCGGTCGACGAGCGCGCCGAGTCGGAACGAGCGGATGAAGTGAGACTCGCCGTCCTGTCCGGCGACCTCTCCAAGGCCGACGGGCTCGCGCAGGCGGCGAGCGAGGCGGTCGCCGCGAGCGCGTTCGCGTCCGATCACGGAGCCGCGGCGCGCAGGGTCGTGATGATCGAAGAGGAGCTGGGGCGATCGAGCGAGGCGGCGAAGGCCGCGTCGAAATACCTGGAAGGGCGCGACGGCTGGCAGGCCGACACGACCTTCGAAGATTGCCTCGTCAGCAGAACCTGTGGGTGAGCCAGTCGGGTTCGGGTAGGTCGCCGAGGCCGTGGTACAGCGCGATCTCGGCGTGTTCGTAGGTCCGGAAGCCGTAGGCCTTTCGTGTCGTGATTCGAGCCTTGTTGTTGAACCCCTCGGTGGCCCCGTGCGCGAACAGCCCTTTTGCTCAATATGGTCGCCAGGTTGTAACGAACCGCCCGTCTCGTTACGCGATCCAGCCCACGGCGCGGCTTGACCCCGCGTGATCCCTAGGATTTCTTACTCGCCGCACGATCCCGCCTGCGCTATACCCCGCGCCATCGGGCTTTCTACGCGCCCGGCCCCTCCAAATCCTTTGCGGATTTAGCCGGCAAGACGTTGGGGATCACGACACCTACCCTCACGACGCCAACGAGTACCCATGAGGACGGCACCTCGCGCGAGGAGCCCAGGCCGCGGTGCGAGAAGTGAGCGGACAGGTCTAGACATTCGTGAGGTCTCTCTTGGCAACGAAGATCACTCGTGATGATGCGTATCAATACGCAATGGCGACGTAGCCCCCCGCGCCCGCCGCTCCCCCGGCGCCACCGCTGCCCGCCCCGCCGCCACCTCCGTACACGAAGCCGGCGATTCCCGGTCCTCCTGGCGGCCCCTGGTACGAGCCTCCGGCTCCGCCGGGGCCGGCGACGCCGCCGCCACCCGCACCACCAGTGCCGCCTGGCGTGTACATGCCGTTGCCTCCCACGGTCCCAACTCCCCCGCCGCCGCTTGGTCCGGCGGCGCCGCCCCCGCCGCCTCCGCCGCCGCCACCCAAGCCGATCCCGGTGCCGCCTTGGCCGCCTTGCCCTCCCGTTGCCAGCAACGACCCCGCAAGGCCGGTGCCTCCCAGTCCTCCGGTCCCGCCGACGGAGCCAGGTACCGTCGAACCCGGGTTGCCACCAGCACCCCCTGTAGCCGCGGCGATGGTTCCCACGCTGCTGCTGCCTCCCGCTCCCGCAGTCGCACCAATCGTAGTCGTCGCCGCGGGGCCCCCCGCGCCCACCACGACCGTGAACGACTGCCCCGCCGTCACCGCCGCGCTAGCTTGGGCATATCCGCCGCCACCTCCACCACCACCGCCGCCATAGTAGTAGTAGTTGCCAGAACCGCCTCCGCCGCCTCCCATCACGACCACCGTTACCAGCGGCACGCCGGCCGGGACCGTGAAGGTGTAGGTGCCAGGCGTGTCAAAGACCGCTTCTGGCATCAAGCAGTTCGCCCCGCTCTTTACATACGCCGCGTTGCAGGTGAACCCGCATGACGTCCCGTTGCACGTCGCGACGCCATTCGCCGGCGCGACGCAGGCGGTGCAGGACGCGCCGCACGTGCTCACGCTCGTGTTGTCGGCGCAGGTAGTCCCGCTGCAAAGATGGAACCCGTTCACGCACGAGAACCCGCACGCGAGCGGCACCCCGGAGCACGTCGGGACCGCGTTGGCGGGAGCGTTGCAAGGCGTGCACGAGGTGCCGCAGGACTGGGTCGAGGTGTCGCTCGAGCACTGCTCGGAGGCGCCGGACCCGCAAGCGTGGAACGTGCTGTTGCACGTGATGCCGCAAGCGTTGCCGGTGCAGTCCGGCGTCGCGTTCGCCACGCTCGTCGTGCACGCGGCCGGCGCCGAGGAGACGTACAGGCAGGAGTTCGAGTCCGCAGTGCACGTCTCGATGCTGCTCGCGCTGGTGCAGACCGGCCCGGCCTGGGTGCACGTCGGGTCGTTGCTGCAGGCGCAGCTGGCGGCCCCCGCAGCGCCGCCGCACACCTCGTGCGTCGGGCACGCCGTCGTGGTGTGGACCAGGCACCCGTTCGAGTCCGCGGCGCAGGTCACCAGCCCCCCGCTGCCGCAGTAGGGGCTCGACGTTCCGCACGCGGGATCGGCGACGCACGCGCACGCCGCAGCGCCCGGGGTCCCCGCGCAGATCTTGTCCGACGCGCACGCGGTGCTCCCGGTCACGTGAAGGCAGCCGTCGCCGCCTGCCGCGCAGGTGACGACGGTCGAGGAGGAGAGACAGTTGGCTCCGGCGGCCGTGCAGCCCGTGTCGTTCGTGCATGCCTGCGCGTCGTGCGCGTCGGGCAGGGCGTCGGCCGGAGCGTCGAGGCTCGCGTCCGACATGCCTGGCGCATCTTCGGGGGCGTCGAGGCCGGAGTCCACCGGGGCGTTCGCGTCGCCGTGCGCGTCCTCACCGGGGGCGGCGTCCGTCGCGTCGCCCGCGGCGGCGCCGTCGTTGGTCCCGGCCCCGCCTTCGCCTCCGCCCTCGGGGCTCACCGACCCATCGTCGCGGACGCTTCCGTCTCCGCCGACCCCGGCCTCGTCGCTCACGACCGAGCTCGATCCGCCGCACGCGGCAAGGACGCCGCTGAACAGCATCAGGCCTACCCGCGAACGGCCGTGTGCACGGAGCCGGCCTCCCATGCGCGCCACGATGGTCGTATTGCCAGACATGAACGACGTCCTTCCCGCCAGTCACCTCACCGGCAAGCTCTCCTTGATAAGGGGAGCCATCCAACCTCGATACTGGGGAAATCCACAGGGCGACGCGCGCGTCGTGTATCTTCCGACGATGGCCCGACTTTCCGCTGTGGACACGGGGCGGGTCTGTGCCATGGAGGCCGAGCTCGGGACGCTCCGCGTGGGTGGTGCGACGGCGCTGAGCCTCGTGGTCCCGGCCCTCCACGAGGCGCTGCGCACCGAGCGGACGCTCGGCTACGTCCCCGTGCCGAGCGGGGACAGCATCGTCATGGGCGACATGCAGGCCGAGAAGATCGACGTCCCTCGGATTCGCAGGCTGATGGACGCTCTCACGCAGTCGGTCGCGATCGGCTGGACGACGTACAACGCGCTTCGCCCCGAGCCTTGGCAGCGGAACCGGACGGTGAGCCGAGCGCAGATCGAAGCGAGGAGCGGCCTGCTCACGGCCGAGATGCCGATCACGAAGCGCGTGATCGGCCCGATGGGGTTTGCCGCGCATGACCAGGTGCGCGTGCTCCTGTGCGAGGGTCCCTCGCTCCTCGCCTGGATCGGCGCCTGGCAGCCCGGAGCCTTCGACCGTCGCCAGCGGGCCTTGCTCGCCGCCCTAGCCCCGGCGCTTCGACGCCGGCTGCGGCTCGAGCGCGACCTCGCCTCGTTGCCGCGTACGCTGGCGGCCCTCGCAACTACGCTCGCTGCGCTCGGTGCCCCTGCGTTCATCACGAGTCGTTCGGGTCAGATCTTCGAGGCCAACGAGACGGGGCGCGCGCTGCACGCCCGGAGCCCGCGAACCCTCGTCGAGGCCCTCCGGGACGCCGCGGCCAGGCGGCCGTCGAGCATCCGCTTCGCCATGACACCACTCGTCGGAACCGGCGAGGGCGCGAGCTTCCTCGCCATCGTGAAGGCGGACACGCGCGAGACGAGCCTCTCCGCGGCCATCACGAGTGTCTCTGCGCGCTGGAAGCTCACGCCCCGGCAGGGCGAGGTCCTCGGGCTGATCGGGCGCGGCCTCTCGAACCGGACGATCTCGGCGACGCTCGGGATCTCCGAGAGCACCGTCGAGTTTCACGTGGCCAAGGTCTTCGAGAAGGCCGGCGTCGACAGTCGTGCCGCGCTCATCGCGCTCTTCGTCGGGCGCGCCTGAACAATTCTGGAGACTGACCTGATCGGAGCCTGCCAATGTCTCTCGTCTGCACGATCGACGGCACGGGTGACCCCGTCCTCTTTCTCCACGGTTGCCCGACCTCCCCCGATGTCCTTGCGCCCATCGCGCAGGCCGTCGCGCAGACCCACAGGGCGATCCAGATCGCGCTTCCTGGCTACGGCGCGAGCGCTCCCCTGGCGGCGCCCTTCACGGTCGCCGACATCCACGCGGCGATCGAGGCGACCGTGGCCCCGCTCCTTCAGGGCCGGAAGCTGACGCTGGTCGGGTTCTCCGGCGGCGGCTACCACGCGCTCGCTCTGGCCGCCCGCGGCCAGCTCGCAACTGGGCGGGTCATCTGCCTCGCCGGGCTGATGTCGCAGACGCCGGCGGGCCGTGACGGGTTCAGGCAGTTCGCGGCCGCGCTGCGACAGGGCGTGGACCTTCATGGCGTCGCGCCCGACCGGTTCCTGTCGCCTGCCTTCAAGGCGACGCACCCCGAGGCGGCGCGCGCGGTCACCGCGTGGCTCGACGCGACGCCCCCGGTCAATCTCGCGAGCGAGCTCGATGCGTTTGCGGCTGCGCCCGATCTCGATGACGCGGTGGCGGCGCTCGACGTTCCCATCTTCGCGCGGGTCGGGGCGCTGGATGTCGCCGTGGGGAGCGCCGAGAGCGAGAGGATCGTCGCGGCAGCGAAGGCCGGAACCCTCGAGGTCGTACCGGGCGCGGGGCATGCGCTCGTGTTCGAGGACCTGGATGGCACGACCGCGTCGGTGTTGCGGAGTCTGATGGACCGCTGATCCGCCGCCTCGGCGTCAGAACTGGCGCGAGAAACCGTGGTTCGTTCTGCGCCAATTAGGTCCGCAGGTTGTCACGTGGCTCGTGAGCGAGTAGCCCGAGCAAACGGTCCTGGGCGTTCAAGCGGTCGGCGATGGGGCGGCTGGGGACCCGACATAACGTTCAGACGACGCCAAGCGACCGCTCACGCCGCAAGCGCCGAGAACTGCCGGCTATTTGAGCTCACTGCGATGACCGACCGACGACGACCCTGCCGCATGCAGTGGTCGCGAGCAGCGCGATCTGATCGTAGATGCTCGTGTAGTCGCCGACGCTCGAGGTGAGGTCGTACTCGGCGTTGTACGCGAACTGATCGGCGTACCCGGTGGACTGCCCACGAAAGGTCGCGACGGGGAGCGGGAGGAAGCTCCCGTTCGTCGGAAAGGCGACGCACCGCGGCTCGGCCCGCGCTACGCATTCTCTTGGTGCGCCTCACGTGTGCGCCTTCGACACGCGTCGGCGCGCAGCGATCTACACGCGCGTCTCGACGACCTCGGGCCTGTCGCAGGAGCTCACGTCGCTCGACGTTCAGCGCGAAGCCTGCCGCGTTCGGATCACGCACGAGCCGACGTGGGAGGCGCTTCCGCACTCCTACGATGACGGCGGCTATACCGGCGCGAACACGGACCGCCCCGCGTTCCAGCGGCTCATGGCCGACATCCGCGCGGGTCACGTCAACGTCGTCGTCGCCTACAAGCTCGATCGGATCTGCCGCTCGTTCACCGACTTCGCGAAACTCGTTGAGCTCTGCGAGGAGCACGACGTCGTCCTCGTGAGCGTCACCCAGAACTTCAACACCGGCGACATCATGGGGCGCCTGCTGCGCAACCTCCTCGCGATCTTCGCCGAGTTCGAGCGCGAGCTCATCGTCGAGCGCACGCGCGACAAGATCGCCGCCGCGCGCCGCCTCGGGAAGTGGACGGGCGGGCTCGCGCCGCTCGGCTACGACATCGTTCAGAAGAAGCTCTTCATCAACGAGTCCGAGGCCGTCGTCGTCCGGGAGCTGTTCGCGCTCTACCTCGAGCACCGCTCCGTGCTCCGCGTCGCGCAGGAACTCGCCCGCCGCGAGCGCACCACGAAGCAGCGACCTCCGAGCGAGCGTGCCCAAGCTCGCGCACAAGCTCGCCCGCCCGGAGAGCAGAGGCGCGTGGGCCCGTACTCCGCGGAAGAGTGGTCGAAGGACATGGTCATCCGCATCCTGAAGAACCCCGTCTACGTGGGGCTCATCGCCAGCGGGGACGATCTCCATCCCGGCGAGCACAAGCCCCTCATCGATCGCGAGACGTTCGACCGGGTCCAGCGCATCTTGGAACAGAACGCCGGGCGTCCGGCCATGCCGGGGCGAAACCCCGACTACCTTCTGACGGGACGCCTTCGCTGCGGGGCGTGTGGTGCGGCGATGACGCCCGGCTCCACCAAGAAGGGCAACCGCATCTACCGCTTCTACCGCTGCGTCACGCGCGACAAGATGGGCAAGGAGGCGTGCGTGGGGCGGCCGCTCCCGGCCGCGGAGGTCGAGCGCTACGTCGTCGAACGCCTCCGGGACGTCGGCACGAACGAGCGCTTCACCGTCGAGGTGACCAAGGGGCTCGAGGATCGCCTCGCCGCCGAGCGCGACGCTCTCACGTCGGAGTCGTCGCGGCTGACCGGTCCGATCGCCAATATGGTCGCCAGGTTGTAACGAACCGCCCGTCACGTTACGGGGATCGCGCGTAGCCGGCCCTCTGATCCCGGAGAGCGCTACGATTTCTTACTCACTGAAGCTGGGGCCGAGGGGCTTTTCTTTTTTTCGCGCACGCGATAATAACGGGGGGCAATGACGCACCTCCCTCGCCTTGCCGCGGTCTCGTGCACGTCCTGCCTCTTGGTCCTCCTGGCCAGCTGCTCCTCGTCGACGCCCTCGTCCTCGTCGGTCCAGCTCTCCCCCGGAGACCACTTCTACGACTCCGTCGCCGCGATGACGGGCGGCGGCGCCGCGTCGTCCTTCCGGCTGGCCGTCGCGCTCTTCGATCCGAAGTACGCGTCGAGCCACCCCGCGGGCACGCCGGGATCGAACGCGAGCATCCAGGAAGCCGCGGGCACGCTCATCACGTCCGGCGGCAGCGTCTCCGTCGACGGCACGTGGTCGAACGACGGAACAGTCTCGGTCCAGGGCTCGGGCTGGTCGTTGCAAGGCAAGGTCGGAACGAACGTCCTCACCGGGACCTTCGCGGGCCCCACCGGCGCGGGCCTCTTCGCGGGCGCGGACACGAGTCAGGGAACGGCGAGCGTCTACATCGGCACGGAGCAGGGCGACGCGTTCGACGTCGTCGTGCTCGTCCCCGGCGGACCGGTGGCCGCGAGCGCCGGTGACGCGGGCGCGGACGCGGGCTCGCCGAAGACCGGCGGGGGCTCGGGCATCGTCACGGGCGTCCTCGGCGGAAGCGCCGGCGGCACGATCGCAGGCACGTACTCGGGCGGGTCGATTTCCTATACGTGGCAGGGCAGCGGGGGCAGCGGCTCCGGGACCGGCTCGGTCGCATCCGGCGGGCTCGGCGGCTCGTCGCAGCCCCAGGGCTGTACGGCGCCCGCGTCGACGTGGATCTGCCAGAGCAGCTCCTACGGGTACATCGACGGGACGGAGTGCGGATGCATTCCCTCTTCGTCGCCGCTGGCCTCGAGCGCGACGGGCGCGACGACGAGCTCGTGCCCGGGCACGTGGGACTGCTGCATCGCGTACACGGTGAACAACGAAGCCGGGCCCTGGTGCCAGTGCTACCAGGGGACGACCGAGATGGCCTCGGTGTGCAGCACCGCCGGCCAGACCAACGGCGAGAACGGCGCGTCGGTCGCCAGCTGCCCCTCCGGCCCCGCGCCCGCCGGCTCGGGAGGCACGTCGAGCTGCGCGCAGCCCTGGCAAGCCGCGCCCGCGCCGTGCGCCCCGAGCGTGAGCGGCGCGTGCCTGACGTGGGACTACGCGCAGGATCCGGACCCGAGCTCGGGCAGCTGCCCGCCCGCCGGCGGATGCACGAACTTCGGGGCGTACAGCGCCTGCTGCATCTCGTGAGCGATCGCGCTCAGCGGATCCCGAACCAGACGTTGTCGTAAAGCAGCTCCCACACCGGCGCCGGCTGCGTCACGTAGCTCGTCCCGATCCCCACCTGCAACGACGCCGCCGTCACCGTCATCGTCAGCGCGAGCGACGAGAGGCCCGCGTTACCGTTGATCGTCACGCTCGCCGTCGCCGTCGTCGGCGCCGTCCAGACGATCGTGATCACGATGTCGTTCCACGCGTTCATGTTCGGCGCGTCCGCCGCGAGCACGACGTGCGGGACGTTCGACGAGCCGCCGTCGGCGAAGCCGGACTGCTCGTCGAGCGCCAGCGCCGGCAGCCCGCTCGCGACGTTGATCGCGAGCCCGACGCTGTAGCGATTGTTCGCGCCGTCGAGGAAGTCGATGGCGCCGAGGACGATCGCCGCGCCCGGCGTCGGATCGATCTGCACGGGACTCAGCGCGAACGCGAACGTCATCGTCGCCGGCAGCGCCGGGACCGCGATGCCGTCGTCGCGGAGCGCGAGGTCGATGACGCCGCCGTCGTCGAGCGGCATCGTCTTCTCGTCGACCGAGCTCGGCGGAGAGAGCGCCGACGCATCGGTCAGCGTGAGCGTGCCCCAGGTGTCGCCCTGCACGGGGAAGTAGATGCCGGGGAGCGTGTTGGGCTCGTCGAAGTCGTCGCAGAGGACGACGCCCGCGTCGGCGGGCAGCGACGCGCAGAACGTCGTCGCGCCGCCGTCGGAGCCCGCGTCGCTCCCGCCGTCGGCGTGCGCGTCCTCGCTCGAGCCGGCGTCATGAGAGCCGGCGTCGCGAGCAGACGCGCCCCCGTCCTCGAGCGGCCCTCCCGCCATCGTCGCGCCGAAGTCGAAGCACGCGGCCAGCGCGAGTCCTCCGATCGACGCGACGACG
>Ga0302320_10019726_pt1 | contig 13511 bp, 13 predicted proteins | sample Bog_T0_3_FD_202130 | JGI IMG/M metagenome (GOLD analysis project Ga0302320, IMG submission 202130) | Peat permafrost microbial communities from Stordalen Mire near Abisko, Sweden - Bog_T0_3 | ecosystem: Environmental > Terrestrial > Soil > Wetlands > Peat | place: Sweden: Abisko, Stordalen Mire...
TCACGGACAAACTCAATCGACTCCGTCAATCGAGCGCGCACCTCGCGTTCCGACTCCGGCAGATGACGAGTCATCCACGTCATATCCATTTTGATCGCGGTCAGAATTTGCCCGATCTGATCGTGCAGGTCACGAGCGACTCTCTTGCGGTCCTCCTCGCGCACCCACTGCAACCGTTCAGCCAGCGCCCGCAGTTGTTCCTTCTGCAGTATCACCGACTCTTCTCCGCGCTTACGTTCCGTGATGTCGCTGTTGATCACCAACACACGAGGCAGTTGGTCGCGCTTGCCCCACTGTAATGCCCAGCGACTGGCCACCACGATTCGCCTGCCGTCCTGAGCCGTCTTGACGAGATCTCCTTCCCAGTGTCCGGCGCGCATGAGTTCCGCCTTGATCTCATCGAGCGGCTGGGGAAATTCGGTGCGGAGCAGTTCGTGCGAAATCTTACCGGCGGCCTGGCTCTTGGAGTATCCCAACATCGCCTCCGCCCCACGGCTCCAAAAACGAATCGTTCCATCCATATCGATCACGAATACGGAGTCCTGTGTGAGTTCGAGTAGAGCGGCCTGCTCCGCAGTCGCTTCCCGCTCCCGGCGCCTCTCCGTGACGTCGCGGAAAACCAGCACCACGCCGATGACCTTTCCCTCGCCTGCGAGGATTGGCGCCGCACTGTGCTCGACGGGAATCTCGCGACCATCCCTTGCGATCAGCGCCACATGATTGGTCACGGTTAGAATCTGTCTCTCTTCGAGCACCCGGTGTACTTCATCGTCCGCGCCCAGCCCGGTCTGCTCGTTGATAATCTTGAACACATCCTGGAGTGGCTGATTTTGGGCCTCCTCCAATTGCCACCCGGTTAGAGAGGCTGCAATCGAGTTGAGGAACGTGACTCGAGCTTCGCTGTCGGTTGCTATCACGGCGTCGCCAATGCTGCCCAGCGTGGCCGTCCACCGCTCTTCGCTCTGCAACAGCTTGGTGCCCAATCGTTCGATCTGGTATCGAGTGAACAGCGTGAGGAAAACCGCAAATCCCAAGCCAAGGCCAATGCAGCTTGCGGCCATCAGGGTCCAACGCAGATGAGCGGTTCGAATGCGCTCGACACGCAGTCCTGCTTCCACACTTTGAAACTCCGAGATCTGCTCTCGAAGGTCATCCATTCCGCGCTTCCCCTGCACGTTCTCGTAGGGGGCGCCATCAGCTTTTCCCGCTTGACGAAGGGCTATGACTTTGTCGGTGTATCCCACCCACCTCTCATAACCGGCACGGATGTCCGCCAGTCGCTGCCTCTGCGGAGAACTGTCATCCACCAACTTGTACAACGCGAGGTACTCGGAATCGAATCTCCGCGTGCCTTCCAGATAGGGCTGGAGGAGAGTTTTGTCGCCAGTTGCCAGGTATCCGCGCATGCCGCTCTCTACATCGACCAACAACTTGAGCAGACGAGCGGACTCATCGAGAACCTGATCGGTGTGGTCAACCCATTGCAAGGATCTGTTCAAGTCGTAGGACTCCCACAAAAGCAGTGCCGCGAGAGCCGCCGTGATCACCATGGGGATCACAATCACCCGGCGGAGTAACGACTTGAATTTCGAGTATTCCATCGTAACCGCTTACTCCTCGGACTCGCGAAGCTTCGACGTTCCGATCAACCGTATGTTGTGAGGTGCAGGGCCCTCACCTTTGACTCTAGCAGCGAGGAATCTGCATTTCAGTGAATGCCATCTTCAGCGTATGCCATCGTCACGCGGCACAATGCTCATCAGTGAGCTATGGACAAGCATCTCGTCGCCCCTGGAATCGATGAAGCCAAGTTCGCGGAAACCATCGAGCAGCAGGTTGACGTTGGAACTGGTGGTGCCGACGACTCTGGCCAGGGATTCCGGGCCCATCATGGCAGTGACTGGAATGGGCTTCCATTCGCTGCCAAACCCGGCCTTCGGGCTCCGAATCGGCGCGAGGCGCGCTCCGCTGGAGCGGGATAAACCTGAGAGCAAGTCCGCTTCCATGCATGCGCCGCGGGAGAGCATGCAACTGAGAAATCGTTCGGCAAACTCCGGATCTCTGCGAAGCAGGTCCATCATGGCCTGCTTCTCTACGCGCACGAGGGTGCTGCGCTTGACCGCGCTCGCCGTCAAGTAGCGGACTGTCTGACCGGCCAGACAGCATTCGCCCAGGAAGCTGCCTTCGGAATGAATGCGGATAACCGCCTCCTCGCCGTCTTCCGATTGAACACTGAGTTGTATCTGGCCACTCTGGACGTAGAACACGGCCAGCGCCGGGTCTCCTTGCGAGAAGATTCGCGCACCGGGCGGATACTCGTACGGCGACTTTCCTGCCGATAGCTTCGTGAGCCAGAACCTGGGATCGAGCAAGATTGAACTCTCCGGTGTCTTACTCATGTCGACAGGAGTGAACGCGGGTTCCTTCTCTACGATTGGTTCGACGGGCGCAGGCACGCAGTATGTGGGATCTTTCGCCCCTACGGACACCGACGCAGCGCGGGAGTTGACGTCCATCGTAACCTTCCACACGGATTGGCGCACCCTGGAAGCCGCGCTGCATAGACGATAATCGGTTCCGTGCGCTCAGGAATGGTCAATATGGATCACCTGAAACTTAGTGTCTTCTTGTAACATGCAAAAGTTTCGCTCAAACGGAGGCGGAGCAGTAACTTTATGTCACTGCATGAGTCTTAATTTCGGAGCCGTGGACATTATGGCGCGACATTTAGAATTCCCGTCAAGCTTTTCAGGTCTTTGACCACTATCTGCCGGGCATCCACCTCCAGCAATCCCTCGGCCTGTAACCGGGTAAGGTTGCGAGAAACCAACTCGCGCACCGTTCCTAGCTGGTTTGCCAATTCCTGGTGGCTCCCAGGCAAAACGAATTCCAGTCCTCGCGCTGTCTTCTTGCCCTCACTCTGTGCCAACCGCACCAGCGTAGAAACAAGCCGCTGACGGATTGTAGTGAAGGATAGCTCTTCGATGATGCCGACCAAGCTTCGCAGTCTAGCACCCACAACCGCGAGCACTTTGAGCGCAACCTCTGGGTGCTCCATGCAATGCGTCTGAAAGTCACGTCGCGAGATGAAGGCAATCTCCGTGTCTTCTATGGCGACAGCAGAGGCAGGGTAGGGGCCACCATCAAAGACGGGGATCTCAGCAATAGAATCACCCGGCTGTTCAATGGCGAGAACCTGTTCGCGCCCGTTCACAGAGGTCTTAAAGATCCGTACCTTTCCTCGGGAGATGATATTGAGCCCTTTGCAAGGCTCACCCTCAGAAAAAATTTGTTCTCCCGCACTGAACAACCTTCTCACTGTGCATTGTGCCAACAGTTGCAACTCTGGTTGAGAAAGGCTGGAAAGCAGGGGCGCGTTCTTAAGGACCGCCGCAAGGTTGGTAGGTTCGGGACTCACGCGACAAATTATAGCAGCGTGAGATCTTGGTCATTGCGGAAGCCGTCGTACTGCGCATTCATGACATGGCAGTTGGTATAGGCCTGGGGGTCATTGGAGAGAAAGGAATGTCCCTTGGCGTAAACAAATGTGTAACCGCCAAGGCCAATCATGGCTCCCGCAAGAATCGCAAGCAGCAGTGAGACCGGGACGGAGTCCTTCATCGAGTCTTCCTGTTTCGGACTCGTCGCGCGCACTGCCCGGAGAGGGATCGCCCCTCCGGGCAGAAGACTCAGGCAAGCATTGCTGCGAGATCTTTATCCGGAGTGTCGATTGCCATGAGGTTGAACTTCTCATGGAGCAACTCGAGCACAGCGGGCGAGAGAAATGCAGGCAGTGTCGGCCCGATGCGAATATTGCGGACACCAAGATGCAGCAGGGTGAGCAGGACGGCGACAGCTTTCTGTTCGTACCACGAAAGGACGAGCGAAAGCGGCAGGTCATTGACTCCGCATTTGAACGCGTTGGCAAGGGCGAGCGCAATCTGCAAAGCAGAATACGTATCGTTGCACTGCCCGATGTCGAGAAGGCGTGGCAGGCCGCCGATCTCTCCGAAGTCGAGCTTGTTGAAGCGGAACTTTCCGCACGCGAGAGTAAGGATGAGGCAGTCGTCCGGAATTGCCTCGGCGAGCTCTGTATAGTAGCTTCGGCCGGAACGTGCCCCGTCGCAACCTCCGATCAGGAAGAAGTGACGAATGGCGCCAGCCTTCACAGCATCAATAACGCGGTCGGCGACGCTGAGCACGGCATTGTGTCCGAAGCCGACCGTGATCTCCTCGCCGGAACCGTCCTCGGAGTAGCCCGGAGCTTGCAGTGCGGCGGCGATGACTGGAGCGAAGTCGTAGTCGGCGATGTGTGTGACCCCCGGCCATGCGACTGCGCCCGATGTGAAGATGCGCTCTTTGTACACATCCTTGGGCTGCTGGATGCAATTGGAAGTCATCAGGATCGCGCCTGGAAAGTCGGAGAATTCATCGGCCTGATCAGTCCATGCTCCGCCGTAGTTTCCGGCAAGGTGTTCATAGGCCTTCAACTTGGGATAGCCGTGCGCAGGAAGCATTTCACCATGAGTGTAGACCTGGATGCCGAGGCCCTTCGTCTGTTCCAGCAGCGCATAGAGATCGTGCAGATCGTGTCCCGAAACGAGGATGGCCTTGCCTTTGCGTGCATGGAGCCGGACCTTGGAGGGCTGCGGATGCCCGAAGGTTTCGGTGTGCGCCTTGTCCAGAACTTCCATGACGCGGTAGTTCAGTTCGCCGACCGCAAGCGCGGTGGCCAGGAGCTCGCCGGCAGAAGGCGAGGGATGAGTGAGAAAGTCGAGGATCTCGTGAATCTTCGCGTAGGAGAGCGGGTCGCCGGCGCCGAGCGCAAGAGCGTGGGCTGCATAGGCGGCAACTCCCTTGATGCCGTAGAGCACCAACTCCTGCAAGTCGGCGATTTCCTTTCCCTCGGTGAGAAAACGTGCAGGCAGAAACCCCTGCTCGCCCTGAGCCAGGAGACCTTCAAGAGTAGCGGCGGGAATCCAAGTGGCTGGGCCATCAAGCTTGGTGGGGACAACGCCGGCTTTGGTGCAGGCGTTTTCATATAAGGCGCGCGCAGCATCACGCGTCGCAATGGCCTGATGAATCAGTTCAACAAGACGCTCGGGATCAAAATTGACATTCGTAAGAGTTGCGAAGATGGCGCGGATGGTGAAGCTGTCAATCTCCGGATCCGATGCACCCTGCTGCCGCGCCCGATGCGCGTACATGGAGATGCCCTTGGCGGCAAGGATTAAGAGATCTTGAAGCGTTGCAGTGGTCTCGTCTTTTCCGCAAACCCCAAGCGTCTGGCATCCTTCGCCCTTGGAGGTTTGTTCGCATTGGTAGCAGAACATCGTGTGGACCTTCCTGTATGGATTGGTAACTGGGTTGAGCATACGAGCGGAATGGAACAGTCACAGCGACTTAAGTCACACGCCGCGAGCCCTATCTTTCCGGCTGCGCCGAGTGACTAAAGTCGCTGTGGGCAAGGGGAGCGATCAATTAAGTTGTGTTTCAGGGAGATTGCCATGACTGCCACAACAAAGACCGTTCGCGAAATTGCACTGGAACAGCCGTCCTCAATACGAGTGTTTGAACATTACGGAATCGATTACTGCTGTGGTGGCCGCAAGCCGCTGGCCGAGGCATGCACCGTGGGGAAACTGGAAGTGGAGACGGTGATCGCGGCGCTCGAAGCGGCTGCGAAAATCGCTGCTCCGAGCGGTCAAGACTGGTCGCGGGCGTCTCTGGAGAACCTAAGTGGACATATCGTCGCCACCCATCATGCGTATGTGAAGAGAGAGCTGCCGCGCCTGGCGGAACTGGCGCTGAAAGTTGTCAACCGTCACGGTACGACGAAAGCGGAGTTGCCGGTAATTCAGACGACGCTAGCCCGGCTGGACGAGGAACTCACCCACCATCTCGCCAAAGAAGAAGCAATCCTGTTTCCGTATATTGTCGAACTGGAGCGTGCCCACGCCGCCGGAACCGCACTGCCTCATGGATGCTTTGGCACAGTTGCCAATCCGATCGCAATGATGACACAGGAGCACGATGCCGCAGGTACGCTCTTGGCGGAAATCCGCCTTCTCAGCCATAATTTTGTTACGCCTGCGGATGCCTGCCCAACCTACCATGCGTTCTATGACGGCCTGAAAGAGTTTGAGCAGGATCTGCACCAGCACATTCACCTGGAGAACAACATCCTCTTTCCTCGGGCCATTGATCTCGAGGCGTTAGCAGTCTCAACTACGTAGTGAGGTTTCTTGAATTGGTGTCCGCTGTCTCAGGCGAAGGCCTTGTCTCTTGGAATGCATCGCCTGCACCAGTAGGACAAAACCACCGGCAACCACAAGGTGTACACGGGTTGGCGGAAGGCAGTCCCCTGAAGTCGGCGATTGCACGCTCTGCCGGGCAGGACCGCCGGAATGAGGGCGGGCCGGGAAGAAGGCGATGATGAGAATGGCCAGTACCGCCTTCACTATCTGCGGATGAAAGCTGGTAAGCAGTACCAAGCCAACGGGGATTCGGAACACTGTTGACGTGACCAGTTTCCCGGCGACGCGGACACGAATATTCCGCCAGTCCTGCCCAACGACAATGATCGCAACAGCGATGGGTACTAGCACTAGCACGCGAGGGGCTTCACGTACTTCCCCAGGTAACCGTATGCGTGCCGGTCTACTCTCGCTTGGTCCGCGGATGTGTTTTCGGTGACGATTGTGAGCGTGCCGCCTTGCGGCATAGCGTCGCGGGCATCGGCGCGGAGATTCATCAGGACCCAGCCTCGGCAAGCACGTCCCTCAGGTCGAGCGACATGGTGGATTCCGCACGCTTGCGGCTGAAAGCCAGCGCCTGGCTGGTGAGGCAGGTTCTGCGTTCAACCGCTCACCGAACCAGGTTTGGGTTTCTGAGCAGACTCCACTGCCACAAAATGTCGGCTGCGGAAACATTGACCTTGACAATCCGATAAACAAATGACACTTTCTCAGGTAGCGGTAGAGCCCTCATATAAAGCCGCCTCGCCTGGCCGTATTTTTGCAGCCACGTGGGGTGCTTTTTTTTATGCGCGCAAGCCCCGGCGTCTTTACGATGCACAGGCCGGTGCGCCTTTAGAAATGACGGAGTCATCCACTGTGCTGAACTCTTCAGAAGTGGCATCAGGAGTTGCGCGTTCAAGCGACACGGCAATCCGGACTTACGGCCTCATCGTGTTTGATCTGGACGGAGTGATTATCGACTCCGTGGCCGACATCGTCGCTGCCGCACGTCATTGCCTGCACGAAATAGGAAGCCAGGATCGTTCTCCCGCACTGATTCGTGAATGTATTGGCGGAGGGGCCCGGAATCTTCTGCTGCGATGTCTCGACGAAGACAAGAAAATACACATCGACGAAGCGGTAATGACCTTCAAGACTTATTACACGCAGAATTGCACCAAGCAAACCGTTCTATTTCCCGGAGTGCTCGACGTTTTGGAATATTACGCCGGGAAGAGGAAACTGGCGCTCGCCACTTTCAAACTTCGTTCAGCAACGATCAAGATACTCACCGAACTAAGAGTTCTCCGCTACTTTGACGTGATCGTTACGGCCGACGATGTTCGGCTGCCCAAGCCTGATCCGGAATGCGTGAACTACATCCTGGAGGCTCTACACTGCAGCCGCGACGCTGCCATCATGGTGGGCGACACACCTACCGACATCTTGACCGGGAAAAATGCCGGCATCGCAACCTGCGCCGTTTTGTACGGTATCGGAACGCTGGAAGAACTAAAGATGTGTGCGCCCGATTTTGTGATTGGAAACATATTGGAATTGAAGAAGCTCATAACAATCTAGTTTGCCATTCGGACGGATGTCTGGATGGAAGGGAGTCAAAGCTATGGTTGATCTATCGCAATTTGACAAGCACTCTCTGGGGAAGCTGTTCGACCACTCTGTTCTCCCCAAGAACACGCAAGAGAAAGATATCCGTGAAGGCTGCCGCGAAGCGATCAAGTATAACTGCGCCGCCTTCTACAGCTCGAGTTATTATTGGACGCCGATTGCCAAGGAGGAGCTCGCGGGTTCCGACGTTTTGGTTGCCGCCGCAATCGACTTTCCCTGGGGTGTCTCGCCTGCGATCGTCAAAGCGTTTGAAACCGAGCGAGCCGTGAAAGCCGGTTGCACCGCGGTAGACTCCATGATCAACGTGGGCGCGCTGAAAGATAAACGATTCGATGTGATTGAGCAGGAACTGAAGGAATTCAAGGCCGCCGCTGGGTCGGCCCTGACTAAGGTAATCCTGGAAGTCTGCTTCCTCACCGATGAGGAAATCAAGAGTGCCTGCGGTTTGGTTGCCGCGGCGGGGATCGCTTATGCCAAGACCTCGAGCGGACAGTTTGAAGGCCCAACGATGGAACAGTTCCTTATCATGCGCAAGAGCCTGGAAGGTACCGGGATAAAACTGAAGGTGGCCGGAGTGAAGTTCCCACGTCCGCAGAATGCGTACGCCTTCTTGATGGCGGGCGCTGATCTGATTGGCACCCGCGCCGCGCCTGCCATTATCGCAGCGCTCGACCAGATGAGGGAGATTGGACTGGTTCCGGCACTGAAGGCGCCGGCCAAGGCAGAGTCCGTACACGCTTAGTCAGAAGCCACGGGCTTTGCGCCCCGCGGCATCAAGGAGTTCTTATGGTGGATCTTTCGCAATTCGATAAGTGGTCTCTTGGAAAGTTATTCGATTACGCCATCCTCCCCAAAAATACGCAGGAGAAGAACATCCGGGAAGGTTGCCGCGAAGCCGTGAAGTATAACTGTGCCGCTTTTTATAGCGCAAGTTATTTCTGGACGCCGATTGTCAAGGAAGAACTCGCCGGCACCGACATACTGATTGCTACAGGGATCGGTTTTGCCTTCGGTGTTGTTACTGCGGACGTCAAAGCATTTGAGACCGAAGAAGCGGTCAAGGCTGGTTGCACAGCGGTGGACATGGTCATGAACGTGGGCGCGCTTAAAGATAAGCGTTTCCGGGTGGTTGAGGAGGAATTGAGGAAATTCAAGACGGCGGCTGGTCCGGCGCTCACCAAGGCCATTCTGGAAGTCTGCCACCTCACGGATGAAGACATCAGGAATGCGTGCGCCCTGCTGGCAGCCACCGGTATGGACTATGCGAAGACCTCGACCGGGCAGTTTGAGGGCCCCACGATGGAACAGTTCCTTCTCATGCGCAAGAGCCTGGAAGGGACCGGCGTGAAGCTGAAAGTGGCCGGGGTTAAGTTCCCGCGTCCGCAAAATGCCTACGCCTTCTTGATGGCGGGCGCCGACTTAGTAGGAACCCGCGCCGCACCGGCCATTATCGAGGCGCTCGATCAGATGCGATCCATCGGATTGGTGCCGCCGCTGAAATCGGCTGACCTCCGGCACGAGCACACACACGCTTAGTCAACAACCATGCGGGGTGAGCCGGTTGGCCGCATGTGAGGGAGGAAGTGATCATGAGGATCGGAGAGGTAATTCTAACTCGAACGTCATTGGCGCAGATGATGGATTTCTCTGCGCTCAATCCGCAGGTAAGCGAGAGCGAAATTCGTGAAGCCTGTGAAATCGCCCGCCGTTATAACTTCAAAGGATTTCATCCGAATCCGGTGTGGATGCCGCTGGTTGCTGACGAGTTGGAGGGTACCGGCATCGAGACTGGATGCCTGGTTAGCTTCCCGTTTGGTACGAATCCCACCGAGACCAAGGTGGCGGAAGCCAAGGCGGGCGCCAAACTGCTCCATGGCAAGCCCTGGGTGATTGACATGGTGACCAGTGTCGGCAAGCTCAAGAGCAAGGACTACAACTACTACAAGACGGACATTGCCGAAGTGGCCAAGGTGGCCCAAGGCGGAGGAGCCGAATGCAAGGCAATTCTTGAGGTTGGTTTGCTGACAGACGAGGAACTCAAGATTGCCTGTGAACTGGCTTCCGAAGCCGGCGCGGATTGGGTCAAGAGTTCCACCGGACGCGAAAAGGGACCAACCCTGCTGCAGGTAAAGCTGATGCGCAAGTATGCGCCTCCGCACGTGAAGCTGAAGGTGGCGGGCACAGGCAGCTTCTGGACCCCGATGGTAGCGCTGGGCTGCATGCTGGCCGGTGCAACGCGCATCGGAACCAGAAGTGCGCCCTGGATTGTGGATGAACTATCCGCCATGGGAGAAGAACTGGCCGCAGGTGAGGTGGAGTGTGAAGCTGCAGCGAAGTGAGAAGGGCAACATTAGCGCAGAATAATAACAACGAGAGGGCATTATATGGGTAAGTATCTAGTCGGTATCGATGAAGGCACAACCGGATGCAAAACTTGCATCTTTGACATTGAAGGCAATTTGATTGGCAGCGACTATAGGGAGTATCCGTGCTACTACCCCAAGCCAACCTGGGTGGAGCAACTCGCGGAAGATATCACGCCCGCGCTCTTCGACTCTTGCAAGGCCGCCATTGCCAATTCGAAGATTGATCCCAACGAAATCATTGCTGTCGGACTCTCCAGCCAGGGTAGCGTGACCGGGCCGGTGGACAAGAACGGCAAGTTGCTCCGGTCGTTCATCGGCTGGCAGGATCTCCGCGGCGCCGAGATGAAAGATGAGATCGAAAGCAAGATCAGCCGCGAGGACTTCTACAAGATCACTGGCGATCCCATGCCATGGGGCATCTTCGCATTCAGCAAGTATCTCTGGATCCGAAAGCATCAGCCTGAGATCTGGGAGAAAACCGCAATGCTAACCACTCACCAGGATTACTTCCTGCGTGAATTTGGCGCCGAAGGGTATTGGACCGATCTCTCTTCCTCAAGCCGCACTTCTCTGACGGATGTCGATAACCACGTCTGGAGTAAGAAGATCCTGGATCTGTTCGACCTCGACGTGAATAAGCAACCCAAGATTGCCGACGGCGGACAGCCGGTCGGAAAGGTTCCCAAGCACGTTTCCGAAAAAACGGGACTGCCGGTCGGAACCTTGTTGTGCGTCGGCGCACATGATCAGAACTGCTCCACCTTTGGCTGTGGTGCGGTGGATGATGGCGACTGCGCCATGGTGCTCGGTACATTCGGATCCTGTTTCGTCGTCTCCGATAAGCCGCTGCGCGACCCCAACAAGGTGTTGGTGGTAAAAGGCAACGTGGGCCCGAAGAACTGGACGATTGAAGGCTTCGCGATTGCCGCCGCCAGCAGTTTCCGTTGGTATCGTGATACCTTCTGCGAGTTGGAAAAGGCTGCGGGTAAAGTAACAGGCCAGGATCCCTATAAGCTGATTGATCAGGAGATCATGCGGTCTCCGGCGGGAGCCAATGGTATTACCTTCCTGTCCTACCTGCAGGGTGCGGCAGGCCCACGTGCTAACAATAATGCCAAGGGCGCATTCGTTGGCATGAATCTGGGCACCACCCAGGCCGATATGGCGCGCTCCGTCATGGAAGGCATCTGCTACGAGATGCGGGACATCCTGGAAGCCCAAAAGAAAGCAGGGACCCATATCAAAGCGATCCGCCTCACCGGCGGCGGTTCCAAGTCTCCCCTCTGGGTGCAGATGCAGGCCGACATCTATGAACAGCCCATTCATGTGCTGCAGACCTCTGAGACCGGTACCCTGGGAGCGGCCTTGTATGCCGGCGTAGGAGCGGGAGTCTACAAGAGCTACAAGGAAGCGGTTAACATTGCGGTGCACGTGACCAAGGAATTCACACCAAATCCCAAACTGGCCGGCGTGTACGACGACGGATATGCGCGCTTCGTGAACACTTACAAGGCTTTGACCGACGGTGGAATTTTCTAAGGTCGCGGGGGGCCAGAATGATTGTCATTAACGGAGTGGAGTATAGCTCGGCGGTATTGGCAGGAATGATCGATTACGCCATCCTCGATCCAGACACGACCGAGAATGTCGTCCGGGAAGCCTGCAAAACGGCAATCCAATATAGGTTCAAGGGAGTTCATCCCAATCCTTACTGGGTTGCGCTGGTTGCCGACTTACTGGAGGGCACTGGCATTGAAACCGGCGCAGTTCTTAGTTTTCCCTTCGGAGCCAATCCTACCTCGTTCAAGGTTCATGAAGCGAAGGAGATGGTGAAGGTTCTGAAAGGGCGTCCGGCATGCATCGATATGGTTACCAACATCGGAAGGCTGAAGAGTAAGGACTATGCCTTCTATACCGATGATATTGCCTCGGTGGTCGCAGTCGGGCACGATGCTGGTCTGGAAGTTAAGTCGATCCTCGAGGTAGCTCTTCTGACCGACGACGAAGTGAAGGTTGCCTGTGAGTGTGCTGTAAAAGCAGGCGTCGACTTCGTCAAGTGCTCGACGGGACGCGGGGGCAACCCTGCCATCAAACACGTACGAATCATGCGCCAAACCGTACCGCCGCACGTCGGAGTGAAATTTTCCGGGTACGGCTCTTACAATCCGGCGCAGTTGACCATCATGGCGATCGCTGCCGGAGCCACGCGTCTCGGCACCCGGCGGGGGCCGCAAATCATTAGCGAAATTGAACAGCACTTCAGTGGCTTGTCCGTGAATGAAAAAGAAGACCCTGTGTTAACTCACCATTCTTAGCAGGGAAAGGTCTCCCAAGTGGTGGGTGGTTGGCTGGTGGGCAAATGGAGCGGGGAATTGTGGAATTTCGATGATCATCGAAGCAATGATGATCTGAGATGCAGAGATCGTTCATCCCTTGCGAAACGACAATTCCCCGTCCTGCGTGAGCTGGTTCATGGTCAATTCGGCGCCGCGCCAGGCATGTGTTATCCGAAGTCGCTCTCTTCGCCGCAGAGCAGGGGCTTTGCGCAGAACCCATAGACGCGGTTGGCGCGAAAAGGGTCTTTGGAAGGCCCCCGGGCGCGGATCGCTCGATCTGACGCACTGGCGAGGGTAGGCTTCCGAACACTTTCAGTTCCGCACTGCTTGATCTATTCTGTCAAGTCTGTCCGACGCACCGCGAAAGGACCACTGAGCCGATGAAGTATCTGTTCATATTTAACGATTCTCCTTATGGCAGCCAACGCACCTATAACGGCCTGCGCTGGGCTGTCTCCCTATCACGCAGGGCCTCAGTCAGGGTCTTTTTCTTTGGGGATGGAGTGACCTCGGCGCTCGCCGGCTTCACTCCTGCGCACGCCGATTACAATCCGCAGGAGATGCTGGTCGTCATCGCAGCAACAGGCGCGGAAATCGCCGCCTGTGGCACCTGTTTGGAAGCTCGCGGTCTCACGCAGTCTCTCATTCCCCAGGTAAAGCGTGGTTCACTGGACGAACTCAGCGATTGGGCTTCTGAGGCCGACAAGGTTATCAATTTCTAGGTGCTTGTCACGTTCGTGAGCCAGAACCATACTTAGGAACTTGTTGAAATTGGGCTGATCGCAGCGTCATTCCTGGGGTATTGCGCCTTGGCCCGGTTGAATTCTGTTTGCAACGCGGCTTTCGTCAGTGTTTACAGGGATTCGCGAGGCTCAGGGAAGCAGTCCGGAGCCCCGCACCCAAGGTTCAGGCACACTGCTCCCTCAGCCTTACCGGTGGTG
>Ga0302320_10019727_pt1 | contig 13511 bp, 4 predicted proteins | sample Bog_T0_3_FD_202130 | JGI IMG/M metagenome (GOLD analysis project Ga0302320, IMG submission 202130) | Peat permafrost microbial communities from Stordalen Mire near Abisko, Sweden - Bog_T0_3 | ecosystem: Environmental > Terrestrial > Soil > Wetlands > Peat | place: Sweden: Abisko, Stordalen Mire...
GGTGTGGCGATCGCGCTCGGTGGCATAGTCCGCGACGTTGTTGCCGGCGTTGCGCCGCAGGACTGGCTGGGCGCGGCGGCGGGATACGATTTCGTTTACGCTATTGAAGTCCTGCTGCTCTGCGCCACACTGTTGACGATGATTCCACTGGTTCGCCGGGTCAGGGTTCATGCCTGAATCGTCAGTTCCAGCGGCGTGGGACCGAATCCATTGGCTTAACACCGGAAAGGCGACGTCATGCTAGTCACAAGAGTATTCAGTACCGACGGCGATGCAACGGCCGCGGTCAGCGACCTGACCGCCGTTGGCTTCAGGGATGTCCGGACGATCGAACACACGGGGTCGGACGTCAGCGCGGCGTCCCTCGTTGCGCAAGGTGTGTCGGAGGATCGTGCCAGCACATACGCGGACAGCGTCAACAGCGGCGGGACACTGGTCATCGTCAGCGCACCGTTGGGGGCTGGCCAGACGGCGAAGGAGATCCTGGAACGCCGCCGCGCGAACGACGTCGGCGCGCCGGTCGCGGCGTACGAGGTCGCCGCACCGGCGACGTCGACCACGACCACGGCGCCGGCGAGCGCAAAGCCGGCAGTTGGAGACGTGGACTGGACTGCGTCGGCGCCGCTTTCGGCCAAATTCGGCTGGCCGGTGCTCTTGGATGATCCGGCGCCGCTGTCGAAGTGGCTGAACTGGCGTACGCTCTCGGACGCGCCGACGAAGAAGCCGCTGTCGCATGGCTTGCCGTTCCTTTCAGACCACCCGACGCCGTTGTCGGCGAAGCTTGGATTGAAGGTTCTCTCGGACGACCCGACGCCATTATCCAAGCGGGCCGGCAGGAACGTGCTCTTGGACGACCCGACGCCGCTGTCCAACAAGATTGGCAAGGATGTGCTGTTGCACAACCCGACGCCGCTGTCCTCGTGGCTCGGCTGGAAGGTGCTGTTGAGCGACCCGACGCCGCTGTCTTCCAAGCTGAATTTGAAAGTGCTTTCGGCGCCTAAGTCCAGCTAGCCGTAAACGCCTTGTCCGCTGCCGATCGGACCAATCCGTAGACAGCGGACAACCCAATCGCGGGAGCGTTGTTCGGCCGCGCCAGGTCAGAGGCCGTTGGACACACGGTCTGTGTATTGTTCCTGCCCGCATACGGTCGTATGCCGCCATGAGTCGATCGAGAACAGCCCGCGTTCGGTCGTAGACATCATCTTCGGCGACGATGCTTGCCGCGAGCGCCAGACCGGGCTTACCTGGCTGTTGCCAGGAGAGCTGCTCGTCCTCCTGCAGACCAGCGCGCTGACATTGATGACCCTGATGCTGACGGGCGTCGTTCGCGGCGCGAACCCGATCGCCGGCGACTATGCTCTGCTGATAGACACGGCGCTCAAGGCTGGTGTCCGCGAGCGTGTCTGACAGCGGCGAACCGTTTTGGCAGTTCGTCCGCTATGTCATCAACGGCGTCGTCGCGACAGCCGTCCATTATGCCATCCTTCGGATTGGTCTGGAGGTGTCGCACCTGCATCAGCCGGCCTGGCAAATCTCCCGGCAGCCCTGTTCGGGGTCACGGTGTCCTTTGCAGGAAGCCGTTATTTCGTGTTCCGCCAGACGCGCCAGCCGATCATGCTGCAAGCAAGCAAGTTTGCCGCGCTTTATGGCACCATCGTCTGCATGCATTATGCTGTTCGTCTGGACCGATCTTTGGGGGCTTGATTACAGCCTGGGCTTCGCTCTGGCAGTCATTGTGCAAGTGTTCGGCAGCTATTTTGGAAACCGTTACCTGGTCTTCGCAACGGGAAAATTGATGCGGCCGCCGCCCCGCATAGTCGCGCCTCGGCCTGGCGGGCGGCAATCAGCCGAGCGTCTTTGAGCGCTGGCGATAGCCAGCCCGGCACCCAAACGCGCATCCGCGGTCACCGCAATTGGATAGCCGCCCCATGCCTATACGCTGACCTGTTTCGCGTTCATAATGCCGGAATCGCAACTCGATTGCCTGGGTATGCGGGCGGGAAACCACTGGAATCACAGCCGCGATGGCCGGTCACAAATCTTCGATGCGACGCTTTTCGATCTTGCTACGCGATTTATCCAACATCAGACGGTTGCGGTTGATCACGGGTCTGACGCTTTTCACCTATGTCGGAACCCATCTGCTGAACCACTGTCTGGGGAATATCTCGATTCCCGCCATGGAGGCCGGCCTGCTTGTCCAAAAATGGATCTGGCAGGGCATCCTTGGCACTGCCGCACTTTACATAGCGCTTGCGACTCATTTCGGCCTGGGCCTGTGGGCGTTCTATGAACGCCGTCATTTTGGCTGGACGCGGACCGAGGTGACACAGCTCGCGCTGGGCCTGTCGATTCCGTTCATGTTGATGAATCATCTGTTTGTGACACGCATTGGGCTGACACAGTTCGGCCTGCAAAAGGGTTATGCGCAGGAGTTCTATTCGTTCTGGGTCGCCGATCCGGAACTCGGTGCTCTGCAGGTGGCGGTGCTTGTCGTCGCCTGGATTCATGGTTGCATCGGGCTGTATCTTTGGCTGCGCCTGAAGCGATTCTTCGACGGTGCAAAGCCTTTCCTGCTGTGCGCCGCGGTGATGCTTCCGGTGCTTGCGGCGCTGGGATTCTACCAGGGCGGGCGGACGGTGCTGGCACTCTCACAGGATCCGGCGTGGCGGGCAGCGAATCTCGCGCCCTGGCAAATGGGACAGCCGGCTGAGGCCGCGCAGCTTCTGCTGGAGCGCAATGTCAGTCTGCTTGCCGCTCTGGGACTGGTCGTGCTTGTCATGCTTGCCCGGGGCGTGCGGGCCTTGCGCGAACGGCGTGGCGGCATCATTCGCGTCACCTATCCAGACGGCCGGGTCGCCCGGATTCCCGACGGGTTCAGCGTGCTGGAAGCCAGCCGCGTGGCGCGCATCCCGCATGCGAGCGTTTGCGGCGGCCGCGGCCGGTGTTCAACCTGCCGCATCCGCGTTGTCACCGCCGGCACGTGGATGCCGGCACCCAGCGCGACCGAACAGGCAGTGCTGGATCGGGTCGGAGCCGGCCCGCATGTGCGGCTGGCATGCCAGCTGTGCCCGGACGCCGACATCTCGGTCGTGCCGCTGCTGCCGCCCCACTGGGGTTCGGCGGCAGTGCGGACCGGGGCTTTCCCTCGCGTGGGCGAGGAGCGCTTTATCGTTGCCGTGATCGTGGACATGCGGAATTCCAGCCGGCTGGCAGACACCCGCCTCCCGTTTGATGCGGTGTTCATCATCGACCGGTTTATCAACGCCATCGGTGCCGCGGTGACCGAAGCGGGCGGCGTGGCAAGCAACTTTACCGGCGACGGACTGATGGCGACGTTCGGCCTCGCCTGTGCCCCGGACCGGGCGTGCCGCCAGGCGGTTCACGCACTGGGACTGATCGGGCGGAACATCGCGGCGCTCAATCAGATCCTGGCAGCCGAGATGGCTGATCCGATCGCCTTCGGTGTCGGTGTTCACGGCAGCACGGCGGTCGTGGGCGAGGTCGGGTATGGCGAAAGCCGGATCTGCACCACCCTGGGTGACGCGGCCAATGCCGCTGCCCGGCTCGAAGCCGCTTGCAAGGAGTTCGCCTGTGAGGCGATCATATCGCAGACCGTTCTCGAGCTTAGCGGGTACCCGCGTGAGCTGTTCGCCCGGCACGACCTCGCCGTCCGAGGACGGCAGGCGCCGCTGGTCGTCCACTCGATCGAGAAGGTTGTGCAACTGCTTGGCTTGCCTGGCACCCCATCGGACAAGCCGCATCGGCGGCTCCGGTTGGACGCCGGGCACTGACGCGCATTCCAACCGGATCAAGCGCCAAACGGCTGGACGGGGGTGTCATCCATGACGATTTCCGTTCCCGCAGCGGCGGAAACGGTCAAGGGAGGCACATCGATGAATGCGTCCGAACGCCGTCTGGCGCTGACCAAGACCCGCCTGTTCCAGACCCTGCAACCCGCCGATCTCGACGCCATCCTGGCCCGGGCCATGGTCCACAAGATGCGTCGGGGTGAGATGATCCGCCGCCGGGGCGCCCCCGGCAGCGGGATGGACATCATTTTGAGCGGCCGGGTCCGCATCAGTCTGGTGTCGGAAGACGGGCGCGAAGTAACCATAACCGTCCTTGGGCCCGGCGACGTGCTGGGCGAGATGACCTTGCTGGACGGCGGGGAATGCAGCGCCGACGCAACCGCGCAGGAAGATTGCGTGCTGCTGACACTGGAGCGGACGCAGTTCATGCGTCTGCTGAGATCAAACAGCGAACTGTGCCTGCATCTGATGGCGGTGCTGTGCCAGCGCCTTCGCCGGTCCAACGCCGCGCTGGAGGATATGGCGCTGCTGGATTTGTCGACCCGTCTGGGCCGGTTGCTGCTTCGCCTGTGCGGGGATTACGGTGTCGCCTCACCCCGTGGCACGCGGATCGAGGTCAAGCTGTCGCAGAAAGACCTCAGCAGTCTGGCAGGGGCCTCGCGGGAGAAAGTGAACAAGCAGTTGCGCCAGTGGGAGCAACAGGGGATCCTCGGCAAGGACAACGGGCGGCTGGTGGTCATGAAACCGCAGGCGTTGGCGCCGCTGGACTAGCAAAACCTTCCATCATGGCACGTCCGGCATGGCACGTCCGACAGTCTCCCCGGCCGCGCCGCCGGCCCCGCCGTCGCCGATGAAACGCGTTGAGCCGATGGAACCGTCCGCCAAGCCGGCGAACGGGCACAACCCGCGGCGCTCTCGAAAGCGCGCCGGACCGGTTTTGGATGTCAGCCGACGCAACCGTCCGGCGCCGTGAGACGAAAGCGCCCTCCGGGTGCGAGTTTTGCACCCTGGCCAGACCGGCAAAATCAACCGCCTCCCGGCAGAACTTGCCGGTTCGGCGGCTCAGACCCGCGGGAATCGGCGACGCAACGCTGGCATATCGTTTGCATACAAAAATGACCAGAAATGAGATGGAAGCGCCCAGCTCATTGGAGATGTCATGGTTGTCATTGGCAAAATGCCAGAAACGAGCGCCCGCGGGCTCGGGGTGAGGCAATCCTGACCTCGATCGTGTCCACATACAGTGCGGCGCAGATCCAGAGCCTGTCGTTCACCGCGATCGAGGCGCTGAAAAGCGCCGACATCGCGGCGCTGCGTACGACGCAGATCCGGGCCTTCCTCGTGACTCAGATCGAGGAACTGAGCGGCAGCCAGTTGGCGGAATTGTCCGCCACGCAGTTGAGGGCGCTCGCCCCGACCCAGATCGCCGGTTTGTCGGTCGGCCAGACCCTGTTCAGCGCCGCCCAGTTCTCGGTGCTGATGGGGGCGCAGATCGCCGCCTTCGGCACCGCCGAAATCGCCGGCCTCACCGCCACCCAGCTTGCCGGGCTGACCGCCACCGAAATCTCCGCGCTGAGCCCCAGCCAGGTCGCCGCCCTGGGCACGGCCCAGATCGCTGCTCTGACCACGGTGCAGATCAACGCCCTCAGCGCCAAGGACATGCAGGCGTTCAGCGGAACCCAGCTCGCCGCTATCACCCCATCGCAGATCAAGGCACTGTCCCCCGCCGCCGTCGCCGGCCTCAGCCCGACCCAGATCGCCTCGCTGAGCACCGCCCAGTGGCAAAGCCTGACCAGCGCCCAGCTCAGGACGCTGAGCACCGCGGCTGCGACAGCGCTGACCACGACCAAAATTGCCGCACTTTTGGCGACGCAGTCGGGCGGGCTATCGGTCTCCACCATCGCCGCCCTGAGCCTCAGCCAGATCGGTGCGCTGAGCACGGGCGTTCTGGCCGGACTGACAACCACCCAGATCACCGGCCTGACCGGCAGCCAGATTGCCGGCCTTAGCCAAACCCAGCTCGGCGGCCTCAGCACGCAGGAAATCGGCGGCTTTACCGCCACACAGCTTGCCTCGCTCAGTCCCGCCCAGATCGGCGGACTCACGACCACACAGTTGGCCGGTCTGACCGCCCCCGGGGTCGCGGCCTTAAGCAGCAGCCAGATCGCCGCACTGAGTGCTACGCAGGTCGCGGACCTGTCGCCCGCCCAGATGCGCGACCTCTCGGCGGCGGCGTTGCAGTCCTTCAACCCCGCCCAGTTCGCCGTCATCGGGTCGAGCCAGATCGCCGCCCTGACTGCCGCCGCCGTCGCGGGACTGAGCGGCAGCCAGATCGCCGCGCTCTCGGCCAGCCAGATCGCCGGGCTGCAGGTCAGCCAGATCGCCAGGCTTTCCGCCGCACAGGTGGCATCCCTCAGCCCCGGCCAGGCCGGGTCGTTCAGTGTCACCCAGATGGCTGGCTTCGGCGTCACCAATGTCGCCGGGCTGACCGCCAGCCAGCTTGGTGCGTTCTCGGCACAACAGGTCGCGGCCCTTTCCGTCAGGGCCATCGCCGGTCTCGCCGCACCCCAGCTTGCCGCCCTCGGCGCGACGCAACTGGGCGGGCTCGCCGCGACGCAGGTCAGCGGCCTGACCACCAGCCAGCTTGGCACCCTGAGCGTCACCCAGATCGGCGCGCTGACCGCCACGCAGATCAAGGGCCTGAGCGCGACCGGAATCCGAGCCTTGAGCACGGATCAACTCGCTGGCCTCTCCGCCGGCCAGATCACCGCGCTGACCAACGGTGCCATCGCGGGCCTGCTCGAGACGCAGGTCGCCGGTCTTGCGCCGACCCAGCTCGCCGCCCTGTCGCCAACCCAGATCGCTGTCCTTTCAGCGTCCGGGCTCAGCGGTCTGGCCACCACGCAGTTGGCCGCGTTGTCTGCCGGCCAGGTCGGCGGGCTGACCGGCAATCAGATCCGCCAATTCGGCGCCGACAACATCGCCGCCCTCACCGCGGGCCAGTTGGCCGTATTCGCCGTCACCCAGATGGCGGCCCTCACCGCCGGTGAAGTTGCGGCGCTGAGCACCTCGCAGATCGGCACACTCACCGCCCCGCAGCTTGGCGGACTTTCGGACAGCGCCCTCGCCGGCCTCGCCGACACCCAGCTTGCCGCCCTCAGTGCCAGTCAGTTGGGTGGGCTGAGCGCGACCCAGCTTGGCTCTTTAAGCACCAGTCAGATCGGCGACCTGACCCCGAACCAGCTCGGCGCGCTGACCACCACGCAGATCAAGGGCCTGACCGCGCCTGGGATGCGGACGCTCAGCGCCGATCAGCTTGCCGCCTTCTCCGCCGGCCAGATCAGCGCGCTGACCATCGGCGCCATCTCCGGCTTGCTCGATACCCAGGTCGCCGGTCTCGCTCCGGCGCAACTCTCGGCGCTGTCGCCGGTCCAGATCGGCGCCCTGTCGTCGATCGCGCTTGGTGGTCTGACCCCGACCGCTCTGGCCGGCCTGACCATCACCCAGATCGGGGGCCTGACCGCTTTCCAACTGGGCCACCTTCCCGGTGCGGACATCGCCGCCCTCGCCGCCACTCAGATCGCCGGGCTCTCCGCCACCCAGCTTGGCGGTATCGGCAGCACCGGGGCGACGAACCTGACCGCGGCCGAGATCGGTGCGCTTTCGGTCACCCAGACCAACGCGCTGGCCGCGGGCGATATCGCGGCCCTGGCTTCGACCCAGTTGGCCGCCCTGACCCCGGCACAGATGGCGGGGCTGAGCATCACGCAGGTGCGCGGGCTCAATGCTGCCACGCTGGGTGCCCTGGCACCAACCCAGCTTGCCGCGTTGGACGCGACCCAGATCAGCGAACTGACCGTCACGGCCCTCGGCGGTCTCAGCGCGGACCAGATGGCGGCGCTGACCACCAGCCAGATCGCCGGATTGGGTGCGGCCCAGATCGGCCGGCTCAGCACCGACCAGAGCGGCGGCGACCAGATCAACGATCTGACCGCAGCCCAGATAGCCGCGCTCAGCACCACCCAGACCGCAGGGCTGAACGCAGCCGAAGTCGGCTTGCTGACCACGACCCAGATCGCCGCGCTGTCGCCGCTCCAAATCGCCGCATTGTCGGCCAGGGCCGTCACCGGCCTGGCCGAAACCCAGTTCGCTGCGTTGAGCGCGAGCCAGCTTGGAGGCCTTAGCCCGACGCAGTTAGCGGGGTTGCAAACCAGCCAAATCGGCAGCCTGGCCGCAACCCAGATCGCCCTGCTCACAACCACCCAGTTACGCGGCCTGACCGCGGCGCAGTTTGGCACGCTGAGCAATGAGCAGCTCGCTTCCCTCGGCACCGCGCAGATCGGCTGGCTGAGCAATACCGCAATCGCCGGCCTGACAGCGGACCAGGTGGCGTCACTGACCCCGGCCCAGTTCGCGGCGGTTTCCCAGACCCAGATCGGCGCGATCGGCAGCAGCACCATAGCCGGCCTGTCCGGTGACCAGATCGCGGCGCTCAGCACCACCCAGATCAGCGGGCTGGGTGCCACCGCAATCAACGCCCTGACCGCGCAGCAGATCGGGGATCTCAACCCCGGCCAGCTTGGTGGACTGAGCACAACGCAGATGTCCGAGCTCAGTTCCACTGCGGTGGCGGCGCTGGCCATGACCCAGCTTGGCGCGCTCTCGGTCCGCCAGATCGCGGCACTGTCCGCGACCGGAATCGCCGGCTTCGCGGATACCCAGATCGCGGCACTGAGTGCAAATACACTCGGCGCACTCTCCACCACGCAGATACGCGGCCTGACCAGCACCCAGATCGGCTTTTTGGGCACCGATCAAGTCGGCGCGCTCACCACCAGCCAGATCAGGAGTCTGACCGGAGCACAGATCGGCGCACTCGATTCCGACCAGTTGGCGGCACTGGCGACAGCACAGGTCGCGGCGCTGGCCACCGCCTCGCTCTCCGGCCTGACCGGCACCCAGGTTACGGCGCTGAGTGCCAGTCAGCTTGCGGCGCTCAGTGCCAGCCAGATCGGCGCCTTGTCTACCAGAGCGGTCGCCGGGTTGAGCACGGACCAGATCGCGTCTCTAACCACCGCCCAGCTCGCTGGCCTCACTGGCACGCAGATTGGCGGCCTGACCGCCGAGGCGGCGAACAGCCTGACCGCCACGCAGATCGCCGCGATGACCACGACCCAGACCGACGCCATCGGCACCGCCGACCTGGCCGCCCTGACCTTGCCCCAGATCGCGGCCTTGACCCCCCGGCAGGTGACGGAGCTGAGAAATACGCAGATCCGTGCTTTGGCCGCTACCCAGCTCTCGGCGCTGGCAGAGACCCAGCTTGCCGCGCTGAGCCCGACCCAGATCGGCGCCCTGACCACCACCCAGATCGGCGACCTGAGCACCAGCCAGATCGCGGCGCTGTCCACGCAACAGATCAAAGGACTGGTGGCGGCCCAGGTCGGCCAACTGTCCGCGGATCAGCTTGCGGCGCTGTCGACCACCCAGATGTCGGCGCTGGGCAGCAGCGAAATGGCGGGACTGACCGCCACCCAGCTCGGCACGCTTAGCCCGGCGCAAATGGCGGTGCTGTCGACCACCCAGATCGCGGGGCTGACCGCGAGTGCCGTGTCCGGCCTGACCACCAGCGAAATCGCCGCCCTTTCCACCACCCAGATGACCGGGTTGGCGCCGGCCCAGTTCGGCGCGCTGGCCGCCAGCCAGATCAACGCACTGACCGCGGACCAGCTTCGCGGTCTCTCGACCCAGCAGATCGGCGGACTGACCGCGAGCGGGATCGCCGCCCTGTCCCTCAGCCAGCTCGGTCTGCTCTCGACGCGCCAGTTCGCTGCCGTCTCGGCTGCCGCGGTGACCGGCCTGACCGCGACCCAGCTTGCCGCGCTGAGCGCCACCCAGTTCGGCGCGCTGAGCTCGACCCAGATCGGCGCCCTGACCACCAGCCAGATCGGCATGCTCGCCGGCAGCCAGATCACCGCCCTGAGCACCGCGCAACTTGCGGGGCTGAACGCCGGCCAGGTGAAAGCACTGTCCTCCGGCCAGATCCAGGCGCTGTCGACGGTCCAGTTGCAGGCGCTTGGCGCAACCCAGCTGGGCGGGCTCAGTGGCACCCAGGTCGCGCTGCTGCGCCCGACCCAGATCGCCGCCTTGAGCGCCACCCAGATCGGCGCCCTGTCGGCCACCGGGATCAGTGGCCTGGGCCCCACCGCGCTGGCGGGTCTGACCACAACCCAGATCGGCGGACTGACCGGCGGCCAGATGGCGTCACTTGCCGCCACGCAGCTCGCCGCGCTGACCACCGCGCAGATGCAGGTGCTCGACCAGACCCAGATCAGCCACCTCGCGGCAACCGAACTGGCGGCATTCAGCACGACCCAGTTGACCGCCCTGTCGGCGGCACAGATCGGCGACCTCTCGGCCAGCGGCATCACCGGCCTTGCCAACACCCAGCTCGCGGCCCTGACCCCGACCGAACTTGGCGCGTTGACCGCGACCGAGATCAACGGCCTGACCGGCTTTCAGATCAGTGCGCTGACCACCACGCAGATTGCCGCGCTGAACACCGCGCAACTGAACGGACTGAGCCAGAGTGGCGTCGGCGCGCTGACCGCCGCCCAGCTTGGCGTCTTGTCGGCCAGTCAGATCGGCGGGTTGACCGCGGTGACGATGGGCGGGCTGCTGGATACCCAGATCCAGGCCCTGACCGCCACCCAGCTCGCGACGCTCGCCAGCACGCAGATGGCGGCCCTGTCGTCGAGCGCGATCAGCGGCCTGGGCACCGCCGAACTGTCGGGGCTGGCGACCACCCAGATCGGCGGACTGAGTGCGACCCAACTCGGGCTGCTGGCCGATACCCAGATTGCCGCGCTGACCACCGCTCAGTTGCAGGTTCTCAACGCCACGCAGATCCAGGGCCTGACCCCGACCGCGGTTGCCAATCTGGGCACCGGCCAGATGGCCGCGCTGGCACCAACCCAGCTCGCGGCACTGAGCGGGGCAGCGATCACCGGCCTGAACCAGACCCAGATCGCCGGGCTTGGCGAGGCCCAGTTCGCCGGCCTGACCGCGACCAACCTCGGCAGCCTCTCCACCACGCAGATCGACATGCTGGGCACCACCCAGATCGCCGCCCTGAGCGACACGCAGATCCAGGGCCTTGGTTCCGCGCAGATCGGAGCGCTGAGCGTCAGCCAGATCGGCGCGATTGCGGTAAGCCAGCTAGCGGCGTTGACGACGACCGCGGTCGGCGGCCTGGCCGACACCCAGATGGCGGTGCTGAGCCCGACCCAGCTCGCCGCCCTGGCTCCGACGCAGATGGCAGCCTTGTCGGCAACCGCGATCAGCGGCCTCACCGGGGCCGAGATCGCGGCGCTGAGCGCGGCCCAGATCGGCGGGCTGAGCACCACGCAGCTTAGCTCGATGCAGGACACGCAGATCGCCGCGCTGACGATGACGCAGATGCAGGCGCTGACGACCGCTCAAGTGGCCGGGCTGACCGCCGGCGGGATTGCCTCCCTGAGCGGCGCCCAGATAGAAGCCCTGTCGAAAGACCAGATCGGGATGCTGTCCGCCAACGGCATCGCCGGCCTCAGCGATGCCCAGTTGACCGCGCTGAGCCCAGGCGGGCTGGCTGCGCTGACCGCCGGCGAGCTTGGCGGGTTCTCATCAGGCCAGGTCGGCGCGCTGAGCACCACCCAGATCGCCGCGCTGAGCGTTACCCAGATCAAGGGCCTCAGCGCCCAGGGAATCGCCGGACTCGATCCGGCCCGCCTCGCCGCGCTGTCGGGCAGCCAGGTTTCGGCGCTGGGCAACGCCCAGGTTGCCAGCTTCGTTGACACCCAGGTTGCCGCCCTCTCCACCACCCAGCTAGGCGCCCTCAGCGCGACCCAGATCGGTGCGCTGTCCACCACCGGGATCAGCGGCCTGACGCCGTCGGAGCTGACCGCCCTGTCCGGCACCCAGATCGGCGCCCTGACCGGCACCCAGGCCGGCACCTTGTCGCAGACCCAGATCGGCGCGCTCGCCACCAGCCAGATCGCCGCGCTGAGCGTCCGCGGGATCGGCGGGCTGATCGATACCCAGATCGCGGCGCTCTCGGCCGGCCAGCTTGCTGCCCTGGCCCCCAGCCAGATCGCTGCCCTGAGCGTCACCGGCATTTCGGGCCTGACCAGCAGTGCGGTCGCCTCCCTGGGCGCCTCACAGATCTCCGCCCTGACCGCGACCCAGATGCGCAGCCTCGGCAACACCCAGGTCACCGGCCTCAGCGCCAGCCAGTTGGCGACGCTGGACACCGACCAGATCAGGCAGATAAGCACCGGCGCGCTGGCGGCGCTGAGCCTGGATCAGCTCGACGCCCTGAGCAACGCTCAGATCGCCGCGCTCACCACCAGCCAAATCGGCGGCCTGACCGCGAACCAGGTCGCCGCGCTCAACCCGACCCAGCTTGGCGTGCTGACAGCGACCCAGCTTGGCGCGATGAACGGCACCCAGATCGCGGCGATGACCACCACCCAGATCGGATTGCTGACCACCACACAGGCCATGGGACTGAGCGCCTCCGAAACCGGGGCACTGACGGCCGGACAGGCAGCCTCGCTCAGCACCACCCTGCTCACCGCCCTGACTGCCGGTGGGCTGTCCGGCCTGACCGGGGCGCAACTTGGCGCGTTTGACGCGACCCAGCTTGCCAGCCTGGCCGGCACCCAGATCGCCGCGCTGTCCACCACCGGCATCGCTGGACTGAGCGCGACCCAGATTGCATCGCTGGCGCCCAGCCAGATCGCTGCCCTGACCGCGACCCAGATGGGCGCGCTGCAGGACACCCAGATCAGCGCGCTCAGCGCGGACCAGCTTGCGCCGCTGTCGGCGACGCAGATGTCAGGTTTGTCGACCACCGCGGCAGCGGCCCTCACCGCGGGGCAGATCGCCGACCTCACCACCAGGCAATTGCGCGGCCTTGGGGCCACGCAACTGGGAGCGCTCGATCTGACGGATATTTCCGCCCTGACCGCGACCCAGTTGACCGGCCTGACCACGTCCGAAATCAGCGGGCTGACCCAGACTCAGGTGGCGGCGCTGAGCCCCGCCCAGCTTGGCGTGCTGTGGGCGACCCAGCTTGGCGCGCTGTCGGTCACCGCCATCGGCGGGCTGAATCAGACCCAGATCGGTGCGCTGAATCTGCCCGAACTGGCCGCACTGACCCCGGCCCAGGTGGGTGCGCTGGCCCAAAGCCAGATCGGGATCCTGAGCAGCAACCAGATCGGGCTGCTGACCTCCACCCAGCTCGGCGGGCTCACCGCGACCCAGATGGCGACCCTGAGCACCGCGCAGATCGCGGCCCTTGGCACCGCCGATGTCCAGGCGCTGAGCGGTGTCGCGCTGGGCGGACTGGGGATGACGCAGATCGACGCCCTGAGTACCGCGCAGCTTGGCGCGCTGTCGCCGCGCCAGCTCGGCTCGCTCTCGACCACCGCCATCACCAGCCTGTCCGGGTCGGCAATCGCGGGCCTGACCACCACCCAGCTTGGCGGATTGACCGCGACCCAACTTTCGGCCCTGACCGCGGATCAGATTGCCGCCCTGACGTCCACCCAGATTGAGGTTCTGCCCACCACCGCCATCGCCGGACTGAGCCCAACAGCCGTGGCGGCACTCACCCTGGGAGAGCTCGGCGCCCTGACCCAGGGTCAGATCGGCGCG
>Ga0302320_10019735_pt1 | contig 13506 bp, 12 predicted proteins | sample Bog_T0_3_FD_202130 | JGI IMG/M metagenome (GOLD analysis project Ga0302320, IMG submission 202130) | Peat permafrost microbial communities from Stordalen Mire near Abisko, Sweden - Bog_T0_3 | ecosystem: Environmental > Terrestrial > Soil > Wetlands > Peat | place: Sweden: Abisko, Stordalen Mire...
TGGTATTGCATGAGGTGCGTTTTGAATTCCTGCGAATTTATTAAATATATATTTCTTAAATTTTTTGTTTAGTTTTTGAGAGAAAAAAAGGTCAAAATTTTGAAGTTTTTGTTCGTTGTTTTTTTACGTCTTTTATACATTTTTTTTTTTAATAAAACAATAATAAATTTCCAATTTATCATATTATTGAAGAAAAATAAAAATTACATTCATTAAATTTAGGAAATGATTTATTTTTCTTCCCCCTTTTTTTCTCCGTCCTTTTCCTTTACTTCCATTTCAATTTTCTCTTTTGTGGTCAAAAGATTGCCAATGGTCATCCTGATTAGAGCAAATCCACAAATAATGAAGACAGGTAGTAAAACAGCTGCTGATGCAGCAGTTATCACTGCAGTGAAAGACGCCCCTTTAAAAAGTCCCCTCACCCCTTCATTCTTTGCAATGTGTTTCAGCCATTCAATCATCCCCCTTTTTATTTCTTCATCCCCACTAGCCATCATCATTCTTCTCTTGACAGTATCCAAAGGAGTAGTCAACACTCCAGCTAAAATCATCGATAAAATTCCAAGAGAAAATTTTAAAAATGTGCTTTTTTCAGGATTTTCCAGTAGAAATCCCACTAAAATATCTTCAAGCACCGAATGCAGGATCTTGTAGATAATCATCCCACTCAAAGAAACATAAAAACCTCGATAAAGTCCTAGAAATCCATGATTTGATAGTGTTTTTCTGTATACATCAATGACATTCTGATAATGTTTATTGCCAATATCATTGATAAGTCGAGTTTTGGCGTAATCAAGGGAATAAGTGAAGGTTTTGGTGATGGTTCCCTTCACTCCATCAGCAACTAGCTGTCCTGCTCTCCATTTGATATACCCATCATGTTCCATGTCATATGTCAAACGGTTTTCAACTTTTTCTATGTAGTTTGACAAGCAATTTTCCACTAATTGGTCCGGGAGATACATGAGAAGACTTGCAGCGTGACCCTTCCATAAAGTTTTTTTGCCCTCCTGAGAAATCGTGTGTCGGAAGCAATTCCAGGATGATGTATAAGGGGAAGGAATTAACCCTGATTGGTGCAGAAAATTGTCACATTGGTAACGAATTCTGATAACTTCCAGAGGGGCTCGGATGGTTTTTGAAAAGGCAAAACAAAGGAAAGGATAATCACTCCATGGCAGTAGACTTTGCTTCTTCTTTGGCTTTATAGGTTGAAGAGGCTGCTCCATTATCGAAGGTATTTTATTTCTGAATTTTTAATTTTTTTAAGTTCTGAATTTTAAATTCAAAATTTCAAAATTAGCAAGAATTTATTTTTTTTTTTTTTTTTTTTTTAAAAGTTCGAATTCTTTGGAAAAAATTTCATAATTTTTTTTAATATATTATATTATTTTAACTCAGATTTTTAAAAAGAATTTTAAAATAAAAAAAAATTGAGAGAAAAAAAATCGTTTTGAATAACGAAATTGAAAATGTTTTTTTTAAATTAAATAAATTTAATAATAAATTTATTTTTTTTTATATCAAAGTAAATTCATTGTATTCTTTATCCTATCCACACAAAGTTTCATACTTTAAAATTAAGGTCCCCAGCAATGGACACGTTGCTTTCTTTCTTCTCCAGTTTTTTCCTCCTCAAATTTTCCTTTACAAAAAACAAAAACCCACTTCCAACTATCAGAACCCCTCCCAAAATAGCCAAAATTAAATAAGATTCAAGTTTGGTGCCCCCAGTTAAGAAAATCTCCAAAACCAATGAACAAACAATTGCAATTATCTGCACAAAACAAACCAAAAGTCCACAAGTGAACGTCTCTCCAATTGGGAAATTGATTTCGCATGCGAATTCAAATGAAATTGGCAAAATTGGTAATCCAAAGAACCCCAAAACCATCACAGAAATCATCAAAATGTACACACTTCCTGTATCCAAAAGAAAAATCATAAGAATAACTGATATAATATAGCCTAAAGTGCAAATTCCAAGCCAAAACTTATATTTCTGAGTTTTAGATATGAACATACTAATTACAATTGAACCCGCCAAACCAAATACTATAAGCACTGCCCCGACTAGCCCATTATCAAAATCAGTATACCCGAAAGGCTTTAACACCATGTTCATAATAACAGCCTGAGAATTAAAGCAACCATAGACCAATCCATGATAAAAAAGGAACAGCACATAATTTTTGTTGGTGATAGTCTTATGGAAGCTTCGACAGAACCCGATTTTCATAACTTTTTCACTATAACTTGGTGGTGTTTTCGGCTGTTTCCTGAAGAAAAAAAACGTGGGCAAGTTTAAAATTGTGAAGATCAAGGCCTCATAAAACATTATATTATAAACTCTGTCTTTTTTCTCATCATTAGTCAATATGTTTTGATCCCCCATGGCTATCCCTGGTATCAGGAAACCCAAACCAATGCCTATCGGGCCAATAATACTAAGGAAAGTCGTCGCTTTGACTCGATTGTTTTGATTGAACCAAGTGGCTGCAATTTTCGCTGGGGAATTCACTATAAAAGGTTGGCCTAACGAACTGATGAATTGTCCTAAGATCACGAATAAAAAGTTCCTATTCACTAGAATTCGAACCCAGGAACCACTAATTGTAAACAGAACCCCTAGGATCATCCCCTTTCTCAATCCCATATGATCCATTATATAATCTCCTGGGAAATTAATAGGGATGAATGTGAACATATAGATAAGTGATGAGAGAGAAACTACCAAATAGGAATAGGAATAAATTGTTTCTAAATCACTGGTGATCGGTGAACAGGTGATATAGGTCACTGCTGTGAAAAGGTTTGCCATGGAATGCATGAAAAGTATCAGGAAACGATAGTTATATTCAATGAATTCTTGGATGGAGGATGATCGCTTTCGGATCTTGAGAGCAGGAAGAAGCATCTCGACTGGCTCAGTGACTTCATCTGACATTTATTATTTTTGGGAATTTTCGGATTTTAAATATTCAGAAAATCTGCTCCTTTTTTAATTTTTTTTCGATATTTGACCTTAAAAAGTGTCTGATAATAATGAAATTTCGTCATAATTCAAAGATGAAACTTTTACTAGTAAAAAGAAAGTTTTATCTTTTTTTCCAAAATTATCGAAAAACGACGAGTTTTCGGTCCACCAAATTCCAAAATTCCATTTTTATCCAATAAAGTTTCCAAAATAACTTAAAAACTACAATTTTTTCTTATTTTTTCCCTTTCACTATGCAATTTGATAATTTTTATATGTAAGTAAATATATTTCAAAAAACACAATCAAGAAAGCCCTCTATGAAACCTAATCTCAAAATTGATCTTTCCCCAAAATCCCCCTCTCTTTCTTCCATTCTTCGAAAGCCAATCACTTCCAAACAACTCACCGAACAAACTGTTCAAAAGGATAAGGAAGAATCAGAGCTCAAACAACAGGTCCTATCAAGTCTCCTTGCAGAAGAGAACCCAATCGAGGGTTTTAAACGTTATTTAGATCTCTTGATAGTGAAGAAAACAGGGAAAGATAGTAAAGAATTGAAGATAAATACTGATGTTTATGCGCAGAATCTTATGACAGAGATTTGCAAAGACTCTGTCACGATAAAATTCGAGGATAAATTAGAAAGGAAAGTGAATGCGATTCATTCGAAAAATAACTCTAGAGAACCCAAAATAGAGGATTTCGAATTAGAGGATCTTCAACAATTGGAAGAGATTAGAAAAAAAAACAAAATGATAATCTATACATCGAATAAATTGAAGAATCGAATGAAACTTGAAAAAGTTGATAAGGAGAAATTATTCAATGATAGAACTATGAAACATTTCACAAATCTTGACACTTTCATCAATGCGAAGGAATTCTTGGAACAGATCAACCCCTTGAATAAGAAAGAAAGTCCTGAAAATGACAAGTTGAAGAGCTTAAGACTCGTGAAATCCATTAAACAGTTTCAAAACAAAATGGCGACTTATTTTGATGATAAAATCAAAGATTTTCTCACGAGATTCGAAGAGTCAAACATTGGCAAGCAAAATAAGAAAAATCTTGACATTCCTAAGGAAAAAAGCGACCAAACTTCATCTGAAGATTCAGAAATAAGTGAGGATTCAGATAAAAACCGAGCCATAATGGCTGAGAACAAATATTTTAAGAAGCTTTATGATAAAGTTCTGGGGAAAACAGACATACAGGATCAAAACACTTCTACCTTAACACCAAACCAGAAAAAAACCCGTGAAGGTTTTGAGAACCTCAATAAACAAAAGGAAGTATTCAAAACTTTGCAAAGGAACTCGGTCTTCATTAAACAAAAAATGGGTGAAAACAACCCTTTTATCAAAGCTTTTGAAGAATTATATAGTCCGATCACTATGCTGAAGAGACCTCGTAACTTCAAAGATGAAAAGGATAATCTTAATAAGGATATCATGAGAAAATTGATCATAACAGACCCTAGCATGAACCAAAGGGACTTCCAATCTGAAAACAATGCAGATCCTGTAATTGATGAATTTTATGAAAAAACTATGATGAAATTCAATAAAGAAGCTCCTTTGACCAAGAAAATTAAAGGGTATGATAAATTGGCAGAAAAAAACTCTCTTCAAAGCCTTGAAAGCCTCGTGCATGAGATTATTCATGAGAAGAAGAAAAAGAAGGATTTCAATAATAATAATGATGAAATAACACAGAAATATGAGGAGTACAAACAAAAATCAGCTAACATTTTGAAGCTGATTTCCAAGACCTCGAAAATTATCTTCAATGAGAAAAACAAAAGTTTCTCTGATAAAAAGAAGAGCTTCATCAAAACGCAACATAATAAAGACGACTCCAAATTCACAATAATTAAAGAATCTCGACGAAAAGCCTTAACCCTGGATCAAACCAGTAGTTATCTCACAGAATATCCCAATAAAAACTCAGAAAACTCGAATTTACCACCTAATTCAAGAAGCCAAAAAAATACTAAGAGCAGATTTTCCGTATTTTTTGAGAAATTTAACCCAGATCCAATAATTAACAAGAATTTTGAGATGAAGGCAAGAAAACATGCCAAAACTGTAAGTTTTCATGTTCAAAGTCCCAATTCACAGTTTTTACCTTTACCAAGTCTTGAACAAAACACCACTAAAGTTCAAAGATTTACTAATAAGAAAACAATTATGGCAAAACTTGATCAGATTATGAATCAAACTGAAGATGTGAAGGAAATGTATCGAAACGAGAAAGAAACGATCAACAAAATTCAAAATGAAGCACATTCGTTTTTTCAGGGCCAGAAAATTAAATTGAAACCGCAATTAGAGTCTTTGATGATGACGTTTGAACCGATAAAATTGAAGAACTACCATAGAAGCACAAAATCTATGATCAGAGATAAATTAAGGAAAGGAAAACAGAAACAAGTGCTTGTGGGAAAAGATGAGGAATTTTAAATTGCTAATAAATATGTAAATTTAGTTTTTCAAATTATTTTTTCTTTGGATTTTTAATGAGTTTATTACTACTGTTTTTTTTTTTATATTAAAACTAGTCTTCACTGCTGATCAAAGAAAAAAAAATTGATTTGGGTTTATAACAGTAGGGTTTCTAAAAACTTTAAGACATTTCAAAAAAAGAGAGGCATTCTAATGCTTTTCTCGGATTTTAAAAAAATTGGAATTTTTTAGAAAAATCATCGGATTGATTTTTTAATCCGATTCTAAAAAAAAAAAAATTCGAAAAAAAGTTTCAAATTCCGAAATTTTTTTGGATGTTTGAAGAAATTTTTTTAAAATGAGAATTTTTTAATACTTAAAATTTGAAATTTAAAAAAAAATATTTGAGTTTTTAAAAAAAAAAAAAAAAAATTTAAAAAAAAATTAATTTTTATGTTAATTAGAGGAATTTTTATTAAAAAAAAAACAGACTCTTTATTTTTTTTTTATTTTTTTTATCAATGATTGAAATTAAAAAAAATAATAATAAATGTGATTTAGTTTTAACCATATTACCAAAAAAAATGAACAATTAAATATTTTTCATTACCTAATTATTGATTTATCTTTTGTTTATAATGAAATCCAACACTCAAAGAATCCCTCCTTTATCTAAGACCATCCAGATCCCTCGAATCCCTATTGAGATCGAGAATAAATTACAACGTGAAACACCTCCGGTTTCATCAAGAGGGGTTCAAACATGAAGGCATCTTTATGGTTGGCCTTTATTATTTATGAATTAGAATTGAAGGGAGGAAATTTGGACCTGCAATTTGTAAACGAGAAAAAATTCAACCATTTGGGAGACTTGTCTTATATGCAAACCGACAATTTTGATGTACAAGAAGGTGTGTTTATGATCAGATATTTTGCAAAATTGAGACAGTTGACTCAGTTCTGCCATAAACCGCTTTGATCCATCCAAATAAACGATTCCCATTTATTTGAATTTGGATCTCAACAAAAAGATGAACCTCGATCAGAAAGAATTAGCTTATTAAAAATGCAAAAATTCCAAAAAATTGCAGTCTTAACTGACATAAATGAATCAGATTATCAATTATCCAAATGACAATGAAAACTGCACAGAAAAAATAGATAAAATAAAGTATGTCGAATGATTCCCTTCAAGTTATTATTGAGATTGATGGAAAATTTCACACAATAGAGTGCAAAAGCAATGATACGTTGAATGACTTTATGACCAAGTGTCAATCAACCACTCACTTAGCAACTGTTGCTGTGAAATGGAGAACGAATGTGAATAATATGAACCAACAAAGTTGTTTTTTATCAATAATCAGCATTTTAGAGACGTGGAATGCAACTCTTGCACAGTCTGGTATCCGTGGGAATAAGAAGATAACACTGTTTTACATATCTTGCAGAAGTAGAATAAAATTAGAAATAGAGAAAAAAAAGAACATATTTGAAAAATAAAAAAAATAAAATGAAAATTTATTTTTTGTTTTATTTGTTACTTTTTTCGAGTTTTTAATTTTATCTAAAAAATCGCGGATATTTTCAGATCGCGAAAAAAAAAAAATTTTAATTTTTTTTTAATTATAAATATATAATATAATAAAAAAAACCACTTGAAGAAAAAATTTAAAAAAACACAATTTTACATATATAAACATGGTTTTTTCTCATATTTAATATTTTTAATTTCTTTTTCTTGTTTCCCTCTTTTTTGAAGCCTCTAAAAGAAATTTTATCTTTAAATGATTAAAAAAATAAACTTCAATTTAAATTTTTTTCATTCTGAGAAACTCTTTTTTGTCATGAGTTTTTTTATCACGTTCATGTAATTATTCTGAGGGAAATACACCTTATAACTCATCATCTTTTCGAAATTCAACAAAAAATCTATCATTTCATTTCTCTTCTCCTCAAATGACTGTATATCCCCTCCTGCTGCTTCATGCCAGCTATTCTGCTCTTTGACACTTTTTTTCGGAGAATCCAATGGTTTTTCCTCATCTTCTTCTTCGCTTTTATGATCAAAACTGTTCATTTTATCGATTTCTAAAATCTCATTTGAAAATGCGATTGATGAAGAAGATTCATAATCGTTAACTTTTTCTGAGTTTTTGATAATTGTTAGCAAATCGTTAATTTCTTTTGCATTTTTTTCACTATAATGTTCAATACTTTTCTTGATTTTATCTAACTTTTTAAGCGCATTCATGGATTTTATATTGAAACGTGTAAAGTGACCACGGATGGAATTTGTGAAATTGAAACGGTTTTTGAAACAAACGCCATGTTTTGGGTAAAACGTCACCAGATTACAACTTTTAGTGAGATGTTGTGTGGAATTGCAAGACATACAATACAAACTGATGTCTGCATAGACCTCATAGAGGAGGATTCGGTCTCTTATAAAACATAATTTTTCCTATTGAAATTTAGTTTAAAACAATATATGAAAATAAATAAAATTTCCTATTTTTGAAATTTCTTAAAAAAAAAAAATACATAATTTATTCATTTTTCTATTGAAACATAGTAAAAAAAAAAAAAAAAAATTCCTATTGATCAAAAAAAAAAAAAAAAAAAAAATACATAATCTTTCGATGTTTCTGAAATAAGTTTCAGAAAGGAACTTTTCTCAATCTGTATGATTGATGTATATTTGACACTTTTTGCACTTTCAAGCCTGCATAAGTTCGTAAAAAAGGAGTATTCTCCGAACCATACATTTTCCTGCAAAAAAATCATAAATAAATTATATTATTATAATTTACCGATAGTATATTCAATAGAAAGCTATGTTGATCCCTTTTAAGAAATAGCTCAACTCTGCCTGATTCAATGAAATAATAGCCACAATCATCTAAATTATCAGCTTCATAAATCGTTTCATTTGGTAGAAAAGACTTCTCCTTACATAATAAGCATAATTTCTTAAGAGTCCTCATCCCAAAACATCTTAAAATTACCTTATTTTTCAATAATGGTCGCCCATAAATCTGCAATAGGACTTCTAATTTATAATCTGATGGGATCATTTCTATTAAACCAGAAGTGGTCATGAGATTTATTTTTTTGGCCTCCCACACATCCACTAGATATTTCTTTATTTTCATTTGTAATTTCGCATCGACTCCTTTTTCCTTCAAATAGAAATTAATCACAGTTTGTTGTTTCCTAAAAAAATTAATTATTTTTTTTTTAATTCATATTTACTTGAGATATCTTTCCTGATTTTTATAATCTCTTAATATAACTCCCACAGTATTCATTGTATATCCATAAATACAACAAGAGAAAATCATAGCCAAAATAGAAAAGAAGATCTCAATATCAGTTGCTGCAGTAATATCTCCATAACCCACAGTTAACATAGTGCTCACAGCCCAATAAAGCCCATAAATATAAATTTGGAACCAAGGGGTGGTTTCCAATTGGAAATCTGAAGCCCAATTCACCACTCCTTTATCTCTTTTATCAAAAAAAGAGATCGAAATCCAACAACATGCGATCAAATGTGCACAAATGAAATTAAAAGCCAACAATTTTATCATTCTAAGTATAATGGAAGCCTTTTCATTGAGATTAAAGATAAAATCCTCTATATAAATAGATATCTCAGACATTCTTATTACTTTGTATATTATCAAAACATTGGTGATTTGAGTATTGGTCACATGGTCATTTTCCTCATAATAAAATTGCTCAATTTCATCATTTGTTAAAAGGGTTTCTAATGAGAAATATAGAAACAAAATGTCCAAAGCCTTATGAATATTCAATGAATATTTAAAAATCTTGCTTCGTTCATAATAAATGATCCCGTTTTTTATATAGGCAGTATTAAAAGACATGACAATCTCCGAACAAAAAAAAAGAATTATCATCAATTGTGGGAAAAAGTTCATGTTTTGATGCGCCCAGAAGATATTTTGTAAAGGCAGGAACAAAAGTGTGAAAAGGATCATGAAAAATGAAAAAATGTCATATGTGATCTTTATGGGACTATTAGGTGGGATCACCTTGAAAGTGTTCCTCAAGGCTTTTTTCACTAAAATCAATCGATTCCCTATCGGCACCCAATACTTATATAGGAAATTATAAGTTCTCAGATAGTGTTTGATATAAAAATTGGTCTGGATTCGTTCCAATTTATCATTATTATTCCCAAGTTTTATGTTTTTTTTTTGAATGCCATTGTTTTTGCTCTCAATTCTTTTCAAAGCCTTAGCAATTTTAATCGCAAAATCTTTCTCAGAGCCGTTCAAAGCATCACTCGCAAGATCTCCAATCAAATAATGATGGAAAATGTTAAGGTTTTTCCTGCGGTATTTCTCTGAGAGACTTGTAATTTTCTGGAAGTTACGACGAAGATAACTGATCACTTTCATTATTTTGAACTCTTTTTTGTAGGAATTTCCCATAAAATTTTGTGTGATTTTCCGATTAAATGCAAACCTTATCCTTTTAATCGTTTGGGTGAATTTCGAGGACTTTTTGCTGGAGGTTTGAGACTTATTTGGCATGACATCAACGGATTCTTTCAGAGTCTTTGCTTTGTCATCATTCAAAGGTTTTAAGGGTGCTTTTACGTCTATAGCTTTTTTTTTGTAAAAGTGGGTTAATATGAAAGAAAAAAAAACTTAATACTACTCAGATATTTCGACATTCGGCTAGCCCGGGGCTTTGGTTTTGGGGTTAAAGATGAGGGGTTAGTCTCGAGCGTGAAAGTGATTTTTTTCTGCTTTTTTGTTGGGGAATCAATATTTTTTTCAAGGCTGAGTTCCATTTTTGACACTTGAAAAAGAAAAAAAATTATGATTACGTACGTACTTGTTTTATATAGGACTTTTTTTAAAACAGAATGAAAAAACCTTAAATTTTATAAATCGAATATAATTTTTCCTAAAAAAAAATAACTTTATTATATTTTTCGTTAATTTTTTTTTTTTTGTCTATGTGGAACAGTCCCTTTCTCTTCAATTATTCCAAAAGCCGTGAAATCCAATATGTTCATTTTTGACCTCTAATTTTCTAAATTCTTTTTTTCTTAATAAAGTCTTATCAATTCCATCAGGAAAACCTTACAAAAATATATTCCCGCAAATGCATTCAAGATAAAATGAATGAAAGGATAGCCCCTACTTTGAAAATGACCAATGGTATTACCCACAAAACTTCCAAATTTATCGTCTTTTTAGCAAAACAACAAGAAATCAACCTCGAAAATAATCATCTGCTGCATAAAGTCACAGAAATACAAACATCCAAGGGAAAATACAACCAAAATTCCATTCAAAAAGTGAAATTTTCAAGAACTTCGAACCCCAAAATCGAAATTCGTATTCGGGACATAAAGAAAATCATGAGAGAAAATGAGGTATTATATAAATTACCTCTTGTTTATTATTTAAAATAAGCTACTTGAAACCCGACTTCGAACTGTGCCAGCAACCATAAATAGTCAGAGGTTTAAGGATTCTTATTATTTGAGCCAACAATATTGCTCTAATCTAAGGAAATTCAACGGTTTTTCTCTGTAGGATTGTATTATAAAACATATATTTTAGAGAAAAGAAGCAATGGGCTGTTGATTAGCACGACGACGATTTATTCGAAGGAGGGAAGTTTATGTAGTGAAAAAAAAAGCAAGAATTTCTGCATTAAAGTGAAAAGTTCAAAGAGAAATGGTGATGGTTTTAAGGAAATAGATGAAAGTAAGGAGAAAACCAAAGAAAACATTGAGAAAAATAAAAACAATCTTGACAAAACTAATGCTAATTCAGAAAAATTTAATGAAAATATTGAGAAAAACAACAATCAAAATCATGAAAAGTTTAATGAAGACCAAGAAAAATTTAATGAAATTCAAAAAAAATTTAATGAAAATCAAGAGAAACTAAATGAAAGTAAAGAAAAATCATCTGAAAATCAAGAGAAATTAAATCAAGATAAAGAGAAAATCAATGAGAATGAAAAAAATCAAGCGGATTTCGATAAAAACCAAATAATTGATCTGAAGAAGAAAGCAACAACTGAATAAAAAAACATTTTTTTGAATTTAATTTTAATAATTTTGTTTTTAATTAAAAAATAAACAGGAAAATCTATTTTCTAAACTAATCGTATAATAAATGCAAGCATTGATTTGTAAAAAACCAAATGTTATTAAAAACAAAATTCATTAGATAAAATGGACATAATATAATAAATACTTCTTTTGATTTTTCCTTCATTTTTCGGCTGAAACTTTGAAGAATTTCCTAAAGAAAATTTCAATAAATCTCAAAATCTATTAAAAAATTTAAAAAAACATACTTTTCAAGGTTTTTCAATTCTTTCAGCTTCAAACTGAGATTGTTTTCCTTGAAATATTCCTCATCTTCGCATTGAATCATTGGTTCATCTAAGGACTCTTTATTTTCATCTGAACTTGGTTCTTTTTCTTCATTCGTGTTTTTATTTTCAGCCTCATTTTCTTCTTTATATATTTTTTTTTCTCCATTTCTATCCTCCTCTTCTTTTTTTGTTGGGCAATTCAATGATAAAATCAGAGTCTTTAGCAATTTATAATCAATTTTCTCTTCCTTTTTCAACTCCATTAGATATGAGAAATATTCTTTGAAGCCTTTGGGCAAAGCCGTCAGCTCATTTTTTGAGAACTCTTTCTTTCTTAAGCCAATTCTTTGGATTTTCTCATTGAGATCCTTCGATTGGATACGTTCCCAAGGCAAATTGCCTTGCCAGAAGTTCAATAACACATATCCGAGACTTTCCAAATCATCTTTTTGGGAGATCTTATCTCCAAAATGCGCATTCATCGATGCAAATTTCAAATTACCCACGAATTGTCGTCTAATGGCTTTCATCTTATTCTTCTTCTTTTTCTCCAGCTTCGATAATCCGAAATCTGTTAAAATAACATCATTTTTTGATTCTACAGACATTAAAATATTTTCAGGCTTAAGATCCCTATGAATAACACCTCTTCCATGGACTTCCTCTAATATTTCTATCAATCTACAACCAATTGTGCTTATGAACTCTGTTGTGAACCCCATCTTCTCATGGGAAAGATCCCCGAGGTCTTTACCCAGAAGCTCCGTAACAATCATATTAGCTTTGATATCTGGATTTTCACCATAAAAGAATAGTCTAGGAATTCCTCTAATCCCTTGCAAAAGAGCTAGGATTTTACCTTCTTTCAACAAGGGCTTGTTTCTCTTGAAAATAGATAAAAATCCCTTGGGTTTCGGCTTTTTCAAAGCGATTGGAAGCAACTTTATAGCATATTGAACAGATTTATGATCTTTTGCTTTATAGACTGTAGAATAGGAGCCGGATTTAATGAGGTCTATGAGGGAGAAATGCTGGATTTGAGATAGGGAAAGCATGAGAGCTTATAGGTCAATACTACAAATATATTTGAAAATAAATGATTAATTATGAACTCTTCAAGGCTATAATTCGTGTACTTTCCAATTTTTAGATAGCAAAGTAAATCATCATATCTTGGAAGAAATAATATATATATTTATATAATAGATGGAAAAAAATTATTGGAAGCCATATATTGTTGGATGAAGCTCAATGTTAAGGGATTAAAGAAGAGATATGAAGAAAAGAGATGCTTCGACAGTAGGAAAAGGATTTGAATAGGACTGAATAGAAAAGGATTTGAATTTTAAGTGCTAAGACTTTAAATAAGTTTTAATTTTTTAGAATCAAACACTTCAGATTTATTTTTGGATTTTAATTAAGATTTTTTAGATTTTAGAAGAAAAATCAGATTAGAAAATTCAAAAGGAAAATTTCAAAAGGAAAAATTTCAAAAAGAAAAATTTCAAATTAAAATTAAAAAATAAAATTCAAAGAGAAATTTCAAATCATTAAATTTTTTTTTTAAGCTAAAAAAAAAAACATTTAATTCTTTAAAATTCCAACAAAATAAGCCAGAAAAATCTAATAAATTCATAAGATATTCTATAATTTCTCCTCATAAACACCATTAGGTAGTACGAAACTCGTTTCCTTTGT
>Ga0302320_10019736_pt1 | contig 13505 bp, 9 predicted proteins | sample Bog_T0_3_FD_202130 | JGI IMG/M metagenome (GOLD analysis project Ga0302320, IMG submission 202130) | Peat permafrost microbial communities from Stordalen Mire near Abisko, Sweden - Bog_T0_3 | ecosystem: Environmental > Terrestrial > Soil > Wetlands > Peat | place: Sweden: Abisko, Stordalen Mire...
CACACCCCCCTTTTGGCGCTGTATCCCCGCCCCGGCGCCCGCCCCCTGCCCCCCCCCCCTACGCCCCCCCCCCCCACGCGGCCAACACGCCACCCCCCCGCCCCGGGGCCCGGCCTCTTCTCTTCTTCTGGGGACGCCGCGCCGGGACCGTGCCACGGCGCCGGGGTCGCGGTCAGGACCTCAGCAGCAGTCGGGTCAGCTGCAGGCCCGCCATGGCGCAGCCCAGGCCCAGGACAGGGCTAAGCATGAAGTAGAGCAGGGCCCTCAGGGATTGGCCGTCCTCAAGGAGCCGGCCGGTCTCCAGGGTGTAGGCCGAGAAGGTGGTGTAGCCTCCCAGCAGCCCCACCATCAGCCCGACGCGCAGGTCCTCGCTGATGATGGACTGCTCCTTGGCCAACACCCACACCACGCCGATGAGGAAGGATCCGCTCAGGTTGATGGCGAAGGTGCCCCAGGGCCAGGCCGAGGGCCAGCGGGCGGCGGCGGTGATGCCGAGCAGGTAGCGGGCAAAGACGCCGGCCAGGCCGAACACGGCGACATAGAGCGTTCTCATGGGGATCCCCTGTCATGGACGGGCCGGAAGCGGCCCCGGGTTAGAAGCTTGCCGTGACGGCCGCCTCGCCCTCGGGCGTGGCCTGGCCTTCCACCGTGGTGTCGGTCCAGCCGAGCCTGACGCTGAGGGACTGCCCCAGGGGCGCGGTGACCGATGCCTCGGCCGTCGAGGCCCACACATAGGGCGAGATCAGCTGCGATTCGCTCCAGGACGCCGCCAGCGCGAGGCCCCAGAACAGCTTCAGCCCCAGGGATGCGGTGAGCGTGTCGGTGTAGAGGGCCCCGACCAGGTTGCCGACCCTGGCGTTTCCGGATCCCGCGCTGAAGCGGCGGTTGACGACCGTGGCGATGGTTCCCGGGTCCTCGCTGTAGAAGTCATGCCCGTACAGCAGCTCGGGAACCACGCTGCCGCCGGCCAGGGGCACGCTGCAGGCCAGGTTGGGGTAGAACTGGGTGACGTCCAGGGAGCCGGTGGTTTGGACGGTGTAGGGGACGCCGCCATTGTAGAGCTTGGTCTTGCGGGACACGCCCGACTGCTGGTTGGCGCCCAGGTTGACGTCATAGCCGTGGATGCTGGCGTCAAAGGCCAGCGACCACCACGTGGCCGCGTCGGCATCGTCCGCCTGGGCCGGGCCTGCCGCCTTGCGGCCGCGGACACGGGGCTTCAGGTCGTTCCAGGTCACGCCCAGGTCCGGCCCTGCGTAGAGGATCTGGTTCACACTGTCGTTGGAGAAGTCGGCGCCGATCTTGCAGGTCCAGGCCGGGCTGTAGGTATCCGCGAGCTCCAGGGAGGCCAGGTCGGTCCGGCTGGGCGAGCCCGGCGTGCTTTCGTCCGTGTGGTCCTCGGTGGCGCTCAGGGTCCAGGCGGACTTGGCGCCGAAGTCCTGGGAGCCGGAGCCGCCGGCGCTCCAGATGTCCGGCCCGGCCGCGCCCCGCAGTTCCACTGAGCCCGCCTCAAGGCCGGCTGCCGACTGCAGCGCGCCCAGCAGCAGCCCCGCAATGAGGAGTGACTGCCGGCGCACGTCAGAAGCTCCAGGCCAGGCCGGCGGTCGCCGCCAGGACCTTGACGGTGTCGCCGTTGACGGTGCTGCCCAGGACGTTGTCCTCGGTGAAGACCGCGTCCGTCTGGGCTCCCTGGTGGTCGTAGGTCACGACCTCGGTCCACTGGGTGGGGCCGTTGTCGTAGCTGTAGGCCACCTTCTTGACCTGCCCCGCCGCGGGCAGGCCGCTGCTGATCGTGGCGGGGACGGAGGGCGGGGCCACGGACTGGGCCGAGGGCGGGTCCACCACGTAGGTGCTGGAGTCGGTGGCGCTGTAGACCACCGCCCCCTTGGCGTTGGTGATGGTGGAGGAGTACATCACGCTTTCAGCGGGCTGGCGGGCCTGCAGAAAGCTCGCCTGGGCGAAGATTCGGCACGTGGGCGAAAGGATCCAGTCCAGGCTGATGCCGCCGCGGAAGGCCAGGTCGGGCGCGATGTCGCGCTGGTAGCGCACGGTCTGAAAGGTCTCCGATGCGCCGGTGGTGATCGTGTCCGTGGACGTCTCCACGAAGGGCTGGGTGAAGATGCCGCCGGCCCCGGCGAAGCACTCGAGCAGAAGGTGGCGCGCCAGCCTCGCCCGGGCGTGCACCGTCAGCAGCACCGGCACGGCCAGTTCCCGGGCGTTGGTGCTGTCGGTCGTGGTGGTGCCGGCGGACGTGTCCGTCGCGCCGCCGGTGTCGTCCAGATAAAGGGAAGAACACGAGAGGCCCAGCGCCAGGGCCGGGCTGAGCTCCAGCAGGGGTTCCAGGGTCCAGGCCAGGCCCTGGCCCGGCTCATAGGTATAGGTGAAGGGGTTGGAATTGTTGGTGCGGTTGAAGCGGTGACCGAAATCGGAGCTCGACAGCCCCCAGCCCCAGCCCAGGTCTCCCCGCAGGCTGAAGGGGCCGGCCACGGCCAACGCGGGGCCTTCGGGCAGGGTGCCGAACGCCGCCTGCTGGGCCAGCAGGCCGTCGACGTAAGCGGCCGCCTGGGGGTCCTCCTCCCCGGAATCAAGGTAGGCCTGCAGGTGCTCCAGGGCTTGGTCCTTCCAGCCCAGCAGACCGTAGCAGCGGCCCAGCTGGCGTTCGGCCTTGGCCAGGTCCGGGTCCGCTTCCAGGGCGGCGCGGTAGGCCTGCACGGCCTCGGGGTAGCGCTTGTCACGTTCCAGTGCGAGGCCCTTCTGCATGGCCTGCTCGCCCGCCCGCTCGGCGGCGCGGTCCTCGGCCGTGGGGCTGTCTCCGGAATCGTCGGCCTCGGCGGAATCGTCCGAGGCTTCAGCAGCGTTGTCCGTCCCGCCTGTCGCGGCGCTCCGGTCCCCGTCCACATCCTCGTCCTGGGCCGCTGCCGCCGGTCCGGCATGAACGCCTGCCGTCGCGGAAGCGGAGCCTGCCAGGCCCTGCCGGACATCCGGGTCCTGGGCATGCAGGTGCGCGGCCAGGCCGAATACCGCCGCCAAGACCAGCATGCACCAGCGTCCCATGAACCCTCCTGGCCGCCCACGGCGGCGGCGGCCCAATTTATCAAACAAAGGGGACCAAGCCAATTGGCTTGGTCCCCTTTGCGGCCCGAGGGCGCGGCATCGGATGGCGTTCCCTTCAGCGGTCCCCAAAACGGTCGCGGAACACCAGCTCCTCAAGCGGGATCCGCTTGCGCCAGCCCACGCTCTGCAGCAGAGGCTCCTCGGGGAAGTGTTCGGGGTAGCCGACGCAGAGATAGGCCAGCGGCAGCACGCCTTCGGGAATGCCCAGAATGGACGAAAGGGCGGCGTTGTCCACGATGCTGACCCAGCCCACGCCGATGCCTTCGGCCCGCGCCGCCAGCCAGAGGTTCTGCACCGCGCAGCAGGCGCTGAACAGGTCCGTGTCGAAGATCGAATGCCGCCCCAGGACCTTGCCGCCCCGGGACCGGTCGCAGGTCACGCAGATGTTCAGCGGGGCCTCGAGAATCCCCTCGAGCTTCAGGGACTCGTACAGGGCCTTCTGCTCGCCGCTGTATTGCTCGGCAGCCGCCCGGTTGCTGGCGTCGAAGCTTTCCTTGACCCGCGTCCGCAGGCCCGGAGCCCGGACCAGAATGAAGTTCCAGGGCTGCATGAAGCCGACGCTGCCGGCGTGGTGGGCGGCGTCCAGAATGCGGGACAGGGCCTCATCGGGCAGGGGGTCCGGCCTGAAGGCGCGTATGTCGCGGCGCTTGAAGATGGCTTCGTACAGATCCATGGAACATTGTAGCACCGCCTAGCGCCGCGAGGCAGAAGGCACGTGCAATTAAACTGGGGACGCTGATTCCGGGGCTCGGCTCGAAGGTGCAGCGGTCCATCGTCCGGCGGATTCCAAGGCGCCCCGGGCCCCGCTCGGGGCGCCCTTGGTCAATTGATCTTGCCGTTGAGGAAGTCGTCGTAGCTGGCCAGGTCCAGCAGGCCGTGGCCCGACAGGTTGAACAGGATCACCCGCTTCTTGTTTTCCTTCTTCGCGGCCTCGGCCTCGCGCACCACCGCGGCGATGGCGTGGGCGCTCTCGGGCGCCGGCAGCAGGCCCTCGCTGCGGGTGAACTTCACTCCGGCCTCGAAGACCTCCTTCTGTCCCACGGAATCGGCCTCGATGAGGCCCAGGTGCCGGGCGTGGCTCACCATGGGGGACATGCCGTGGTAGCGCAGGCCGCCGGCGTGCAGGGCGGGGGGCATGAATTCGTGGCCCAGCGTGTGCATCTTCATCAAGGGTGTCAGGCCGGCCATGTCGCCGTGGTCGTAGCGGAACTCGCCCTTGGTGAGGCTGGGGCAGCTTTCCGGCTCGATGGCGAGAATGCGCGTCTTGCGCCCATACTGAAGGTTGGCCTTGATGAAGGGGAAGGCCAAGCCCGCGAAGTTGCTGCCTCCGCCCGCCCCCGCCAGCACCACGTCGGGGTATTCGTTGGCCAGGGCCATCTGCTTGAGGGCCTCCTGGCCGACCACGCTCTGGTGCAGGCAGACGTGGTTGAGGACCGAGCCCAGCGAGTACTTCGTGCCCGGGTGGCGCACGGCGTCCTCGATGGCCTCGCTGATGGCGATGCCCAGGCTGCCCGGGCTGGCGGGGTCCTTTTCAAGCACGCTGCGGCCGTACTCCGTCTGCGGGCTGGGGCTGGCCACCACCTTGCCGCCGTAGGCCTGCATGAGCAGCTTGCGGTAGGGCTTTTGGTCGAAGCTGACGCGGACCATGTAGACCTGGCATTCCAGGCCGAAAATGCTGCAGGCGAAGCTCAGCGACGAGCCCCATTGCCCGGCTCCAGTTTCGGTGCTCAGGCGCACTGAACCGGCCTGCTTGTTGTAATAGGCCTGCGGCACCGCGGTGTTGGGCTTGTGGCTTCCGGCGGGGCTGCAGCCTTCGTACTTGTAGTAGATGTGCGCGGGCGTATCGAGGGCCTTCTCGAAGCGGATCGCGCGCAGCAGCGGCGTCGGCCGCCACAGGGCGTAGACCTCACGCACCGCGGCGGGGATCTCCACGAGCGGCTCCTGGGTCATCTCCTGCATGACCAGGTTCTCGGGAAAGATCGCGGTCATGTCGCTGAGCGTGACCGGTTGGCGGGTCGCCGGGTGCAAGGGCGGCGCCATGGGCTCGGGAAAATTCGGCGCCAGGTTGACCCAGTGGGTTGGGATATCTTTCTCGGTCAGGTCATAGCGATGGTGGGACATGGTGGCCTCGAGGTCCAATGGGGGATCCGGCGCCCGGCAGTTTTGTGCAAGGCGACATGATCATCGGCAATGGGTCGGTGTTGGACCATGACCTTGGTCAGGTTAAGCATTCGCTGGGGTAATCCAAGTGGCGGGTGCCAAGGTTCAAGTCAGGAGGAAGCGCAAAAGTAGTTCAAACGTATTTTCGTTGAATTTTCGCATAGGTAGGGTCGACCACGCTCCTTTCCTGGCCATTGAAATTTAGAACGCGGCTCAACCACGCATGAAACTATTGCAAATTTCCCGTTAACATTAGATTTCACGATAAATGGGCGTTAATTCCGATGTTTACAGGCTTATAATTTTGCCCCAAGGTACCTAAAAAAAAGCGTTTTCACATTACGAAAACCCTGATGGCAACGGCCAAGGAATCCTTGGCGCCCAAGGGTTTCCGTTGAGGCCCACTGGACCGTGCCGGACCTGGCAAGGAGGAACACCATGAAGCTGACCCAAATCCTGCGCGTGGCTGTGCTGGCTTTGCTTGGATCCGCCGCTTCCGGCGGACTGCAGGCCAGCTCCACCTGGCCAGGGCTGATGAACTACCAGGGACAGCTCATGACCGCCGCCGGCGCTGCCGTCGCCAACGGCACCTACAACATCACCTTCAATATTTATTCCGTTTCAACCGGCGGCACCAGCCTTTGGACGGAGACCCAATCCGTGACCGCCACGAACGGGCTGTTTGATGCCGTTCTCGGATCCGTCAACTCCCTGACCAACATGACCGGAGGCCTCGCCGCCTTCAACGCCGACCTCTGGGTTGGCGTCACCGTGGCGCCGGACTCCGAAATGACACCGCGCCAGCAGCTGCTCACGGCGGGGTTCGCCAAGAACGCCCAGAGCCTGCAGGGACTGGTGCCCAACAACAGCGCCAATAACCTGGTGGCGCTCAACACCTCGGGGCAGATACCCGCCGGCCTGATTCAGGACGGCTCGGTCAACGCGCCCCTGGACGTGACGAGCGCCAGCGCCAGCTACGTCCTCAGCCTCAACAACAGCGCCGCCGCGTCCCTGGGACTGAGCGTCACGGCGGCCAACGGCGCGATCGTGCAGGCGAGCACCGGCCTGGGGCTTTCGGTGACCACGCAGGCGGCGGGCGTCCCGGCCCTCTTCGCCGCCGGCGCCAACCCTGCCCAGCTGCTGGTGAGCAGCGCGGGGGCCAACAACACGGGCTTGCAGGTCAGCACCACGGCCAATGACCAGGCCGTGAGCCTGGTCGACCGGACCCACCACGCCGGTGTCTGGTCCAATGTCAGCGCAGCCTCCACCTATGGCGTCGAGGCTGCGGCCTCCGGCGCCAGCGGCGTCTTCGGGGCCACCAGCTCCCCGGGCCTGACGGACTACGGCATCTGGGGGCTGAACAACGGCTCCGGGACCGGCGCCTTCGGCTCCGGCGTGACCGGCGTGGCCGGGACGACTGTGGCGGCGCCCGGCTTCGGCGTGGCCGGCTACAACAACGGCGGCGGCACCATCGCCAGCGGCAACTTACCCTCGACGGGCGTGGGCGTGGAAGGCCAGGGACTGGTCGGAGTTCAGGGCCAGGCCACCCAGTCCGGGGGCCACGGCGTGGAGGGCTTCGTGGCCTCCTCCATCGCCGGCACCACTTACGGGGTGGAAGGGATCAACGAGGTCATCGACGGCATCGGGGTGCGCGGCAGGCACGGAGGCGCCGGCGCCGGCGCCGGCGTGGTCGGCACCAGCTCCGCAGGTTCGGGCGCCTTCGGCGTCTACGGAGTGACCTCGGGCACCGCCTGCATCGGTGTCGAGGGTTACAGCCTGGACAACAACAGCTTCGGCGTGGAGGGCATCCAGGGCCCCGCCTATGTGACCAACACGGTCGGGACCGTGGGTGCGGGCGTCTACGGCCAGGGCACCTACAATGCCGGCACCTCCACCGGCTACGCCGAGGGCGTGGGCGTGCTGGGCAAGGGCTACGAGGGCGTGGGCGCCATCGGGCAGAACATAGGCGTGTACGCCTCCTCAGGTTCGCCGGCGGGGGCCAATGTCTTTTCAGACAGTTCCCGCGCGGCGCAATACGGGTTCTACCATTCGGACCCCAGCCCGTCCGGAGCGAGCCAGGGCGTCAGCCGCTATGGCGTCTATTCCGTCTCCAATTGCCAGACCTGCGTGGCCGGCTTCTTCTACAACACCGCAGCCCCCGGCGCCGCCAACTCGGCCAGCAATCCCCCGGTGGGGGCCGCCCTGAGCGTGCAGGGGCGCATCCAGATCGTGGGGGGCCCCGGCGCTTCGGCGGGCGTGCTGACCGTCACCGCGGGCAGCGTGTACGATCCAACGGACTTTCCGAACACCATCCAGATCTACAACCCCTACATCCCTTCAGACGGCAACTGCCTCGTGTTTCTGACCGCGGCGTCGCAGGTCGCCGTTGTGGCCGCCGTGACGGCCGAGGGGCCCGGGCCCTACTTCTACATCACGTTTTCGGGCGCGCCGCCCATCGGCGCCGTGTACCAGTACCTGATCATCGGCCAGTAAGGCGGGCATGCGCCGACGCGTCGCGTCCATAGCCCTTGCGCTGCTGGCCCTCGCCGGCAGCGCGCGGGGGTCCTTCAACGGCATGGCGGCCGCGACCTATGCCGTGCCCTACGACGTCCTCGACGGCGGCGGCAATACCGCGTCCTCCGCCAGCTTCAGCAAGCGGAATTCGATGCCCTTTGTGCTGGGCGCCACCGCCGCCCAGCATTCCCTGAGCAGCTCCACCTACAAGATCTTTCCGGGCTTCATTCAGAAGATACCCACTGCGACCGTGACCCCCACGGCCACGCCCACAGCCACGCCCACCAACACGCCCACAGCCAGCCCCAGCGCCACCCCCACGGCCACGCCCACGGCGAGCCCCACGGCCACGCCCACGGCGAGCCCCACGGCCACGCCCACGGCCAGCCCCACGGCCACGCCCACAGCCAGCCCCACGGCCACGCCCACGGCCAGCCCTACTTCATCGCCCACCGCGAGCCCGACAGCTTCGCCCACTGCGAGCCCAACAGCCAGCCCCACGGCCAGCCCCACGGCCAGTCCCAGTGCCACGCCCACGGCCAGCCCCACGCCCACGCCCAGCATCACGCCGACCGCCACGCCCAGCGCCACTCCCAGCGTTACGGCAACCGCTTCACCCACGGCCAGTCCCACGGCCAGCCCCACGGCCACCCCCAGCGTCACGCCCACGGCCAGCCCGACGGCCAGCCCGACGGACAGTCCCACGGCCAGCCCGACGGCCAGTCCCACAGCCAGCCCGACGGCCACGCCCACCACCAGCCCCACCGCCAGCCCCACTGCCAGCCCCACCGCCAGCCCCACCGCCACGCCCACGGCCAGTCCCACGGCGACCCCCTCGGTCACCCGGACGGCCACGGAATCGGTCACGAACACGAACTCGCCTACGGCCAGCCCTACGGCCAGTCCGACGGTCACGCCCACAGCCACACCCACGGCCAGCCCCACGGCGACCCCCACGGTCACCCTGACGGCCACGGAATCGGTCACGGACACGAACTCGCCCACAGCCAGCCCCACCGCGAGCCCGACCGCCAGCCCCAGCGCCACCCCTACGGTTACCCCCACGGCGACGGAGTCGGCAACCTCCACGGCCAGCCCCAGCGCCACCCCCACAGCCAGCCCCACCGCCACGCCGACGGCCAGCCCCACGGTGACGCCCACGGACACCGAGACCGCGACGCCGACCGCCAGCCCGACGTCGACCGCCACACCCTCGGCGACGCCCACACGCACGCCCTACGCGGTCATGGTTTTGGCCAAGTCCTATGCCGGCAACGGCGCAGTCAACGACCCCGACACCATCACCTACACCCTGACTTACCTGAACACGGGGTCCACCGGCGCCTACAACACGGTTCTGTGGGACACCCTGTACACGGCCAATGGAGACAGCTACGCCTCCAGCGTTCCGCCGGCGACGGTCACGACCACCGGAGCCGGACAGCTCCTGACCTACAACATCGGCACCGTCAACGCACCTGGGGGCGGTTCCGTGACTTTGTACGTGGCGCATGATCTGAACGTAGGCTCGGCCAATCAGTTTTCGCTGGGTTATACGGGCGCGCCCGAAGTCGACTCCAATGTCGTGAACATCGGGTTCGGAATACCCTATACGTCGACCTACACCCCGACGCCCACGGCCTCACCCACAGCCTCGCCGACGGCCTCCCCCACGGCAACGCCCACGGACACGCCCACGGACACGCCCACAGCCAGTCCGACCGCCACGCCCACGGCCAGCCCCACGGCCTCGCCCACGGCGACGCCGACGGCCTCACCCACGGCCTCACCCACGGCCTCGCCCACGGCCTCGCCCACCGCCACGCCCACCGCCAGCCCTACGGACACACCTACCGCATCACCCACGGCAAGCCCCTCGGCTTCGCCCAGCGCGAGCCCCACGGCCTCACCGACCGCCTCACCGACTGCGACGCCGACCGCGAGCCCCACGGCCTCACCCAGCGCCAGCCCCTCGGCATCGCCAACCAACACCCCGACGGCGTCGCCCACGGCGAGCCCCACAGCGTCGCCGACAGCCTCCCCGACAGCCACGCCCACGGCGAGCCCCACGGCGTCGCCGACGGCATCCCCGACGGCCACGCCCACGGGCAGCCCCACGGCGTCGCCGACAGCATCCCCGACGGCCACGCCCACGGGCAGCCCCACAGCGTCGCCCACGGCCTCCCCGACGGCCACGCCCACGGGCAGCCCCACGGCGTCGCCTACAGCCACGACGACGGCGACTCCAACGGCCACTCCGACGGCCAGCCCGAGCGTCACGCCCACGGCGTCGCCGACGGCCAGCCCGACGGCCAGCCCGAGCGTCACGCCCACGGCCAGCCTCACGGACACGCCCAGCGTCACCGGGACCGCGAGCCCGACCGCGAGCCCGACCGCCAGCCCCAGCGCCACCCCAACCGCCAGCCCCACGGCCTCGCCCAGCGCATCGGCCACGGCCAGCCCGACGGCCACGCCCACGGCCAGCCCCAGCGCCACGCCCACAGCCACGCCCACGGCCACGCCCACGCATTCGCCCACGGCCAGCGCCACGCTGACGGCCACGCCCACGCCCACGGCGAGCCCCACGGCTTCGGCCAGTCCCACTGCCACGCCCAGCATCACACCCACTGCCACGCCCACCGCCAGCCCCACGGCCAGCCCGAGCGCCACACCCTCGGCCTCACCGACGAATTCCCCGACGTCCAGCGCTACCCTGACGGCCACGCCGACGGACAGCCCCACGCCGACGGACACCTGCACGCCCACGGCCAGCCCCAGCGCCACTCCCACGGCGACGCCCACGGCATCGCCCACGGTCACCCCGACCGCAACCCCGACCGCCACGCCCACGGCCACCCCAGGCCCGCCCACCGACAGCCTGAGCTTTGTGTGCCCATCGGCGGGCTACGTGAGCTATCCCCTCACCTACAGCCTGGTGCTGTCGAATGCCGGCCCTGGACCCGCCAATGGCCTGCGCTTCTACGACACCCTGCCGACCAACACGCTGTATGCAGGGAGTCTGGCTCCGTACGGGACGAATGACCCTGCGCAGTGGCAGTGCGTCAACATCCTCTGCACCGGCAACATCATTGAGCTCGGCCCCTTCAATGTTCCCTCGGGACAGTCCCTCACCGTGCAGATGAGCATCCAGGTGCTGGGCGGCGCGGGGGGCACCACCATCGTGGACCGCGCCTCGGCCGTGGAGGCCGACTTCAACACAGCGGCCGTGGCCCAGTCCTGCAGCAGCACGGTGGGCATCGGAACCAAGCCCTCGGTCACCAGCACCTTCACCGTGAGCCCGACGTCCACGCCCTCGCCCACCATCACCCCCACGGCGTCGCCCACCGCGTCGCCCAGTGTGACGCCAACCAGCACTCCGGCGGCGCAGCTGTCGCTGTACAAGTCCGCCAACAAGGGCAGCGTCAGCGGGGCCGGGGACACCCTGACCTATGTCCTGGCCCTGTCCAACATCGGCAACATCGGCAGCGGCCCCTACAGCGTCTGGGACACCCTGCCCTACAACTTCAGCTACGCCGGCTCCTCACCCTCGGGGACCCTGGCGTCAGGCCTGCTCAGCTGGAGCGGGGCCAATGTGCCCGGCTTCGGGGGCATGCAGGCCTTCACGGTGTGGGGCTCCGTCAGCGGCGCAGGGTCCAGCGTGCAGAACCAGGCCCAGGCCGGGGCCTCCTCGGCCGCGGGGGCGGTGTTCTCCAATCTCTGCGCCGTGGCCGTGGGCGCCACCTTCACCAATTCGCCTTCGCCCACCAACACGCCGACGTCCACCCTGACGCCGTCGCCCACGGCCACCCCGACCATCGCCTACCAGGCGCCGGCCCTGACCCTGAACATGGTGCAGAACGAAGGCGTGGCCTGGCCCACGGGCGGGGCGCAGAATCTGGGCTTCTCCATCACCTTCTCCAGCCTCACGGGCTGCGTGTGCGCCACGGCGCCGGACCTGACCCTCTACTTCACCAGCGACACCAAGGACAGCGTCTCGAATCCGGTCCTCAATGCCGTGCAGGCCATGTCCGTCATCGGCCTGGCGGGGCCCGTCGACCCCATGAAGGATTTCTACTGGCAGCAGACCTATCCCGCCAACAACACGACCCTGGACACCGGCGTCTTCTCGGCGCTCTCGCCGGGCCTTTCGGTGAACAAGGAGGTCTATGCCTGGGTCAATCCCTCGGCCAACCAGGTGACCGTCACCTCGCAAGCGGTGCTGGTCTCGCAGAGCTGGGGCATAGCGCTGACCGCCACGGTGCAGACCCTGGTCTACAAACTGCAGCCGACCCCCACGCCCATCCCTCCGACGCCCACCGCCTCGCCCACGCCGGTGGCGGCTTTGGGCCACGCGGTGGCCTATCCTTCGCCGGCCAGCGACACCCTGTGCATCGCCTACTACGCGCCCCAGGGCGGGCCGCTGAAGATCGAGGTGTACAACCTGGCCCTGCAGCGCGTGGCCGTGATCACGGACCAGGCCCAGGGCGGCCGGCAGGAAACCGCCTGCGTGCCCATCCGCCAGCTGGCCGTGGGCGCCTACTTCTACAGGGCCTCGGTCGGCGGCTACCAGTTCCCCACGGCCAAGTTCGGGGTGCTGCGATGAGACTCCGGGTCCGGCCCTTCGCCTGGCACACGCGCCTGGCCCTGCTGCTGGCGCTGGCATCCCCGGCCCTGGCCGCGGACATTCAGTTCGATCCTGCGGCTTCGGTGGCCTTTCCGAGCCTGCAGGTGCCGGTGGGCGTGCGGGCCACGGGCATGGGCGAGGCCTACACCGCGGTGGGCGACGACGTGTACGCCCTGCACTGGAACCCGGCCGGCCTTTCAGGCCTGCGCGGGTACCAGCTCGGGCTCTCGGAGAACGACTGGAACCCCGCCCTGGGCCAGCAGCAGTCGCTGCTCACCTACGGCCAGGGCCTGGGCGTGTCCATGGCCGCGGCGGTGAGCGTGGATTACTTCAGCCTGGGGACCTTTGAGCAGCGCGATGCCGGCGGCAATCTGCTGGGCCAGGTGCCTGGCTCGGTCACCGAAGGTTCGATCGGCTTCGGCGGCCCATTCTTCATCAGGGGCCTGCGGGCCGGCCTTTCAGGCGAATACGTGCAGGAGTCCCTGTTCGGAGCCACCCAGTCCGGCTATGGCGGGGGCCTGGGCCTGCTGTATGACATCCTGCCCGGCTTAAGCGCCGGCGCCGCGCTCAATCACCTGGGAGCGGGCATGGCCGGCTTCAGCCTGCCGAGCACGGCCCAGGGCGGGCTGGCCCTGCGCCTGCCGGACCGGCGCCTGATCCTGGCGCTGGACTACGAGGACCCCTTCAACGGCCCTTCAGCGCTGAAGGCCGGCGCCGAGGAGGACCTGGGCCTCATCATCCTCAGGGCCGGCTATCGTCAGGACCTGGGCGGCCCGGACTCCAACGACGAAAGCGGCTTATCAGCCGGCCTGGGCATCCGCTACGGCCATTTCCGCCTGGATTACTCGTACACGCCCTATGGGGCCCTGAGCACGGTGCAGCGCTTTGAGGCCACGGTTGAGCTTCCCCAGGGCTTCTTCGAGTCCAAGGTGGTGTACCTCGAGGGCACCTCGGAGACGGCCCAGAGCTACTTCAAGCAGGCCCAGGCCTTTGAAGCCAAGGGGGACATCCTCAAGGCACTGGTGCAGTATCAGCGTTGCCTGGACAACTACCCCAGTTCCCTCAAGGCATCGCCCCAGCCCTTTTACGTGACTTC
>Ga0302320_10019737_pt1 | contig 13504 bp, 10 predicted proteins | sample Bog_T0_3_FD_202130 | JGI IMG/M metagenome (GOLD analysis project Ga0302320, IMG submission 202130) | Peat permafrost microbial communities from Stordalen Mire near Abisko, Sweden - Bog_T0_3 | ecosystem: Environmental > Terrestrial > Soil > Wetlands > Peat | place: Sweden: Abisko, Stordalen Mire...
GATGTGTGCCTGGGCGCTCTTGACGGTCAGGCCCTCGAGCTCGGAGTAGTTGGCGTTCGCCCGTCCGGGGTCGATGGACTCCCAGCCGGGCGACCCGTACAGAGCCGGACCGAGCCGGCCGTCGCGACCCACCACAGAACGCGTCGCCAGGCCCAGGTCGCGCCACCAGATGACATCGGTGAGGTCGCCGAAGGTACAGATCATGGCTATGCCCGATCCCTTGTCCGGCTCGGCCAGCTCGTGGGCGAGCACGGGAACTGGCACGCCGAACAAAGGCGTCAGCACCTCCGAGCCGAAAAGGGACTGGTAGCGCTCGTCGCCAGGGTGGGCGACGAGGGCAACACAGGCTGGGATCAGCTCGGGCCGGGTCGTCTCGATCTCGACGGGCGGCCCGTCGCCTTGGCGGGGGAAGCGGACCCGGTGGTAGAAGCCGGCATCGTCCTTGTCGACCAGCTCGGCTTGGGCCACGGCCGTGCGGAAATCGACGTCCCAAAGAGTCGGCGCCTCCTGGCGGTAAGCCTCACCCCGGCCTAGCAAGCGGAGAAAGGCGCGTTGGGAGGCACGTTGCGACGCCTTGCCGACCGTCGTGTAATGGTGCGTCCAGTCGAAAGAGGCGCCGAGCTTTCGGAATAGTTGCTCGAAGGCCCGCTCGTCCTCGGTGATGAGAATGTTGCACAGCTCGACGAAATTCGGGCGCGAGACCGGGGTCGCGCGGAAGTTCTTGTCGCGTTTTTCCTCGTGAACTGGCGGGACGAGATGCGGGTCGTAGGCAAGTGACGGGTCACAGGTGACGCCGAAGTAGTCCTGCACTCGCCGCTCTGTCGGCAGGCCGTTGTCGTCCCAGCCGATCGGGTAGAAGACAGCTTTGCCGGTCATGCGCTGGTAGCGGGCGACGATGTCGGTCTGAGTGAAGGAGAACACGTGTCCTACGTGCAGCGAGCCCGACACCGTCGGCGGGGGAGTGTCGATCGAGTACACCTGTGATCGGTCGCGTGACTCGTCGAACCGGTAGGTTCCCTCTTGTTCCCAGTAGGCGGACCACCGGTCCTCGAGTCCTTCCAGCGAGGGTCGGTCGGGCACGCGAGGAGTCGGCATAGGCCTAGTACGGTACTCCTGTGCTGCGCCTTCATGACACGGCCTCGGGCCGCAACGAGGAAGTCGTGACCCGCGAGGCGGGTCAGGCGGGCATCTATATCTGTGGCTCAACGGTTTATGGGCCGCCCCATATCGGTCACGGCCGGTTTTCCCTCGTCTACGACGTCCTGCGCCGCTTCCTCGAATATTCCGGCACTGCGGTGAAGCACGTCTCGAATGTCACCGACATAGACGACAAGATCATCAGCAGGGCCAACGAGGAGCACCGAAGCGCCGAGGAGATAGCTGGCGAGTACGAAGAGCAGTGGTGGCAGGCCATGAGCACGTTGGGCTGCCTGCTGCCTACCGAGATACCTCATGCCACCGCCTTTATCGGCGAGATGGTGGAGCTCATCTCCGAGCTGGTCGCGCGGGGCTCGGCTTACGAGACGAGCGACGGTGTCTATTTCACGGTTTCGGCCGTAGCGGACTACGGGCTGCTCGCTCACCAGAGCCTCGAGTCGATGCGGGCAGGAGCCCGTGTCGAGGTGAACGAGGAGAAGCGGTCACCACTGGACTTCGCTCTCTGGAAAAAGGCTAAGCCGTCTGAACCATGGTGGGCTTCGCCGTGGGGTCCGGGTCGTCCCGGCTGGCACACAGAGTGTGTCGTCATGTCGCTCGCCCTTCTCGGTGAGGGCTTCGATCTCCACGGCGGCGGCCAGGACCTCATCTTCCCCCACCACGAGAACGAGCGCGCGCAGGCGGTCGCTCTCGGAAAGCACTTTTCCCGGCACTGGATGCACCACGGCATGGTGGAGGCACGCGGCGGCGAGAAGATGTCGAAGTCGTTGGGTAACGTGCTCTTGCTTTCCGACCTGTTCGAGCAGATCCCCGACCCCCGCGCCTACCGGATGTTGGTGCTTCAGTCCCACTACCGGGCGCCTATCGAGGTGACGCCCACCACGCTCAACGACGCCGCATCAGCCTTGTCCCGGTTGGATGCCCTGAGCGTCCGGTTCGCAGAGGCAGGCACATCCAACAGCGAGCTGACCGACTTGGACGTGCGCAACGCCTTTGTGGGCCGGATGGAAGATGATCTGGACACCCCGCGTGCGACGGCCGTTCTTTTCGACGCCATTCGCAGGGCGAACATGGCATTTGATACCGGAGAGGCAGCTCGCGGCACGGAGCTGACGCGGGCGGTGCTCGAGTGCTTCGCAGCGGTCGGCCTCGAGGCCAAAGGTGCCGCGGTAATCCCCGAGGCGGTGCTCGAGCTTGGGCTCAGGCGCGATCAGGCTCGAGCCGCGCGCGACTTTGCCACGAGCGACGCCTTGCGTGCTCAGATCGTCGCTCTCGGTTATGTCGTTGAGGACACGGCCGGGGGCACGAGGATCCGCCGCTGAGGCTGGTCAGGAAACTCAAGCTGGGGTGCCGGCCGTCTTCGGTAGGGCACTTGCCGGCCTACCCAGATTTGGCTAACAGGTGCCTGGCCTGCTCTGCTACGTTGTCCGTCGAGAGCAACGGATCGTGTCGTCACGTGGGGTTGCCGAGAAGGCGGGCGGGAACCCGGGAACCGGGCAACGTCTTTGTATCTCGGCCGTTCCACACCGATGGTTTCCCGGGCCAGCGCTCTCTTTTATTTGCAATCTGAGACAAAGGGGAACGCCACAGTGGCGACCGGAGTAGTCAAGTGGTTCAACAGCGAGAAGGGCTACGGCTTCATCTCGCAGTCCGATGGCGTGGACGTCTTCGTCCACCACTCGTCTATCCAAATGACTGGATACCGGACCCTCACTGAGGGTCAGGAAGTCGAGTTCGACGTTCAGGAGGGCCAGAAGGGGCTGCAGGCAGCCAACGTTCGGGCGCGCTGAGTCCGCGCACTCCCGGTTAGGCCCGCCGCTTGGGTGGCGGCCCTACAACCACCGGATCCTGGCATCGACAGGCCCGGTCCCAACGCTCGGTTCCAGGCGTCGAACGGTTTAGCCGTCGCGCCCTTTTGGACGAGCCGGGTAAGGCAGGTTGTCGCGCGCCCTGCAGACCTGTGCCCGGTCCCGAAGGGCGAAAAGCGTCGCGCTCTTTTATCTGGCAGGCGGCGGCGTGTGACTCGGTAGTCACTGGGCTTCATTGGCGACTATATGAGCCCGTCGACCATTAGCCTCAAGGCGCCGAGGTTCCGCGAAGGTGGTTCCCAGCCCGATTTGAGGTCAACGATGGCTGATTTCTCGATGGAACTTAACGAGGACCAGCTTCAGGTTCTCGAGTGGGTGCATGCCTTTGCCGAGAACGTCGTTCGGCCAGCCGCCCACGAGTGGGACGAGCGTGAAGAGACTCCTTGGCCGATCATCGAAGAGGCGTCCCGTATCGGGCTGTACTCATATGACTTCATCGCGAACTGCTATGCGGACCCGACGGGCCTGCTTCTCTCGCTCGTCAACGAGGAACTCGCTTGGGGCGATGCGGGCATCGCCTTGTCGATACTCGGGTCGACTCTGGCCGTGGCGGGGATCGTTGCCGCTGGTACGCCCGAGCAAGTGGCCGAGTGGGTCCCTCTGTGTTTTGGCGTGCCCGATGCGATCGGGCTCGCCGCCCTTTGTGTGTCTGAGGTAGACGCCGGTTCTGACGTGGGCAATCTCAAGTCCCGCGCCGTGTACGAGCCTGGAACTGACACATGGACGATTAACGGGATCAAGACCTGGATCACCAACGGCGGGATCGCCACCGTCCATGTCGTAGTGGCCGCGGTGGAGCCAGACCTCGGCGCGCGCGGTCAGGCGAGCTTCGTAATACCGCCGAATACGCCCGGGCTGTCGATGGGCCAGAAGTTCAAGAAGATGGGCATCCGCGCTTCTCACACAGCCGAGGTAGTGCTGCAGGGCGTGAAGGTCCCTGGGGCTTGCCTGCTCGGAGGAAAGGACCGGCTTGACGAGCGGATCGCCCGCGCCCGTGAGGGCGATAGGGCCCGATCATCGGCTGCCTTGGCCACTTTCGAGGCGACGCGTCCAGTGATCGCGGCTCAGGCCGTGGGAATCGCCAGGGCGGCTTATGAGTACTCGCTCGCTTATGCCTCAAAGCGCTACACCTTTGGCCGTCCCATCATCGAGCGTCAGGCGATCGCTTTCAAGCTTGCCGATATGAAAACCCGTATCGACATCTCGCGCATGCTCTACATGCGCGCGGCATGGATGGCGATGACCGGGAAACCGTTCCTCTCCGGCGAGGGATCCATGTCCAAGCTCTATGCCAGTGAAACGGCAGTCGCGGTGACAGATGAGGCGATCCAGATACTTGGCGGCGCTGGCTATGTTCGTGACAACCCCGTGGAACGCTGGCACCGAGACTCCAAGATCTACACGATCTTCGAAGGCACGAGCGAGATCCAGAGGCTTGTCATAGCCCGCGCCATATCAGGCACGCACATCCAGTAGCTGCCAAGCCGAGTCTCGTCACTTCCGAGTGACCATCGCGGCCTCGATTGCACCGACCTTCTTGCTTCTGGCCTTATAGCCCTTGAGCTCGTCGGGGACTCGATCGAGGTGGCAGCATTGGCCTGCCTGCCGGCAACACGTTCGGCCGCTTTGGTGGCTTCGTCACCGAGGCGAACGGGAATCGGAGGAGGTTGTTTCATGGCACGATCAGACGAGCCCTGGGCCGGGATCGGCGGCGGAGGAAGAGGTCTCGACGAGGGCATCGTTCGCAGGCTCGAGGGACGCCTTGCAGAAGAACAGGTGGCCAGCCGCCTTCCGAGCCTCACTGCTGGCGTCGTGCGTGACGGCAAGGTCCGCTGGTGCGGTTCTCGAGGCAGTGCCGGGCTGATTGGCGTGACGGAGGCGACGGCGGCCACCCAGTACCGGATTGGCTCGATATCAAAGACCTTTGCGGCTGTTTTGGTGATGCGACTGCGCGACGAGGGAGTTCTCGAGCTGAACGACCCTATCGGTGCGCACTTAGCGGAGCTTTCGGAGCTGCCTATTACGATCGCCCAGCTCCTCTCGCATACCTCGGGCCTTCGTGCGGAAACCTCGGGCCCTTGGTGGGAGCGAACCCCCGGCGTCGATTTTTCCGAGCTCGTCTCATCGTCCATCCGCCCGGTAGATCTGTTATGCCGACCCGGTAGGCGGTTCCACTACTCGAACACGGGCTACGCCGTTCTCGGCGAGCTGGTGGCACGCAAGCGATCCCGGCCATTCGCAGAGGTTGTCCGTCAAGAGCTGCTCGATCCGCTCGCCATGGTACGCACAACGCTTCGCCCCGTTCCACCTTGCGCCCAGGGTCTCGCAGTACACCCCCAAGGCGACGTGGTCCTTCTAGAACCGGAGCATGATTGCGTCGCCATGGCTCCGGCGGGGCAGCTTTGGTCGACAGTCGAAGACCTCGCCCGCTGGTCCGAGGTGCTGACGGGCCAGCGCCCTGACATCCTTCGCTCTGACACAGTTGCCGAGATGACAGAGCCCATCGGTCTCACCGACATCCCCGGGCAGAGTTGGACAGCCGCGTACGGCCTAGGCCTGCAGCTGTGGAACCAGGACGGGCGGCGCCGTTACGGGCACTCGGGCTCGATGCCCGGTTTCGTCGCCATGTTCGTCATCGACGCGGCGACCACCAACGTCCTGCTCGTTCTCTCCAACTCGACAAGTGCGTTTCGTCCGCAGTTTGCCGACGAGCTCTTCGCACTGGTGCTTAGCGAGCAGGCGGAACAGCCTCGTGCTTTTGATCCCAAAATATCGCCCATCGGCGTAGAGGACATGGATCTAGTTGGCGTCTGGTACTGGGGGCCACGGACCTACGAGCTGACGCATTGTCCCGACGGTCACCTGGAGCTTCGCGGCCTTCCCTATGGCCGTGACGGGCGTTTTAAGCCGAACGGTGATGGCACCTACACCGGCGAATGGGGCTACTTCGCCGGTGAGCGCCTTGAGGGGCCCCGGCTCGCTGACGGCTCCCTATCGCACCTCGATATCGCCTCTTTCGTCTTCACGAGGACCCCTTACGACGACAAGGCCGATATTCCGGGCGGCCTTGACGACAACGGCTGGCACACGCTCTGAGACGACGTTTTGCATCCCGACGACCACGTTTAGGTTCTAAGAAAAGGCACACCTACGGTTGGTGTCCTTTTTCCGAGGCAGAGCGTTGCCAACAAGTCGAGGTCAAAGTGTCCTTGTGCTTTATGGGGAGGGACCATGACGCAGGCGGGATCAATCGCTTCGTGCAGCAGTACAGCGTCACAGCCCTTTGATATTCTCGATTTAAACTACGAGCGCGGGGGCTCGCCTCAGGCGTCTCGCAACGAGTCCCACAGCTTCGGGCTCGAGGCCGCCTTCCACAGCTCGGGAAGCTCCGAGGCAGCATGGCGAAAACGTGTCTCCTCTAGTCCGACCAACAGCCCGTAGGTGTAACCGTTGTGGCCGGGCCGCCCACCCGGACGAGCTCCGAGTTCTCGCAGAAGAACTCTCGCTGTGACGGCGTCCTGGCCTGAGCCGAGCATTTCGTGGATAGCCGCGAACCGCCGAGCTATGCGGGCTGCGGGCTTGCCGAGCAACGGCTCGAACGTTTCGCCGGCATAGCGAGCCCCCTTTGCCGCCTTTCTGACCTCGTGCAGCGCCCGGGCACGCTCGACACCTTCCTCGATATCCTTGGCGGCCTCGACGCGGAGCGCGACTCGTCTTAGGTCCCTTCCCATGAGCCAGGGGCCACCTTTTTTGACGCCGCGCTTGGCCTTGGCTTTGGTAGGTGGCGCCTGGCCGACGGCCCGAAGCACCTCCAAGAGGCTCAGATAACGATCAGAGCGCATGACTTCCAGCGCCTCGGCCAGCGCCCTTTGGCGTGTTTCGGCGAGGTGAGCGCTGATCTCGTCTCGTACAGGTCCGATTACTTCGCTGATCGCAAGTGAGTCAAGGAGGCCTTGGAGGTGCTCTTGGAGCACGTCGGTGTCCCGCAGAGGTCCAAGGACACCGCCCAGCCATCCGAGCTCGTCACGCAACCAACGCGCCGAGGCCTTGTCGAGCACCGGTGTGAAGGTCTTAAGTGCGCTGCGGAGGCGGCGGATGGCGACTCTCATCTTGTGCACGGATTCCTCGTCGCCGCGGCGAACCCCAACGTCGCGTGCGACAAGCTCGAGAACGAGATCGCACCAGCGCTTGCAGAAGATCGCGCCAAGAGAGTCTGTCGCCTTCTTGCCGGTCGCGGGCTTGGCCATGAAGGGGCGACATGCAGCCGATCCAATCGCCCGCACGAACTTGGATGGATAGTCCGCTGGGCGGCCACCGAGTCGCTCGAGCTCGCGGCTGATCGAGTCCAGCTCGCGTTGGGTGCCCTCGAGGAGCTTTACTTCCAGCTCCTTCCATCGATGGTGAGCTTCGTCACCGCTGTCGAAGAAGGCTCCTACGTCGTCCTCGTCGAAGACGACGAGAGGCTGGCTGTCCGGGCCGACAAGGACGGTCCGGGTGCGTCCAGTGGTGAGCCGAACAACCAGTCGCAGCTCTAGGCCGCCGGTCCGGGACAAGGTGAGATCGACGAGCTCGTCGGGAACCGCAGGTGGATCGAGGAACCATGAAACTGCATCTAAGTGAGGAGCCGGGCGCTGGAATTCGATACGGGCCTCAAGCTCGGAGCCGGGAAGCTTGAGATGCCATCTTGCGTCGCGTCCCGAAAGGCGCACGCCCAGCGTCGCCCCACTTCGTGCCAGCCGGAGGTCAGTCGTGTCGTAATAGAGCGCCTCAAGATCGAGCGTCTCGATCGACCCGACGCGAAGCGACGGCGCAAATGTCTCGAACCCGGGTATCTCGGCGCCCTCCTCGAGAACAAATTTGCGTTCCACCTCGATCAATGGTCGCACCATCGCCTTCCAGGCGACAGCGAGGTTCCCCTTGTCGGCGCGCTCGGCCTGATTCACATTCGCCGGAGGCGACGCGAGGATATCCTCAAAGGCGTGGAGACCTGGGACGCAATCCGAGCTCGGCGCAACGTTCGTACCTATGAGGACCGGGCCATTTCGCCCGAGCACCTCGAGAGAATTCTCGAGGCGGGATGGCGATCGCCGTCCGCGATGAACCGGCAGCCATGGGACTTCGTGCTTGTGACGGATCCCTCTCAGTTGCAGGAGCTGTCGACGGTTTGGACAGGCGCACATCATCTCGCCTCGGCCAAGGCGGCGGTGGTGCTTCTTCTCGAGCTGCCAGAAAATGAGCGCGTCGGCACGATTGACCAGTACGACCTTGGCCAAGCGACGATGGCGATGATGCTGGCGGCGGCCGACCTTGGTATAGGTAGCGGGCACTCGGCTATTGGCGACCAGGAAGCGTGCCGGCGCATCATCGCTTCGCCCGCGAATCGGATCTGCGCCTACATGCTTGCTCTCGGGTACCCGGCCGACCGACCACTGAAGCCAATCGTGAGTCCCAACCGGAGACCGTTCGACGAAGTAGTCCACCGCGCTCGGTGGTGATCAAAACTTAAGGGCCGCTCATGACCAAGCGAGTGGTCAGTCGCCGGTTCTTTTGCCACAGCGCAGCACTGAGCGCCGTGGCGAGAACTACCAAGGCAGATAGGGCCCCAAGCACCGCGGCGAGTCCTTATACGCGACGGACCTTGAAAAGGCCTACAGCCTCCACTACAGCGGGCCCAGCGCTGACCCAACACCTCGCCGAGCGCCGTGGCGCGGAAGGTCACGGCCACGGCCATATTGTGGCGCGATGGGCGAAGGGTCTGGTTCTTTTTGCGAGAAGGTGGCGTTGGAGGGGTTTGTCCTTCGTCGGTATCAATCAGACGATGCGCCTGCGTTGGCCGTCGCTGTCAGCGAAAGCCTGGAGCACCTTCGGCCGTGGATGCCATGGATCGCACTCGAGCCGACGACTCTAAATGAGCGCGAGAAGCTCATCGCCCAATGGGACAGGGACTGGATTGCAGGTACGCAGTACTCCTTTGGGATGTTTTGCGAAGCACGCGTGGTCGGCGGTGCCGGCCTTATGGCCAGGATTGCAAAAGGCGGGTTCGAGATCGGCTACTGGGTTCACCCGAAGTTCGCCCGTCGCGGCTTTGCCACAGATGCCGCCGAGGCGCTCACGACCCTCGCGTTCAGCCTCCCGGGCACGACCCACGTCGAGATCCACCATGATCGCGAGAACCCCATCAGCGGGCGCATCCCGAAAAGACTCGGCTTCGAGATGGTCGGTGAACGAGCCGTCGAGGCCTCGGCACCAAGCGAGAGTGGAGTGCACTGCATCTGGAGGCTGGACCGTGCCGGCTGGGCAGGAAGAACACCCCGCAGCGAACTAGCGCCGCCCCCGAGCTATTCGTCAGGCTCAGCCGGTCCGCCTCAGCCACGCCGAGATTCGCTCGGGTAGGTCTCTGAGCGAGAAGTGTGCCTGGGCCAGCGCTTGATTGCGGTCGAGCAGTGTCGGATCAGGCGTCGCCAGCCAGGCGGCCAGAGGCGATGGGTCGTCGATATCGAACCAATGAAAGCCGAGATTTCTGAGCTCGCGCCCGACCGGGTACGGCCCGACGGCCATCGGTCGGCGGTAAAGGGCGGACTCCAGGCTCGGGTTCCCGAAGCCCTCCCAGGTCGATGGCAAAGTGACCACGTCGCAGGCCGCGTATGCGTCCGCCATCGTGGCGCCTGGCATAGCCGGGCCTTGGAGCACGGCGGTTCTCAGCTTCCCGGCTGCCATCAGCCGTGCCAGCTCCTCGTCGTAGCCGTCCTCGGGTGGTCCGAGCAGCCAATAGGTCGCGCCGAGGGCGATCGCAAGGCGGAGACCCCCGGCGACGTTCTTACGGGCGATGGCCCGGGTCGGCTGGAGGACGACGAGGTCTTGTTCGCCGAGCCCAAGCGTGTTGCGGGTGAGGGCGCGGCTGGCTAAGGGCGGGTCCGGGTCGAAGCAATTGTAAAAGAGCTCCGCGTCGATTCCCCGTGCCGCCAGCTCACGCTTTGATCTCGCATTGATGCAAACGTGCCGCCAGGCGGCATCGGTCGGAGGTGGCCCGAGATGCGCGAGTCGGGACCGCTGCCAGGCCAAGTCATGATGGCGCAGGATCGCTGGACGTCCCCGAAGCACGTCGGCGACGATGGCACCGGCCGTGGGGTTGAGCGGAAGGGAACAGAGATTTTCGACAAGTACGGCGTCCGCGTCCGAGAGCGCCTCGCGGACATCGCGGGCCAACTTGGCGACATCGGCGATGACCGCGTCCATGGCGAGCTCGGGCAGTAGTCGGTCTGCGGTGCCGCTGCCGGCCACGGTAACGACCTTGAAGCCGAGCTCGCCAAAAGCCCAGGCCCACTTTGCCGCTTCCACTGAGACGCCGTCCTGGCCGCCGAGGCGATAGGAGATGATGGCAAGAGTGCCCGGGTCGATGCGCACGCTGGAACCGTAGCGGCGACTATCTGAGGAGCACCTGTCGGCAGGTCTCGGGCCGTTTCGTCACGACTCTTTGCGGGCGCGTGCGCCAGGCTCTAGAACGTGGGGGTGCAAAAACGGGCTTTGATCACCGGTATCACCGGTCAAGATGGTTCCTATCTCGCTGAGTGGTTGTTGTCGCAGGGCTACGAGGTGATCGGCATGGTCCGACGCTCGAGCACCCTCAATTTCGAGCGGATAGCCCACATTCAAGACAAGTTGACCCTCGTGTCGGCGGACGTCTTGGACGAGGTCTCCATCATCGAGGTGCTCCGCGAGCACCGTCCGAACGAGGTGTACAACCTCGCTGCGCAGTCTTTCGTCCAGACGTCGTGGAGCCAGCCCGTGCTCACCGGGGAGGTCACAGCCCTTGGGGTGACGCGGGTGCTCGACGCCATCCGGCTCACCGATCCCGAGATCCGCTTCTACCAGGCGAGCTCCTCGGAGATGTTCGGAAAGGTGCGCGAGGTGCCCCAGACAGAGCACACGCCCTTCTATCCCCGCAGCCCCTATGGCGTGGCCAAGGTTTACGGGCACTGGATCACGGTGAACTACCGCGAGAGCTATGGGCTGCATGCTTCTTCGGGGATCCTCTTCAACCATGAGAGCCCGCGCCGTGGCCTCGAGTTCGTGACGCGCAAGGTGACCAACGGTGTCGCGCGTATCAAGTTTGGACTAGCGACCGAGCTGCGGCTAGGCAACCTCGAGGCGAAACGCGACTGGGGCTACGCGGGGGACTACGTCCAGGCGATGTGGCTGATGGTCCAGCAAGACGAGCCGGAAGACTTCGTCATCTCCACGGGCCAGACGCATTCGGTGCGTCAGCTCTGTGAGGTCGCCTTTTCCAGGGCTGGTCTCAACTACGAGGACCACATCCGTATCGACGAGCGCTACATGCGCCCTGCTGAGGTCGACTTTCTCGTCGGTAACGCGACTAAGGCGCACGACCAGCTCGGTTGGCGGACCACAGTTGACTTTGCTGGTCTCGTCGAGTCGATGGTCGATGCCGACCTCGACCTGGTACGCCGCCAAATCTCCTGAGGCCACCAAGGCGGATGCCGCGCAAAGTGAACACGAGCGCGGGCCACGGGGGCGCTCTTAGGCGGAACTGGTCTGGCCCTGGCGCGGGGCGCGTGATCTGGGCATCGGCAGCCCCGTAACATGGTCGATCTCGATGCCGCCGCCCGCTGTTCGTCTCCACGAGGCCGTCGCGCTTGCCGGCCACTTTCCTCTCCTTGCCGGAGCTTCGTTGGAAGTCAGCGAAGGTGAGGTGGTGCATATACGCGGTCCGAACGGGGCCGGCAAGACCAGTTTGTTGAAGGTGCTGGCCGGTCTATTGGCTGTTCACTCCGGGGAGGCCACGGTGCTAGGTCGGGACCTCGTCGCAGACCGGCGGGCGGTCCGACGTGAGGTCGGCATGCTTGGTCACCATTCGTTCCTTTACGAGGAACTGACAGTGGAGGAGAATCTCCGCTTTGCTGTCCGCGCGGCTAGGCGGGGCGAAACGGCCCTCGGCCCGGTGCTCGAGCAGTTCGGCTTCGGTGGCCGCCTTCGTCACATGCCGGTCGGGCGTTGCTCGGCCGGCCAGCAGCGCCGGGCTTCGCTAGCCGTGCTCGTTGCCAAAGACACCCGGCTATGGCTGCTCGACGAGCCTCATGCCGGCCTCGACCAGGAGGGCCGTGACATGCTCGACCGGTTGCTTGCCGGCTCGAAGGCTGCCGGTCGGACCGTAATGTTTGCCTCCCATGAGCACGAGCGCGCCGAGGTCATCGCCGACCGCGTGGTCTATCTGGCCGGGGGACGTGTCGTCGAGGCGCCCGAAGCGCCCCGCCCACCAGTCACAGGAGCGGCCACCCATGTTGCGTGACGCCGTGCTCGTGGCCGGCAAGGATCTTCGCATCGAGCTGCGGTCGCGCGTCGGCCTCAACCAGGTGGGACCGTTCGCGATCGCGGTCCTGCTCTTGTTCGGCCTCGCACTCGGACCCGATCGTGCCGTGCTCGCGCCCGCGTCGGCGGGGCTCTTTTGGGTTGCAGTTCTGCTCTCGACCCTCCTCGCCGTGCAGCGCAGCTACGCCATAGAGTCGGCCGACGCGGCCCGGGACGGACTGCGCCTGTCCGGCCTAGACCCGGCGGGAATCTTTGTTGGCAAGGCGGCTGCCGTAGTAGCCCAACTGCTCGTGCTCGAAGCCGGCCTCACCATTGGGGTGGCGTTGCTTTATGGGGCGCACTTGTCGGGGGGTCTGGTCTTGTTCGCTGCCTGCCTCGCCGGCAGCGTCGGGCTCGCTGCGGTCGGCACCTTATATGGGGTTGTGGCCTCCGGCCTAAGGACGCGCGAGACACTGCTGCCTCTCCTCTTTCTCCCCATAGTCGCCCCCGTCCTGCTTGCCGCCACGAAGGCCTGGAACGAGGCGCTCGCGGGAACTCCGGGCCGCGCCGGGAGCTGGTTGGACGTGCTCGTGGTCTTCGCCGTGTTGTACGTAGCTATCGGAACGGTGGCGTTCGGGCCCTTGCTGGAGGACGGATGAGCACCGTGAACGGCGCCCTACCAAACAACCGCGCCAAGGTGGCACTGCGATTGCTCGGTCTCGTCGCGCTCGCCGGAGTGATAGCGACGGTGTGGCTGGGCCTGTTCGTCACGCCACCCGATGAGTTCATGGGCAACCTTGTGAGATTGCTCTACGTGCACCCGCCGATGGCATGGGATGCCTTTCTCGCCTTCGGGGTCGCAAGCCTGGCAAGCGCCCTTTATCTGTGGCCGCGGACACGGGCTGAGCACTTCGACCGCATAGCGGGAGCCTCAGCAGAAGTCGGAGTTGTCTTCACGGGACTGACGCTCATCTCCGGGTCGATCTGGGGACGGCCGACGTGGGGGGCATGGTGGGTCTGGGATCCGCTGCTTACGACGACGGCATTGTTGTTCGTTCTTTACCTTGGCTATCTCGCCCTGCGGCGCGTGCCCGGCGAGTTCGATGTCAGGGCACGCCGCTCAGCGATCGCGGCGCTGATCGCGTTCGTCGACGTGCCCGTCGTCTACCTCTCGG
>Ga0302320_10019740_pt1 | contig 13504 bp, 11 predicted proteins | sample Bog_T0_3_FD_202130 | JGI IMG/M metagenome (GOLD analysis project Ga0302320, IMG submission 202130) | Peat permafrost microbial communities from Stordalen Mire near Abisko, Sweden - Bog_T0_3 | ecosystem: Environmental > Terrestrial > Soil > Wetlands > Peat | place: Sweden: Abisko, Stordalen Mire...
CCTTTTTCACCACCTTGGTCATCGACAATGAGGCCTCCTTTGCCAGCTTCTTGGAGGAATTCTTCAAGATCGAGGGCCACTACATCCTGCGGGCGGTGACGGCCAAGGACGCCCTTGAGAAGACGCGCCAATATCAGCCGGACCTGATCCTTCTCAGCAACGAGCTCAAGGGTGACAGCGGTCTGGCGCTGCTCCCCGAGCTCTTGCTGGAGAATCCGAGCGCGGCAGTGATCTTGATGGCCAGCCAGCCCAGCATCTTCGAAGCGGTCGAAGCCATGAAGGCCGGGGCCGCTGATTACCTGGAGCGGCCCTTGGACCTCAGCAAGCTCAAGAAAGCCATCGACACGCAGAAGATGCTCTTCAAGAGCGCTTAGACCGCTTGCCAGCCGGCGTGCCCTTGTCGCAGCGGGGGGCTTGGACGCGGCCTGAAGGGACCACGTGGCGCGACACCTGGCTGCTCTTCGCAAGTCCGGCCACCATCGCATGGGCGTGCAAGAGCCGCGCGCTCTCTGAGAATTCAATGTGCTCATCCAGGGCTTGGAGCAGTGAATGCTTGAAATCCTCGGCATTGTCAAAGAGCGCGACCCGCGCCATCCCATCGGCGAGCGCGTTCTCTGCGGTCGTGAGCACTGCGTGCATCTTTTCCTTTGAATTGGGCATGGTCTGCTCCTAGGCGGACATTTGGCGCGATTGAGAAGGCCTCCCTCAACAGGGAGGCTTTTTTGTTTCACGAGGGCCTGGCCTTTTGCCGCCGCCATACACCAATGGCCTCTCTGGCGGCATTTATTCCACAAGGGGCGGGGCGCGCTGGCCGAGCCTTGGAATAAAGCTCCCTGCTTGCGGCCTATGCAAGGTGAGCACCCTTCAAAAGGCCGGCTGCTGTGAAGGGGAACAGGATGCCCGGGCGGGCCAGCGCTGAGGGCAATCCGCGGATGAGCAATGGGCGCCAGGCGCCCCATCAGAGGTCGCCCATGAAAAGAGTCAGGAACAGCAGAAAAGATGACCCAAAGAGGAGCACCTCACGCGGCGAGGGCGAGAGGGAGCTGGTGGGCTTGGATAAATTGGACCCGGAAAAGGATGGCTCGGAGGTGGCCGATGTCGCCAGCTCGGACCCGCCTGAAGATTCCCCGGGGGACGAAGCGCTGCTCGAGCAGGAGGAGATCTATGAGGGCATCTCCAGCGACAGGACGCCCAGCGACAAGGCCAAGAAGGACGGCTCCGATGAATGACAGGCCCCCCGCTCAGCACAAGCCGAAGGCCCTTGCTGCCTGGCAGTCCACTGTCGGGGCCATGCGCAAGGTCAAAGCGAGGCACGCTGCAGCCCAGGATTACTGGGCTGGCCTGGGCATGCTGGGCCTCTTTGGCTGGTCCGTGGCGCTCCCCATGCTGTTTGGGATCGTGGTTGGGCTCTGGCTCGATTTTGACCATCCTGGCGGGCATGTCTGGACCCTGTCACTGATGGCAGCCGGCATCGCCATCGGCTGTTTGCAGGCTTGGCACTGGATCTCCAAGGAGAACCGGGAGATAGCCAAGGGCAAGGGCGGGCCGCAGTGAGAATGCTGCAGAGAAAGGCGGAGGGGGCATGAGGGAAAACCCGCTGAGGCTCCTAGAGGGCTTGGGCCAATCCGTATGGCTGGATTACATCCAGCGCGACTTGATCGCCAGCGGCGCGCTGGGGCGCCTCATCGAGGAGGATGGCCTGCGAGGCATGACCTCCAATCCGGCCATTTTCGAGAAGGCGATCGCCGACAGCCCTGTCTATGACAGCGACATCCGGTCCCTGGCGCTGGGAGGGAAGAGCGCCATGAGCATCTATGAAGCCCTCAGCCAGCGCGATGTGCAAGCTGCGGCGGATGCGTTCAGGCCCCTGTACGACAGGACCAGCGGCAAGGATGGCTACGTCAGCCTTGAAGTCAATCCCCACCTGGCGCATGACACCAGGTCGACCGTGGAAGAGGCGCGCCGCCTGTGGGCAGCCCTCGCCCGGCCCAACGTGCTCATCAAGGTGCCGGCGACGGAGCAGGGCCTGCCTGCCATTCAGCAGCTGATTAGCGAGGGCATCAATGTCAACGTGACCCTGCTCTTCGGCTTGCGGCGCTATCAACAGGTGGCCGAAGCCTATCTGAGCGGCTTGGAAGCCCTCGCAGCCGCGGGCAAGCGCTTGAGCCGACTGGCTTCTGTGGCCAGCTTCTTTGTTGGCCGCATCGATGCCCTGGTGGACCCCCAGCTGGAGAAGATCGCGGCCCAGGACAGCCCCCTGTCAGCCAGCGCCAGAGCCCTGCATGGGCAGACCGCCATCGCCTGCGCTCAATGCGCCTACCAGGCGCAAAGGGGCATCTTTTCCAGCGCGCGCTTCAAATGCCTGGCCGAGCGCGGCGCCCAGGCACAGCGGATGCTCTGGGCCAGCACCAGCAGCAAGCGGCCCGAGGATAGCGATGTCAAGTATGTGGAAGCCCTCATCGGGCCAGGCACCATCGACACCATCCCGTTGGCTACCCTCAATGCCTATCGCGACCATGGGCTCCCAAAGGCCCGCCTGGCTGATGATGCCAGCAGGGCAGAAAGCCTCTTGGAGCTGCTGCTGCCCTTGGGCATTGGCCTCGACAAAACCGCCCAAGAGCTTGAGGACGAGGGCGTTGAGAAATTCATCCAGCCCTTTGACAAGCTGTTAGAGAACCTGGCGAAAAGGGCGCTTGAGGGCTCTGCGCCGGAGCGCGGCCTGGCCCGCGTCAGCCATCCCAATTACAGCCTGCTTCCTGAGCAGCTGGAGGAGTTCGACCTGTTGGCTGAGCTGGCCATGGATCTCAGGTGGTCCTGGAGCCATGGCGCTGACGAGGTGTGGCGGCAGCTGGATCCGGCGCTTTGGGAGCTCACCTGCAACCCCTGGGCGGTCTTGCAGACGGTCTCGCGGGATCAGCTGCTGGGCAAGATGAAAGAGCCCGCGTTTCGCGCGCAGGTGGAGGGGCTGGTCGCAGAGAAGCGGTGGTCCAATGAGGCGCCGGCTTGGTTCCAGCAGGACCATCCCGCAGCGCCATTGAGCCGGGCGGCCTATTTCAGCATGGAATTCATGCTGAGCGAATCCTTGCCCATCTATTCGGGGGGCCTCGGCAATGTGGCGGGCGACCAGCTCAAAGCCGCCAGCGACCTGGGCGTGCCTGTGGTTGGCATAGGGCTCCTCTTTCAGCAGGGATATTTCCGCCAGGTGATAGACAAGCACGGTGCCCAGCAGGCGCTCTTCCCCTACAACGACCCAGGCCAGCTGCCGGTAAAGCCGCTGCGCGCTGCCAATGGCGAGTGGCTGCGTGTGGAGGTGGAATTCCCCGGCTACTCAGTATGGCTGCGCACCTGGCAGGTTCAGGTCGGCAAGGCGGCGCTCTATCTGCTGGACAGCAATGACCTCGCCAATCTGCCGGCCCACCGCGGCATCACCAGCGAGCTCTATGGCGGCGGGTCTGAATTGCGCCTGAAGCAGGAGCTGATCCTCGGAATCGGCGGCTGGGAGCTGCTGGATGCGCTGAACATCTCGCCAGAGGTCTGCCATCTGAACGAGGGCCATGCCGCTTTCGCGGTGCTCGAGCGGGCCCACAGCTTCATGAAAGCATCGGGCCAGCCCTTCAATGTCGCCCTTGCTGTGACCCGCGCGGGGAACCTCTTCACCACCCACACCGCGGTGGATGCGGGCTTTGACCGCTTTGAGCCTGCCCTCATCGAGCAGTATCTGGGGTTCTATGCGACAGAGAGGCTGGGCATCCCGCTGGATGAGCTGCTGGCCCTGGGCCGCAGCGACCCGATGGATGATCTCGAGATGTTCAACATGGCCTATCTGGCCATCCGGGGGAGCGGGTCAGTGAATGGGGTGAGCCGACTGCATGGCGAAGTCAGCCGCCAGCTCTTCAGCCCCCTCTTCCAGCGCTGGCCCCTGGATGAGGTGCCGGTGGGCCATGTCACCAACGGGGTGCACATGCCCAGCTGGGGGTCAGAGTCTGCGGATGCCCTATGGACCGAGGCCTGCGGCAAGAAGCGCTGGCAGGGCAGGGCCGAACAGGTGGAGCAGGGCTTCTCCAAGCTCTCGGATGCAAGGCTCTGGCAGTTCCGCATGGATGCCAGCCTGCCGCTCATCCATTACCTTCGCCAGCGGCTGGCTCGGCACTATGCCTCTGCCGGCGCGCCGCAGGAGGCCATCAAGAACGCGCGTCATCTCTTCAGCCCCAATGTGCTGACCCTGGGGTTCGCACGGCGCTTCGCCGCCTACAAGCGGCCCAACCTCCTCCTGCATGACCCTGTGCGGCTGCTGCGCCTGCTCTCTGACCCTAGGCGCCCAGTGCAGCTCATCATCGCTGGCAAGGCCCATCCTGCGGATGAAGTGGGCCAGGCCCTGATACAGGAATGGATCCGATTCATCCGCAGCCCGGCGGCCCGCCCCTATGCCATCTTCCTCAGCGATTACGACATGCTGCTGACAGAGCATCTGGTCCAAGGGGTGGATGTCTGGCTGAACACGCCCCGGCGGCCTTGGGAAGCCTGCGGAACGAGCGGCATGAAGGTGCTCGCCAATGGAGGCATAAACCTCTCTGAGCTGGATGGCTGGTGGGCGGAAGCCTACTCGCCTGGCTTGGGCTGGGCATTGGGGGATGGCAAGGAGCATGGCAATGACCCGGTTTTGGACGCAGCAGAAGCGGACGCGCTGTATACCTTGCTGGAGCAGGAGGTCGTGCCAGAATTCTATGAGCGCGACAAGGCTGGCATACCCAAGGCCTGGGTCGCTCGCATGCGAAGGAGCATGGTAGAGCTGACGCCCCGCTTCTCAGCCAGCAGGACGGTGCGCGAGTACACCGAACAGCACTACCTCACTGCAGCCGCCGCCTACCGTGCTCGCGCGGCTGATAAGGGCTTGCTGGGGCAGCAGATGGTCGATTGGCTGGGGAGCGTGGAGAAGAAATGGGCAACGCTCTCCTTTGGCACCATGAAGGCCGAGGCCCAGGCTGGCCAATATCTCTTCGAGGTGCGGGTGCATCTTGCAGGGCTTGAGCCAGGATCTGTGAAGGTCGAGCTGTATGCCAATGGCCTGTCTGGCGAGGCTCCCCTGCGGAAGGAGATGCTCTGCGTGCGACAGGCGGCAGACGCGCCTGGCAGCGGCATCTACCAAGGCTCGGCACCGGCCACCCGGCCGGCTTCAGACTACACCGCGCGCGTGACGCCCCGCTTTGCCGGCATGGCCACACCCTTGGAGTGCCCCAAAATCCTTTGGCAGCGCTGACCCCGGGCTTTGGCCGGCTATCGATGGAATAAAATCTTTGGGCCGCTCATTTAATAGCTAGGGCAGAGGTCAAGTCCATGAGAGCGTCCCGACCTAGAGGCATCAATGAGCGCATCCGCTCCGCTGGTTTTGACCGTCAATGGAGGCTCTTCCAGCATCAAGTTCGCCCTGTTCGAGGCTTGCAGCCCGATGCGCCGAGCCTTGGAAGGCGACATGGACAGGATCGGCGCCGCTGAGGGCATCTTTCGGGTGAAGGGGCTCGACCCGGCGGATGATTTCATGCATGCGGCTGCCATGCCAGACCATGCTGCGGCCGTGGCCGGGCTCATGGATTGGATCGAAAAGCGCGGGCCCAGCCAAGCGCCGAGCGCCATAGGGCATCGGGTGGTGCATGGGGGCCCAGACTACAGCGCGCCCCAGCGGGTCACCCCGGGCCTGATCTCAGCGCTGCGAAGGCTCAGCCCTTTCGACCCGGAGCATCTGCCAGAGGAGATCATGCTGGCCGAGGCATTCCATAAGCGCTTCCCGAGCATCCCGCAGGTCGCCTGCTTCGACACGGCTTTCCATCTCGGCCTTCCGCGCGTGGCTAGCTTGCTGCCGATCCCACGCCGGTTCGAGGCTCTGGGCGTTAGGCGCTATGGCTTCCATGGGCTGTCCTATTCTTACTTGATCGAGGAGCTGGGCCGGCGGGCCGGGCTGGCGGCCGCGCAGGGCAAGGTCATCCTCGCTCATCTCGGCAATGGCGCAAGCCTTGCGGCAGTGCGCGATGGCAGGTCCATCGACACGAGCATGGGCTTCACTCCCGCTGCGGGCATGCCCATGAGCACCCGCTCGGGCGACATCGACCCAGGCTTGCCCAGGTATCTCGCCCAGCTTGAGGGCATGGATGCCAGCCAATTCAATGCCATGGCTAATTTCAAGTCTGGCCTGCTCGGCATGTCGGAGACAAGCTCGGACATGCGGGATTTGCTGGCTTGCGAGGCCGACGATGCGCGAGCGGCGGAGGCGGTGGCGGTCTTCTGCTACCAGCTGAAGAAATGGGTCGGGGCCATGGCCGCCGCTCTGGGCGGGCTCGACTCATTGGTGTTCGCAGGCGGCATCGGCGAGCATTCGCCAAAGGTCCGCGCACGCGCCTGCGCTGGCCTGGAGTTCCTCGGCATCGAGCTGGATGAGAGGGGCAACGGCCTGGGCGCTGGGATCATCTCCACGCCAGACAGCCGCGTTGCTGTGCATGTGATCCATACGGACGAATCGCTGATGATAGCGCGCGCGGTTTGCCAAGTGCTCCGCTTAGGGGCGCCCGGCATGAGTTGATGCCAATCCATGACGGGATCAAGGTCCACAACCCACCAACCCGAGGATGCCATGCTGAACAGAGCCAAGACGCTGAAAGGATACAAGCTGAAGAGCCTTGATGGAGTGATCGGAGAGGCCAGCGAGTTCTATTTCGATGACCAGCATTGGGCGGTCCGCTACCTGGTCGCAGACACAGGGAACTGGCTCACGGGGCGTCAGGTTCTGATATCGCCCTATGCCCTGACCGCGGTGAACACGGAAGATGGGACGCTCTCGGTCAGCCTCACCAAGAAGCAGATCGAGAACAGCCCTGCCCTGGAGAGCCACAAGCCGGTCTCGCGCCAGTTTGAGGAGGAATATTACGGCTATTATGGGTGGCCGATGTACTGGTACGGCCCTTACATGTGGGGCTGGGAGCCGGGGATCGTGCGGGGCAATTCAAAGTGGAGGCAGGCCGCCAGCGGGGAGAAGGGCTGGGACCCCCATCTGCGGAGCACCCATGATGTGACGGGCCACCACATCCAGGCCTTGGATGGCGAGGTCGGCCATGTGGACGACTTCATCATCGATGATGACACCTGGGCCATCCGCTACCTGGTCGTCAGCACGCGCAACTGGTGGGTGGGCAAGAAGGTGCTCATCTCGCCAAAGTGGATCGAGCGCGTCAGCTGGGCAGATTCAAAGGTCTTCATCAATCTCCATCGCGAGACCATCAAGCAAGCGCCGGAATACATGGAGAGCACCCTGACACGGGACTACGAGGAGGGGCTGCACCAGCATTACAACAGGCAAGGCTATTGGCTGGACGAGCCTGCCTCGCCACAGCACCTTCTGTGAGCTGAAGCCGGCACCCGCGAGGCCGATGCCTGCTGGCGCCGGCCGATCTGAAGGAGCTGTCCCTATGCCATCGACCCTGATGCAATTCAAGGCGCATCTGCCCGCTGAGCTCTCCCGGCAAAGGGGGAGAGAGGTGAGCATTGTCGCAGAGGAGCCGGATGGCTCGCGCTGCGCGCTCCCAGCTCGCTTTGAGTGCGTGGCAGAGCTGGTCGAGGGGATCCTTCTGTTTGAGACCGAGATGGAAGGCGAGGTCTATGCAGCCGTGGACATGCGCATGCTGCCTGCCGGCGGGAAGGCCCCATTTGCCCTGATCCGCCAAGCCCTATTGGGTCTTGCTGCGGGCTCGCCGCTGGGCCCCGGGCCCGCGGTGTGCATGGACCTGCACGGGGAGGGACGATTCGTTCGCTCAGTGATGGCCAGATTGAATGCTGATTTCCATCTCCGCTTTGCGACCTATCAGCATGAGGCTTAGGCCAGCCGGGCTCACTTGGTCATCAGCAGAGACTGAAGCTGGCTCTTCCTGTCCAGTGTCAAAGGGTCATGCCGCACCAGATACAAGAGCACGCTCCCAAAGACCAAGATCGTCGACATGCCCAACAGGAAGAGAGTCTTGAGGTAAGCCATGTCCACACTCACAGCGATGGCATCAGGGGAGGGGCGGCTCATTCGAGCGGGGCGCCCCTTCTGATAGGCCTCTGCGGGCATGTTTATTCCTTTCAGGGCTTTGCTGGCCCAGGCTGCTTGGCCCTTATTCTTGCCCTTTGGAATAAATGCTGAGCTTCCTGCCTATAGCTGTAAGGTTCCCTGAGGATCGATCATCAACCAAAGAGGCAGTATGACGAAGCGAGTTCTGATCTGGCTGGTCCTGGGCACCCTCTTTCCGGCAGGCCTTCGGGCAGCCGAGAATCTGCTGTCTGCCTCGGGTTTCGCTTTTCCCTCCATACAAGAGTCGGGCTCTGCGCGGGCCATCGCCATGGGCTCGACCTATGTCGGCATCGCTGAAGGCTCGGCCTCGCTCCTCTGGAACCCGGCTGGGCTTGCCACCCTTGAGGGGCCCGAGATAGCCCTTCACCATGAATCTGGGCTGGTGGGCGCCACTCAAGAGATCGCTGTGCTCGGGGTGCCGCTGGGATATGGCAATGGATTGGGCCTGTCGGTGAATTATGAGGATGACGGAACCTTTGACGGCCATGATTCGACCGGCGCTGGCACTGGTGACTATTCGGCGCGGGCCTACGGAGCGAGCCTGGGCTGGGGCATCAGGGGCCCGCTGGGCCTCTCGCTGGGCTTGGCGGCCAAGGTCAACCGCCAGGAGATGGCCAGCACAGACTTGAACGCATTCGCAGGCGATGCCGGTGTGCTGTGGAGCCTCTCCCCGCTCTTGAGCGTCGGCGCCGCTTACACCAACCTTGGCCCTGAGGTGAACGGGCAGCAGCTGGCGCAAGGCTTCCGGGCAGGCATCTCCTCTTATGTGGGAAAGTGCGCGGACTACCAATGGCTGTTCGCCCTCTCGGGCGAGGCGCTGACACGCAGCACGGACAGCGTGCACCTGGGCGTGGAGCACACGCTCTACCACCTCCTGGCGCTGAGAGCGGGCTATGCCTTCGATGTCTCCTCCCCTGGGACCGCGGGGAGCCTTGAAGGCTGGACCTTTGGCGGCGGGCTCATCATCAAGCACGGCCTCAGCATCGACTATGCCTTCGTGCCGCTGGCCGACTTGGGCAACACCCAGCGGGTCAGCTTGACCTATGACTTTGGCGAGGCCCCGTGCAAGCCCACGCCCGCGCCCACCAGGGCCCGGACTGACCCGCCCCCCCCCACGCCGGCCCCGACCCTTGCGCCAACGCCTGCCGCCACGCGCGCGCCCTCGCCGGAGGCCGCCCGCCCGGTGCCAGTGGTCCTCCCGCTGGCTTGGACCCGGTACGTGGTCAAGAAGGGCGACAGCCTCTGGAAGATCTCTGGCGAGAATGCGGTGCTCGGAGACTCATTCTACTGGCCGCTGATCTTCAAGGTGAACCGCGACCAGATCAGCGACCCCGACGAGATCGAGATCGGACAGGACCTCAGGTTCAGCGCCAACAACACGCAAGAAGAGATCGGCGATGCCGTGAAAAAGGCGGCAGAGACCCCGCGCTTCGCCCCGCACACCACGACCCGCGATGCGCTCACAGAGAAGTATTGACCGATCGGCGGCTTGCCGTGCGGTCCCGCGAACTCGACCATCAACCAAAGAGGCAGTATGACGAAGCGTGTGCTGACATTGATGTTGCTGGGAATTCTCTCCCCAGCAGGCCTTTGGGCGGCGGCAGACCCGCTGCCTGGGGCTGGCTTCGCCTTCCCCTCCATCATGGAATCAGGCTCGGCCCGGGCCATCGCCATGGGCTCAACCTATGTGGGCATCGCAGAAGGCTCGGCAGCGCTCTTGTGGAACCCCGCCGGGCTCGCCTTGCTGCAAGACCCGGAGATCGCCCTGCATCATGAGTCGGGGCTGGTCGGCTCCACGCAAGAGATAGCGGTTCTTGGCGAGCCATTAGGGAATGGCAATGGCTTGGGCTTGTCCTTGAACTACGAGGACAATGGCACCTTTGATGGCCATGACTCGCTGGGAGCCGGGACAGGTGATTACTCGGCGCGGTCATACGGCGCGAGCCTGGGCTGGGGCATCAGGGCTCCGCTCGGCTTATCCTTGGGCTTGGCGGTCAAAGCCAATCGCCAAGAGCTGGCAAACACCGACCTGAACTCATTCGCCGGCGATGCCGGCATATTGTGGAGCCGCTGCCCTCTGCTCAGCGTGGGCGCCGCCTACAGCAACCTTGGGCCGAGCGTGGATGGCCAGCAGCTGTCGCAGGGCTTCAGGGCTGGCGTCTCCTCTTACCTGGGCAAAGGCGAGGACTACCAATGGCTGTTCGCGCTCTCAGGGGAGGCTCTGACCGGCGATGCCAGCAGCGTGCACCTGGGCGTGGAGCACACGCTGTATCAGCTGCTGGCCCTGCGCGCGGGCTATGCGTTCAATGTGCCGTCCGCTGGCACCGCGGGCGACCTGGAGGGCTGGAGCTTCGGCGGCGGCCTCATCATCCGCAGGCTCAGCCTCGATTACGCCTTTGTGCCCCTGGCTGGCATTGGCAACACGCAGCGGCTCAGCTTGACCTATGGCTTTGGAGCATACGCTGGGCAGCCGATGACTGAGACCGCTTCGGCTGGCAACGCTGTCAAGCCCATAACCGCGCCCTTAGCGCAGAATGAATCCAGCCCCATCCTGGCGCTCACCGATGCCGACTTCAGGCAGGCTCATGCTGGCCAGCCAGAGGAGATGCTCACCCTTGCTGCGCGCCTGCGGATCTATCAAGCGCTCACCCAGGTCACCGGGAAGCCCGGAGCTTCCCTGCATGTGAATGGCTATTCCGCGCTGGCTGGCCAATCAGATGCGCCATCCAGCGTGCTGGCCATGAAGACAATGGGTGATTCACGCTCTGGTTTGGTGCGCGCCTACCTGATGGCAAAGATGCCTGCTGCCCGCGTCACAAGCCTGGCTGCGGGCGGTCCGGAAGTGGCCTCAGCGGAGAATGTGTTCAGGATCTGGCTGCGATAGCTGAGCAGCGCATGGTTGGCTCGATATTCGCAGGCTGCCCTATGGAGATTCCATCATGAAAATGAATCCGCTGGCTTTATTCGCGCTGCTCGCCCTTGCAGCTGGCGCCTCCTCCCCTTTGTTGGCGGGCACGGGCTCGCTCAGCCCCATGGCGCCCGCAAGCCCAGAAGGCCAGCCCGCGGGCCCTCCGACCTCCACAAGCTTGCCCAATGCGATCGCCAATCTCAGCGGCTCGCCCACAGCAGGCGTGGTGCCGCCCAATGGGCCCGCATCCTACGGCAGCGTCACGGGGACACTGATGGCCGCTGGGAGCGCGGCGGGCACGGCTGGCTCTGCGCTCGGCCTCAGCAACACCCCTGGCTCTGCTCAAGGCCTCAGCAGGACTGCCAATGCCTTCAGGCACCACAAGCGATTCCGCGCGGCACATGCAAGCCTCAGCGGCACCTCCGGCAGCTTCGCGGGCGCTAGCGGCACGCCCGCATCCATGGCCGGCGGCATCGCGCCTCAGGGCTCGCCTAGCCCTCAAAACCTTGTGACCCCTCAAAACCTTCAAAGTCGCCCAAGCCCTATCAACATACCGCGCTAGCACGAGTTATCCGCATAACGACCGGTTTGTTTCTCACACGCATTTTTGGAGCCCTCATCATGAAGAAGCATCCCTACGTCGCTCTTGTGCTGCTAGCCCTCTTTGCCGGGGCCACGGGTCGGGCCATGGCGGCCAGTAACACGGCCAGTCCCACGCCTTCGCCAACGCAGACCCCTGGGGCCAGCGTTGCGGCCCTAGACCTTCAAGGGGCCTGCAGCTTCGCGGTCCTGGGGAGCTCGGGGATAGCCAAGAACGGGACCAGCAACATCACCGGGAACGTGGGCAGCTATCCCACGGCTTCGGAGAGCGGAACGGGATCGATGGTCATAGGCGGGGGCGCTGACCATGGCGCTGATGGCGCCTCGTCCGCCGCGCAGAGCGGCTTGACAGCGGCTTATGGGGACGGGTCCACGCGGCCGGGCACCACCATCGGCGGCGCGCTAGAAGGGGATGGCACGATCTATCCGGGCGTCTACACCTCCTTGTCAGGGGCTTTCACCCTGGCAGCGGCCGACACCCTCACCCTGGATGGCAACGGGGACACCAGCTCGGTGTTCATCTTTCAGACCACTGCGGCGATGACCACGGGCGCCAGCACCATCATCTCGCTGGTCAATGGCGCGCAGGCGCAGAACGTGTTCTGGGTGATCGGCAGCGATGCCACCTTGGGCGCGAGCAGCACCTTCAGCGGAACGATCTTGGCCGCTGGCGCGGTCACCGTGGGCGCCAATGCCGCGGTCACTGGCCGCCTCTTGGCGGAGGGCGGCCTGGTCACCCTTGACTCGGACACCATCACCAATAGCTTCGCCTGCGCAGGCGGCAGCCCCACCTTCACACCCACCCTTGGCGGCAGCATCACCTATTCGCCCACCCCCGCGGCCAGCGGCAGCGTGACCAGCAGCCCCACGCCCACCGACAGCGGCAGCGTGACCAGCAGCTCCACGCCCACCGACAGTGGCAGCACCACAGCCAGCTCCACGCCCACTGACAGTGGCAGCACCACAGCCACCTTCACGCCCAGCATCACGGTCTCTCCCACCACCGGACCCAGCCCGGTCAGCCCGCTCCCTGTGTCCTTGCAGGGCGCTGATGGCTACTCCATCCTGGCTGGCAGCGGCATCACCAACACCGGAGCCAGCAGCAGCAGCGGCTATGTGGGCACCTTCCCCACGGCCAGCGAGACCGGATTCGGCAGCTTGAACCAGGCTTGCACCAACTATGCCGGGGGCACCTTCACCCAGAGCGCCAAGACCGACCTGAACACAGCCTACCTGGATGCGCAGGGCAGGACTGCCACCGCCCAAGTGGGCACTGAGCTGGGCGGCACGACGCTCCCCACCGGAGTCTACGACTCTGCGGCCGGCACCTTTGGCATCACCGGCACGCTGACCCTGGATGGCGGCGGCAACACGAATTCCGTCTTCATCTTCCAGGCAGCCAGCACCTTGATCACGGCCAACAACAGCGTGGTGCTGCTGACCAATGGGGCGCAAGCCAAGAATGTGTTCTGGGCAGTGGGCAGCTCGGCGACCCTGGGGACTGGGTCGACCTTTGTCGGCACCATCCTGGCCTACACCGCCATCACGGTGAACACGGGCTGCAACATCACTGGCAGGCTCTTGGCCCTGAACGCCGCTGTCACTGTGGACAGCAGTAGCATCAACACGGCCAGCGTCAGCCAAGCCCCCTGCAACACCGTGACCGCAACCTCCAGCCCCACTCCCGGCGGCAGCACCACGGCCTCGCCTTCGCCCACGGCCGGCGGCAGCACCACCTCATCGCCCACGCCCACGGCCGGCGGCAGCACCACCTCGTCGCCCACGCCCACGGCCGGCGGCAGCACCACCTCATCGCCCTCGCCCACGGCCGGTGGCAGCACTGCCACCAGCACGCACACGCCCGCGCCTGGCAGCACCTTCACCAGCACACGGACGCCCAC
>Ga0302320_10019744_pt1 | contig 13502 bp, 15 predicted proteins | sample Bog_T0_3_FD_202130 | JGI IMG/M metagenome (GOLD analysis project Ga0302320, IMG submission 202130) | Peat permafrost microbial communities from Stordalen Mire near Abisko, Sweden - Bog_T0_3 | ecosystem: Environmental > Terrestrial > Soil > Wetlands > Peat | place: Sweden: Abisko, Stordalen Mire...
TATCGCGATTCAGGAAAAGCTCGACGGCAAGAATGTCGATTGGATGGAGAAAGTCAGCGACCAGCAATACCGCCGCTGATGGGGACGGGAGACGACTACGGGTCGCCGTTGGTTCCCCGCCTCATCGATGGCGCTGGCGGCGCCGCCTCTAACGTCAGGAGTTCAAGCCATGGCCAATACACCGTCAGTCGCGCGGAAGAATTTCGGTGATATCGCCCCCGCGCTCGCCGATTACACCGACAAGGTTCTCTTCGGCGATCTCTGGGAGCGACCCAACCTGTCGCCGCGCGACCGCAGCCTGGTGACGATCACGGCGCTGATCGCGCTCTACCGCCACAACGAGCTGCCGTTCCATCTCAAGCACGCAATCGACAACGGCGTGACGCGCGACGAGATCATCGAGACCATCACGCATTTGGCCTTTTACGGCGGCTGGCCGGTCGCCAACACGGCGTTGCCGATCGCCCGCAAGGTGTTCGAGGAAACCGGCAAATAAGTGCCGCGAACGAAGCTATCCCCCACGGTTTGGAGAGATTTCATGAAAGCCACCATGCTTTACGGGCCGCGCGACGTGCGCTTCGAAGAGGTCGCCGAGCCTAAAATCCTGAAGCCGACCGACGCCATCATCCGGCTCTCGGCGACCTGCGTCTGCGGCTCCGACCTCTGGCCCTTCCGGGGTTTGAACCCCATCACCGCGCCCATGGCGATGGGTCACGAATATTGTGGCATCGTCGAGGAAGTCGGCAGCGCGGTCACAACCGTGCGCCGGGGTCAATTCGTCGTCGGCTCCTTTTGCATCTCCGATAACACCTGTCCCCACTGCCGCTTCGGCTTTCAGTCGTCCTGTGAGCAGCGCGAATTCATGAGCGGTGCGCAAGCGCCATTGGCGCGGGTCCCGCTCGCGGACGGCACGTTGGTCGCCACGCCCGAGCTGCCAGCCGATGACCTGATCCCGAGCTTTCTGGCCGCTTCGGACGTGCTCGGCACCGGCTGGTATGCGGCCTCCGCGGCGCGCGTGCAGCCCGGTTCGACAGTCGCGGTTGTCGGCGACGGCGCGGTCGGCCTCATGGGCGTGCTCGCGGCCAAACAGATGGGTGCCGGCCGGATCATCGCCATGAGCCGTCACAAGACGCGACAGGACCTCGCGCTTGAATTTGGCGCGACCGACATCGTTTCCGAGCGCGGCGAAGCAGGCGTAAGCCGCATCAAGGACCTGACAAAGGGAGTCGGCGCGGATTCCGTGCTCGAATGCGTCGGCACGAAACAATCCATGATGCAGGCCCTTCAATGCGCGCGGCCAGGCGCCATGATCGGCTATGTCGGCGTCCCGCATGGCGTCGAGCTTGACGGCGCGGAGCTGTTCTTCTCGCAGCGAGGCCTTATGGGCGGCCCGGCTCCCGTGCGCCGGTTCCTTCCGCACCTCATGGACCTGGTGGCGGAGCGCAAGATCAATCCGGGCAAAGTGTTCGATCTGACGTTGCCGCTCGCTGATGTCGCGGAGGGCTATCGCGCGATGGACGAGCGCCGGGCCATCAAGACCATGCTGCGCGTGTAACGGGGAGGCCAGGCCATGCCCCATGTCATCGTCAAACTTTGGCCCGGAAAATCGGAGCAACAGAAGCAGAAACTCGCCGAGGCCTTGACCAGGGCCGTCATGTCGAGCCTCGGATACGGCGAGGAATCCATCTCTGTCAGCCTCGAAGAAGTCCCCGCGGCCGACTGGACCGAAAAGGTCTACAAGCCCGACATCCTTGATGGCTCCGGCAAGCTCTACAAGCGGCCCGGCTACAATCCGCTCTGATGGGCGGTATGTCGTCGGTTTCTTTCGCGTCAGAATCTTCGCCCTGCGTTGCCTCGGCCCTCGCGCCGCTGATTGTCGCGGTCCTCATCGCTTTCTGGTGATCGGGGCCGCGCGCCGGGTAGTCTCGTTTTTTGCTCAGAACGGTTTGCGCTTCGTCACACCTTGGTCGGGGTCGTGGCGGCCTGTTAGTTCGTCGCCGCGCTGATCGCGCGTATTTGGGCGGCCAAGGCCGCCGACATTAATGGCGCGAAGTGGGCCGTGATGGTAGGCGGGCAGGTTTCCGGCCCCATTCGCTCCAAAGCGGCCGTTCCGGTTTCGGCCGAACCCAGGCCGTCCCGGCCGGCGCGGCGTATGGCCGCTGTTGGTCGCGGCCGCCGCCTATGACCGCCGTCCCTTCCAGCCCTCAACCCACCACTGAACAGGTTCTTGTCCGGCGGCCTGTCGGTTTCGGGCCTTCTCTTGGAGGTTGCCTGCCGTCTCGGCGGTGATCTCGTCAGATTCCATGGCCTTCCGGCCGGTGTTGTTCGATGCCGGGGCAGGGGCCGTCGCCGCCGTCTTGCGTGGCCTTCCGACTGGTCGCCGGATCGTTTGAATGACGGCGTCATCGTGGCTGGCAGGGAGAGCTGCCTCCCGTGCTGTTACTATCGGCGCCTCTCGCCGTGAATCGTCAGCTTTCGGCCGAGCCTGACGCCCAGCAGCCGCTTCCGCCTTTTCAGTTGCGAAACCGCGGGCAAGGGCATCCAATTGCGCTTGCAGATCGCGGTTGGCCGCAAGAGCCTCTCGCAGCGCCCGATCGCTATGATCACGCGACGCCTCGGCTTCGAGAATGCTGCGCTGAGCCGCGAGCTTTGCCGTCGTCGCGAGGCGTGCCGATTCCAGGGCTGCATCTTTCTCCCGGTGAGCGTGGTGCAGCTTGGTGCGGAGTTCCTGGATGGTTGCCTCAGCATGGACAAGCTCGCGTTCCGCATAGTCCCGGGCGGCCTGCGACCGGATGGCCTGGCGCGCAGCTTTCATCGGATCGTTCGACGAGGGTATCGCCGGGTCCGGGTCGAAAGCCGTTCCAAGACCGAGATCCCGCCGCATTCCGGTTTCCGCGTCATCGCCTTCATGCATTGTCGGGTCGGAGGGTCTGCTAGATGTCACGGTGTTTGCCTTCGTCGATGGGTGATCATACTCCCGGCGGATCGAATTGCCAAAGTGCTTGGATTGCGATCTCCGCCTGCCGGGCCGCGTGAAGGCGATGCGGGAACGCGGTGACGGCGGGCGGAAGGTTGACCATCGGATCGATCTTGAATTGTGCGTCTGAGGCGCTGGCGGTGTTGTCCGAATCGAAGCGGCGTGAGCATGTTGCCGCTCCGAAAGTTTCTCCGAGGAGATCGTGATGCCGCCCGCCAAGAAAACGGCCTCTGCCGCCACGAAGACCGCGGCTCCCCCGAAAGGGGTGGCGAAAAAACCGGCTGCGCCGGCAAGCAAGGCCGCTGCGCCCGCGAAAAAGGCCGCCACTCCAGCCAAGAAGGCGGTCCCGGCAAAGGCCGCGCCGCAAGCCACCATCACGCTGAAGCATATCGCCGCCGAACTGGCGGAAGGACATGACCTGACGAAAAAGGCGGCCGAAGCCGTCCTGGACGATTTCGTGGCGCTCATCACCCGGCAGCTCGTCAACGGCGACAAAATCCGCCTGAGCGGCCTCGGCATCCTGCAGGTGCGCGACCGGCCAGCGCGCACCGCCCGCAACCCGAGGACGGGCGAATCCGTCGCAGTCGCGGCGAGCAAGAAAATAGCGTTTCGGCCGGCCAAGGAACTGAAGAACGCCGTGTAGTACCGGCGGACGCCTGTTTCGGTTGACCGCGGCAATGAGAGGTGAACAGGGTTACCCATGGCGAATCGAGACGACACTCCGAACGGTCAGGCGGTATCGCTCTCCAAGGGCCAGCTGATCCGGCTCGGGGTGGAACCCGGCGGTCTCGTCCCGGTCGGTGGCCCATCCGACAATCGCCCGGCCAGGCGAACCAGGTCATCCGGCGATCCTGTGGACACGTCCGCAGCGCTTGGGGCGCTGACGACGGCGCTGACGACGCTTGGCGGCCAGCTCGAACGGGAGCGGGCCAGGGCCGACAAGGCGGAGGCGGCGCTGGCGGAGGCCGGGGTGGCGCAGAAGGCGGCAATGGAGGAAGCCGCAGCGCTTCGTCAGGACCTCAAGCGGCGGCGATCAACGGGCCTGGGGCGTTTGGGACGTCTGGCGCGGGCGTGGGAGGGTGAGTAGGCGGGTCGATGCCGCCGGCCGGTGAGTCCGAAGGCGCGCACGCCGGGGCTGCCGGCGCAGTCACGCGTCCCGCCCGGCGGACTTGCCATACGAGCGTTATGCCGACATGGTGCGGATTTCAAGGATTTTGCAAAGTCATTCCGGTCAGAAAATGCGAGAGCTTGTGAGAAGTCACTGTGATCAGCTCGATTTTGCTCCGGCAAGAAGCAAGTCAACCATTAGTGCCCAGGCGTGCTGGAATTGCGCCCGTTCGTCAGCGCGCATCACCAAGTTGATCATCAGGCCATCGAGCGCCATCTCAGCGAGCCGCGCGATCGACTCGATCTCAGCGTCCGAAACATTCGAGGGAAGACGAGCGCGTAGCGCCTCGACGACGAGGCGGTGCATGTCGGCAACGCCTTCGGATAGCCGGGCGTTTATTTCGCGATCGAATATCGCTCTGGTGACGAAAACCGCTTGGGCTTTTAGCAGGACGGGATCGCCCTGCGCCGCGCGGACGAGCTGCTGGCCGAGGCCGTCGAGATAGGCCCGAGCCGACGTCGGTTGGTGTCCTTCAAGCTCCAAAGACTGACGCCAATCACAGGCGGCGAGCAGGATTTCGTCGACTGACGCGAAGTGATGAAAGATCGTCGCCTTGCTCACGTTGACCTCTCGCGCCAACGCACTCGCACTGAATGCGTCAGGGCCGCCACGCCCCAGCAATGTCAGGGCCGCGTTCAGGATTTCCTTGCGAGTTTCTTCGCCTGCCGCAGTGCGCTGCCCCTTGATCGCCATGCGCCACAGCTACTCTTGACCGATCGATCGGTCAAGAGCTACTCTGATTTTGAGAACAGCTCCCGTCATCGCGACCGCAGGAGAGTGGTCCACCGTTGGAGAACGCAAATGATCGAGCAACTGCAAGGGTTTCCCGAAAATGTCGTCGCCTTCGCGGGTCGAGGACAGGTGACGAAGGCCGACTACGTTTCGACCCTCATTCCGGCGGTCGAGAAGGCTTTCGCCGACCACGATCGCCTTCGCCTCTACTACGAGCTTGGAGGTGATTTTGCTGGGATTGATGCCGATGCGATGGTGGAAGATTTCAAGATTGGAATGCAGCACCTCACTCGCTGGGAACGAGCCGTGGTCGTCACCGACGTCCAGTGGATCGCCCATGCGATTTCACTTTTCAGCTTTCTGATGCCCGGTGCGATGAAGGCCTTTCCGACGAAAAATGCCGATCAAGCGCGTTCGTGGATCGTCTTGCCTTCTTTATAAGGTGAGTGCAGAAATCAAGTATTTTGCCCCAAAATATTATATCAACAAAGTTATCATGTTAACGTGTGCGTAAGTTGGCCTGTGCGGCTGAGTGGAACATAAAACCGGCATCATACCACTCAAAAATCCCATGCGGAAGTCGGCTTCCTGCGTGGCCGGAGGTCGAGTATTTAAGCGGTTCATGTGTCGCAAAAATCCCGTGCGGAATTGCGCATTTTGCAAGGGGTTTTGCAATGGAACCCTGACCCAACTTCCGCAGTTAGCACTTGGTCCTGTTTGAAAACCCGCGGAATATCGCGGTTTTCCCGTGCCTCGACAAAATTGTGGTGCTAAATACCGAGCTTTCCCAATCAGAAAACCCGCCGCCACACTTGACTCGCGCGGATTCACTATGGTGTCTCTCTCCAAGCCAGGACACCAGCCATGTTCGTCCGTGTCAAGAAGATCGGCGGCTACGAATACCTCTACCTCGTCGAGAACGTCCGCGAGGGCGGACGCCATGTCCAGCGCGTCATCAAGGCGCTCGGCCGCCGCGACGAGGTCGAAGCCTCCAACCTGCTCGACGGCCTGATCGCCTCCGCCGCCCGCCATTCCCGTCGCTCCATCGTGCTGTCCAGCTTCTACCGCGGCGAACTCGCCGAAATCCGCCGCCGCAGCATCGGCCCCGACCTGGTGTTCGGCCATCTCTGGCGCGAAACCGGCTGCCAGGCGGTATTGCACCGGCATCTGGCCGGACGGCGCTTCGGCTTCGATGCCGAGCGCGCCATCTACCTGACGGTGCTGCACCGCCTGATGGTCTCCGGCTCGGACCGTCACGCCAGCACGTGGCAGCAGACCCTCGACATCCCCGGCGCTGAAGACCTGATGCTCAACCATGCCTACAAGGCCATGGCCTGGTTGGGCGAGGCGATCGAGGGCGAGGACAGCGGCCAGGCGCGCCATTGCACCGACGCCATCGAAGAGGCGCTGTATGAACACCGTAAATCGCTATTCGGCGCGATCTCGGTCGCGTTCTTTGACACCACCTCGATCTATTTCGAGGGTGCCGGCGGCGCCATGCTCGGCCGGACCGGGCATTCCAAGGACTTCCGCCCGCAGCTCAATCAGGTCGTTTTGGGCATCGTGCTGGACGAGCAGGACCGGCCGATCGCCTCGTTCCTGTGGCCCGGCAACACCGCCGATGTAACCACGCTGCTGCCGGTGGTGGAGCGGCTGCGCCGCCGATCCGCCTTTTCGACGAAATCCTACGCCTCGGCGGTATGACCGTTGAAGATGGCGATGCGGGTGAGCATGACATCCTGGAAACCGTTTGCGGCGTCGGAGGATACCTTGCCGAAAGCCTTATCCGCGGCTGTCCCCTGAGGTGTGATCTTCTGCTGATCGGGCGCCGGCTGGTCCGCGGCAAAGGCAGCCCCGGCGGAGATGAGTGTGGTGGACAACAAAGCAGCAAACAAAAGCGGCGGAATGTTCGACATGTTCTATCCTGCAGGTTATTGCATCGACGGTGGCAGAATTGCTGAAATGACTGAAATGCCGACAGGCTCGGAATCTACTCACCACCGCGATGCGCCTGATCTTGGCCGGCTGGACCGCGGGGCGGATGGTCATTGTGGCGACGGTTGAACGGCGGGAGGGCAATGCCGGGAACGACCAGGATGCGCTGCCGCTCGGGCTGAGTAGTTTCCGAAGCTTACGCCCGTCTTGGCCGCTGCCTATGAGCAAACTGCGGCACCACCCAAGGCCTTGCGAGAGGACCGGCGGCGGCCGAAGAGGGAGCCAGCGGCTATGGACGATGCGAGCAGCGCGAAACTTTCCGGCCTGAGTCCGTTCGAACTGAAGGACACGCTGATACGGCTTGCCAGCAGTAATGCCGAGCGGATGATGCTGAACGCGGGACGGGGCAACCCAAACTGGCTGGCAACGATCCCGCGGCACGGCCTGCTTGGGCTGGGCGCATTCGCCCTGGCGGAATCGGAGCAATCCTTTTCTTACATGAAACAAGGCGTCGGCGGGCTGCCCGAGCGGGCGGGGATCGACGCCCGGTTTGGTGCGTTTATTGCCGCCGCCCCGGACAGCACGGGCGCTGTCTTCCTGAAGGCCGCCGTGGCCTATGCCAGGGATCGCCTGGGCATCCCGGCCGGCGACCTGATCCACGAGCTGGCGCAGGGCATCCTGGGCTGCGAGTACCCCGATCCGCCCCGCATGCTGCCATGTTGCGAAACGATCGCCCGCCACTACGTGCTGCGGGAAATGACCGGGGGCAAGACCCTGCCCGGCAGCGTAGACCTGTTCGCGACCGAGGGCGGCACGGCCGCCATCGGCTACATCTTCAACTCGCTGCGCGAAAACAAGCTGATTGCCGCTGGCGATACGATCGCCCTGGGGATGCCGATCTTCACGCCGTATATCGAAATCCCGCAACTGCGCGACTACCAGCTTGCGGAAATCAACATGGCGGCCGACGAGCGCGCGCGCTGGCAGTACCCCGATGCCGAGATCGACAAGCTGGCCGACCCGAAGGTCAAGGCATTCTTCCTGGTCAATCCCGGCAACCCGGACTCGGTCAGGATCGGCACCCGCCCGCTGGCGCGCATCGCCGCTCTGGTGAAAGACCGCAGGCCGGACCTGATCATTATCACCGACGACGTGTACGGGACCTTCGCCGACGACTTCGAGTCCGTGTTCGCTGCATGCCCGCACAACACGGCGCTGGTCTATTCGTACTCCAAGTATTTCGGCGCCACGGGGTGGCGGCTTGGCGTGATCGGCCTGCACCGGGACAACGTCTTCGACAGGAAGCTCGCCGCACTGCCGGAATCGGACCTGCGGCTGCTTGCCGAACGCTACAAGAGTCTGACGGCCGAACCCCGCTCACTGCGATTCATCGACAGGCTTGTGGCAGACAGCCGGTCCGTCGGCCTGAACCACACCGCGGGTCTGTCGTCACCGCAGCAAGTGCAGATGGCGATGTTCTCCCTGTTCGCGCTGATGGATGAGGCGGGTGAATACAAGGCCGAGATGAAACAGATCATCCGCCGCCGCTACCACGCCCTTTACACCGCGCTCGGTGCCGACCAGCATAACGACGCGAACAGTGTGGACTACTACACTCTGATCGACCTGGAAGCACTGGCCGCGCATTTCTACGGTAAGGCTTTCGCCGACTGGCTGCTGAAGAACCAGGAGCCGACCGACACTTTGTTGCGGCTGGCGAAGGATGGCGGGGTGGTGCTGCTGCCCGGGCAGGGCTTTGGCACGCTTCACCCGTCGGCGCGCGTCTCGCTCGCGAACCTGCGCGACATCGACTATTCGCGGATCGGTGAGGTGACACGCAACATCCTGTCGGAGTTCCACGCGGATTTCAGCCGGGCAGCGAAAGTTTCGCCCGCGGGCAAGCAAAAATAGCTGAAGCGGCCACAGACCGTTTATACAAGGGAGCCATAGCATGCACGCACTGCTGGACACTGTGCCGTATATCGCCCTGTTCGCGGCAATCGGCATCGGCGTCCTGATCGGCAAGCCGAGTTTCAAAGGCGTGAGCCTGGGGCCGGTCGCCGGCACGTTGATCGCCGCGGTTGTCATCGGGCAGTGGCATTTTGATATCGCCGGCCCGTTCAAGGCGGTCATGTTCGCGCTTTTCATATACTCGATCGGTTATGTGGCCGGGCCCGGCTTCGTTCACGCGTTCAGCCGCAAGGCATGGCGCCAACTGGTGCAGGCGACGTTCATCGCCGCGGTCGCGCTGGGGACGGCGCTTGGCCTTGCATACGTTTACAAGTTGGATCTCGGCACCGCGGCCGGCTTCACGTCCGGCGCGGTTACCCAGTCCGCCATCATCGGCACCGCGAGCGGGGCGATCCAGGGTCTGAACCTGCCCGCCGCGACCAAGACGGCGCTGGAGGATAACATCGCGATTGCGTATTCGATCACCTATCTGTTCGGCACGCTCGGCGCCATCCTGCTCATCACCTATGTCGGCCCGCTGATCGCCAGGCAAACGCTCGTCGCCGGCGCGAAGGCGCTGGAGGACCGCGACCGCGGCGGGGCGTCGAAGTTCGAAGACGGCACCTTCCCGGAGTTCCCGCCCAACGTGGAGCGCGCATACACGACCTCGATCGGCGGCAAGCGACCGGTCTCGGCCGTGGAACGAGCGATCGGGCCGGGGGTCTCGGTGATCCAGGTGATGCGGGCGAAGGCGGCGATGGCCATGGCGGGCGATTTGATACTGCTGGACGGCGATGAAGTGCTGGTCGAAGGCCCGCGCGCGGCGATCGTGCAGAAGGCGGCAACCGTCATTGGCCCGGAGTCATCGGCTTTGACAGGCACCGAGCCCGTCGGTGAATCGCTCAACGCCGTGATCACCAACCGGGCGCTGAATCACAAAACGCTGGCTGGTTGCAAGGAGGCGCTGCCGCCCGGCAGCTTCCACGGCATCCGGGTCACCGGCCTGATCAGAACCGGCCAATCCGTTGCGATCCTTCCGGTCACCGAACTGCGCACCGGCGACACCGTCACCTTGACCGGCACGAAGGAGCTGACAGAAACCCTGGGCAAGCTGATAGGCTACATCGAAAAACCAGCCAGCGGAACGGATTATATCTGGATGTCAGCCGGCATCATCGCGGGTATCCTGATCGGGCTTGTCAACGTCCCGGTCGGCGCCGGCGTCAAGATCGCGTTGGGCACCGGCGGCGGTTGCATGTTCTCGGGCCTGCTGTTCGGCTACCTTCGCTCCCTGCACCCGACATTCGGGCAACTGCCGGCCTCCACCGCCGCTTTTATGAAGAATTTTGGACTGATCGCGTTCATTGCCGTCGTTGGATTGGCGGCCGGCCCGAAGGCGTTGGCGACGATCCGGCAGCAGGGCTGGACGCTGGTTTACCTCGGCGCGATCGTAACGATCGTGCCCATCGTCGCAGCCCAATTGCTGGGCGCTTATGTGCTGCGCGGCGATCTGAAGAACTCCGACCTGTTGGCCGGATCGATCGCTGGCGGGCGCAGTTGTACGGCGGCTCTGGGGTCGGTGATGACCGTCGCCGACTCTAACGCCGCCATGCTGACCTACCCTGTGACCTACACGCTGGCGCAGGTCTATCTCACCCTGTTTGGCCCGGTGATCGTCGCGGTCATGAGCAGTTGGGGGCCCTGGGCCGTCGCCATCGCCAAGTAGCCGCCCGCACGGAACTCGCACAAAAGGACACGACCAATGAGACGCAATCGCCTGATGGTCGGCCCGTGCGTCTGATCGGAACGGTGTACTGTCATAAGCGACCGTGCGGAACTTGAGACATTCGCAAGCCGATTTTCCGCGAGTTGGGTTTGTGCGTTTTCAATGGGATACAGATCGCAAAAGTCCTGTGCGGATGATGCCGACTTCTGCGATATGTTTCGCACGGTCTAACGGCCTCGGCCCGATATCAGATCGGTCATCTGACAGCCGTCTGATATCACTAATCAAAATCTCCTATGACAGTACACCGTTCCATTCAGACGCACGGTCCTGGTCGCCGTGTCGTGCGGCGCCTTGCTTTCGACCGCCGTGCTGGCGGCCAAGACCCCGCCTGCGAAGCCGCATATCGCGATCATCACGACCGGCGGGACCATCGCCGGGACGCAGTCCGCCAACGGCTCGCAAGCCTACACGGCCGGCAAGTTCGACGTGCAGCGCCCTTGATCGACGCGGCGCCACAGATGAAGGACATCGCCAATGTCACGGGAGAGCAGCTTGTGAACATCGGCAGCCAGGACATGGACAACGCGATCTGGCTCAAGCTCGCGGCGCGGACGCAGGCCCTGGTCGATCAGCCTGATGTCGATGCCGTGGTGGTCACGCACGGCACCGACACGATGGAAGAAACAAGCTACTTCGTCAGCCTGGCGGTCAAGACGAACAAGCCGATCGTCCTGGTGGGATCGATGCGGCCCGCGACATCGCTCAGCGCCGACGGCCCGATGAACCTGTATGAGGCGGTGCTGGTGGCCGCAAACCCGAAATCCCGTGATCGCGGCACGCTGGTGGTGATGAACGACCGAATCTACTACGCCCGCGACGTGGAGAATACCAACACCACTTCAAGGACAGGAATCGTGGCCCCGGCGGTCACGTGGTTCCAGCGTGGTATATTTTGACCCGCCAACGACCCTGCGCGCTGCGAACGGCGACTTTGCGATCGCCGGTGTCACCGAACTTCCCAGCGTCCAGATCGTCTATGCGTCGGCTAACATGGGAAGATCCTTCATCGACCTTGCGGTGAAGGAAGGCGACAAGGGGATTGTGGTGGCCGGGGTCGGCGACGGAAACATGACGACGACGGCGACCGCCGGGCTGGCGGACGCAGTCAAGGCCGGCGTCGCCGGTGTACGCAGCAGCCGGGTCGGCAGCGGCGCGGTCTACAGGAACATAGAGGTCGATGACGACAAGCTGCATTTCATTGCAGCCAACACGCTCAATCCGCAGAAGGCGCGGGTGCTTCTGATGCTGGCACTGACCAAGACGCACGACGTCCACGCGTTGCAGGAGTACTTCGACCGCTACTGAGATCGACTTTCCGCATTTCCGACGGGAGAGTTGGCTAACTGGCGGTTCAGAAAATGTCCTCCGTGGCGATGAACCGGGGCGTGACATGGGCAGCACCGAATCGCCACCACCGCGGCCACGGTGACTGTTCCTCTCGCGCCACGGCGGGTAGGGATCCTAGTAACACGCGGTAACGGTCCTTCCCGCGTCTTTCCAGTCTGCGCTGTTATCGGTTTTTGCATAAATCATGCGCTGGCCCTACGTAGGTAGATTCCGAGGGTATTGTAGCGTCTCGGATCGATGCAGCTTCTTTCCCTGACAGGATGACAATAAATCAAGCCGGGGGATCTCATGCTGATACAATTGTCGACCGCCCGATTTCTCGCCTCGGAAGCGATGCGCCCATGCGTATTGGTTGTCGACGACGAGACCATAATCTGCGAACTGCTCGGCTTAGTGCTCGAAGGAGACTACCAAGTCATCTGCGCGAGCACGAGCAATGACGCCCTCCGGGTGCTCGCCGAACAAAACATCGACGTCATGCTGCTCGACTATCACCTGCCTTCAGGCGGCGCGGTTGAGGTTGCCAGGCGAGCCGATGAAATTGGTATCCCTATGGCCTGGATGACCGGGGACCACGCGGTCGAATTTGATTCGCATCGCGTTCTGTTGAAGCCATTCCACATCGACCGGGTGTCGGAGACGCTGGCCGAGGTTCGAAGTTCTGCGCGCTTGGTCACCAAGCCGCCCCGTCTAGCTAGCAGCCGTTAGCAGCACCATGAGCGTGAGGTGGAACGAGGATCTGCTCGGTCGCGTGAGAGCCGTCTGACCGCCCGATGGCGGGCGGGCGCCAAGAACTGAACCTACCCGCAGGGATCCGGCGTCGATATTCACCGACTTATCACCTTCTGGTTTCGGGCTCTCAGCGATCCGAAGGCGAGCCGCGGACTCAGCGATCGGATCTATCGGCGTCCGCCGCAGCGATCGCCATCCGCGCCAAGGCCGGCAGCGATTTCGTATCTGTCTTCGCCATGATCGACGCGCGATGGTTCTCGACGGTGCGCTGACTGATACCCAGATCCGCGGCGATGTTCTTGCTGGGATGACCGGCAAGAACCCTGTCCATGATCTGGCGCTGCCGTGGCGTCAGACTGGCGACGCGACTCGCCGCTTCGTTGTGCCACGCCGAGAGTTTGCCCGAATCCCGAGATCGCTCCAGAGCATGATCGACACTTGCAAGCAGTTCGGTGCGGCTGATCGGCTTCTCGATGAAGTCCGACGCCCCCGCCTTCATCGCCTCCACCGCTATGGCAACGTCGCTGTTGCCGGTTATCATGATCGCCGGTAAGGCATGGCCCGCCTCACGCATGCGCCGCAGCAAGGTGATCCCGTTCATGCCGGGAAGGTAGGCGTCGATCACCAGACAGGCTGCCCGCCCGGGGCGGAAGGCCGCCAGAAACGCCTCACATGTCTCATAGTCCTCGACGTTCCTGTCGTCGTCTTCAAGCACGGCACGGATTGCCCCGCGAATACTGTCATCGTCGTCAACGACGTAAATCACGGGCGGTCCGCTTCCCCCCGCATCTTCGCCGTGGCGTGGCGCATGCGCCACGGCTCGCGACAGCGGCAGCAGATGGTGGATTGTCTGCGTCAATTCCTGCAGCTTG
>Ga0302320_10019745_pt1 | contig 13502 bp, 13 predicted proteins | sample Bog_T0_3_FD_202130 | JGI IMG/M metagenome (GOLD analysis project Ga0302320, IMG submission 202130) | Peat permafrost microbial communities from Stordalen Mire near Abisko, Sweden - Bog_T0_3 | ecosystem: Environmental > Terrestrial > Soil > Wetlands > Peat | place: Sweden: Abisko, Stordalen Mire...
CTTTACAAAAGCATTAAGTTAGATTTTATTTTTTGAATTTTTTTTCAATAATACCTATCTCATATGCTCATAAATTATTTTTTTTTTAGATGAGCAAAATTTTGTTTTTTATTTTTTATTAGAATTTAATAAACTCAATTTTAATGTTTTCTTGAAATTCTCATCCAAATAATCAAACAGCCTAGCATCAATCAAACTCCAAGCTCCATTTAGTTTCAATTCTTGATAATAACCCATTATCTCTAGAATTATTTCTTCGTTTTGGGTATCATTATTATTGGCCAACATAAAAACCTTTTCCAAATTACTTAAATAATTATCATGAGTTTCCACATTTTCATCATCTTGTAACTTAATTATTGGTTTTGAAATATAGTTAAACAAGGCAATTTGCTGATTATTCAAAAGTATGGATTTCAGTTTTTGCACATCATCCACCATTCTTATCAAATAAAAAATATTAATGTATTTCATTAAGTACTCGCAAGCTTTTTCATACAATCTAAATTTATTTTTCAATTTATGAGGCAAAGCAAAAGGAATTAAAATGCACATAATTAGCTCGCAGGTGGAAAATTTCAATTTGGAGTTATTTTTTTTAGATTTTTCTTTTTTCATGTCATTCAATTCAACGTTCTTTTTATCTTTAATATAGCTTGATTCAATGAAATTTTGTTTTTGTTCCTCATCCTTTGCAATTTCTTTGCTTTTCTTGTTATGTTCTCCTTTCAAATCAGCAAGCTCAATTTGAAAGCTTTTCCTATCTATTTCTATATTTTTTAATGGATTATTAGTTTCAAGGTTTTCAAGGATATCTCCTTTCGTTATTTTATTTTCTTCCGTAATAGAAAAAGGCTCAGCAACAAATTTTTTGATGCTCTTTTGTAAAGAAGGAAAGTTCTTCCCATCATCTTTTGTAACTTCATCAGGAATAATAATTTCTGATTCGGACGCCTGTTTGGCCTTTAATTTTAAGGCATCAATCTGAGATTTATGAAATAATTTTTTAAAAGTGGATTTTTTCATTTCAGATGCAGTAAAAATTGATTTTTTCTTATCGGGCAAAAAAAGTTGGACATTTTCTTTTTTTTCTTGAATTTGTTGTTGAGTGTTGTTGTTGTCACAATCGAAAGTATACAATTTGTTGATCAACTTCAACTTTAATTTCATATCATTATAGAGAAATGTGATCATGGTCCCCAGAACTATCACGAAGCTTGAAACCCCCCCAACAACAGCCGCAGCTTCTACTAAGGTCATATACGTCCTTTCGATTTGTTGAATCTTATTCGATGAAAAAATAAGCATTTGAACTACCATTATATCCGTTGGGTCAATTCTCATAGTAAAATCAGAAACCATGCTCATTTGTTTATTAAAATATTGTATCTCTGGATTCGTATTATAAATCATATTGTCATAAGTGTTCAGTTGTACTTTTTCCATATAAAAATAGAAATCTTTTGTTACTTTAAAATCCAGCATTTGAAAATAAGTCTTCATTGATTTCTTCATTGGAGACGAATAATTTGTAGAGTCAACATCTTGGCTTTCTATATAGACGTAAAAATAACTACTTTTTAATTCATTTTCTACTATATCCGGGCTTTTGCAATTTGTTTTATTAATTATGGTGCCACAAGATGCCATTTCAAAAGTGAACCATCCTACTTGGTCTTCGTCCCAATACCCACCAATGTCCATTGAATGGTTGACTAAACAAAAGGCATCCCTTAAATTCAGATTGTAATAATCCTGGAAATCTTCAAATTTCTTCTCTTGACATGTTTCCAATTGAAATGGTTTTAATAATTGCAAAGAAAAAGTGGAATTCGTCTGATTGGCCGTAGTATAGTAGAGCACAAAATCGAAATACTCATTAATATCAGCTGAAAAACTACTGGTGTTCGCTAAAATTATTCGGAAGGCCATTCGGAAATTGTCTTCGTTCAAATTTAGATAGGGCCTTTGATTCACATCAAACTCTTGAACATTGATTTTGGCGGAATTATGCTTTAGGGTGGTATTTGCTAGAAGGAGGAAATAGACTAATAAGGGGGTAATGACCAAAAGGGAAAAGAAAATGCTGAAGCAAGTGGAATTTTCAATGCTGGTGCCAATCCGGAAGAAGAATTTGTATTTGAAAAGATCGGATATTCCACATATTCGGGTAAATGTTTTTAGAGGATGCAGTGGCATTGAAGAAATATTTTTATTATGGGTGAAAATTTAATTTTTTCAAGGAATTTATGATTTTTTCTTTTTAGAACAAAGAAAAAAATTATAACTGAACATAGAGAAATGGTTTTCTATAATAAATTGCTAAAAATTATGTTTTTTTCTCATTTTATGAGACTATATAATTTTTTACTTTTCTTTTTGTTAATTTTTTTTAAAATAATTTGTTTTCAAATGCCAATTTTTTAAGAAAAGACTTTCTAAAAGAATTTTTCCAAAGTTTTTAAAAAGCCCTAACAAAATCTTTGATTTCAAAATAAAACAAAAAAAGTCCTTAAAACGCTAAAAATCCTCCGAAAAAGATTCACCCCCCTCCTCAAAGCTCCTTTTATGACCTCCTTCGAGCACGATGAAATGAATCGTCTGATTCATTACAAATACCAGGCCTCTTTCTCAGCGGCCAAGCACCAATCCAAAAAAAAAGTAGCAAGCTACATGTTAAAAAAAACCGAAGAATCCAAATCCGAGGAACCCATTGTAGACCTAGCCACAGCCATTTCTCAGAAAAAAGATATAAAAAATCTTAAAGAATCCTATGATCCAGCATACACTGAAAAATATTGGTATCAATGGTGGGAAGATAAGAAGTTTTTCGCTGCGGATGAAAAAAAAGGTGCAGAACTCCCATATGACAAAAAGTTTATCATTGTGGTGCCTCCACCAAATGTAACGGGATATCTTCATATTGGCCATGGGTTAACTGCGGCAATTGAAGATTGTTTGGTGCGATGGAGAAGAATGCAAGGGTATTTGACTTTATATTTACCAGGAACTGATCATGCAGGGATCGCTACACAAGTAAATTTTATAGATTTTATAATAAATTTATCGTGTTTTGAATGTGATAGAGCGTGGTTGAAAAGACACTGTGGAAAAACGAGAAAAAAACGAGATATGATTTCACTCGTGATGCGTTTTTAGCGAAGGTTTGGGAATGGAAAGAGAAGTTTGTTTATAAAAAAATTTGTTCGATATAGAATTTTTTAGACATGGAAATAAAATCTTGGAACAATTCAGAAGGATTGGCTCATCTTTTGATTGGGACCGTCTTTCGTTTACCATGGACAAAAAACTCAGCATGTACACCATTTTTTTTTAGAAATTTTTTTTTTTTTTTATTACTATATCTTTTTAAATAAATTTGATAGTGCTGTCATTGAAGCTTTCGTTCGTCTTCATGACCAAGGTCTCATCTATCGAAGCAACAGATTAGTCAATTGGAGTTGCAAGCTGAAGACTGCCCTTTCAGACATAGAAGTCGAATACCAAGATATTGATAAACCAACACTTTTATCAGTTCCCAACCACACTGCCAAATATGAATTTGGTGTTTTGATTTCTTTCGCCTATAAACTCAAGGATCCAGAACCCAATGGGCTTCAAGAGATTGTTGTAGCTACCACTCGTATTGAAACGATGTTGGGAGATACAGCAGTGGCTGTGAATTCAAAAGACCCCAGATATCAGAAATTGATTGGGAAAGAATTGGTGCATCCTTTTATCCCAGAGAGAAAAATGAAGGTCATCACTGATGATGAGCTGGTTGATATGAACTTTGGGACTGGGTGCGTCAAGATCACTCCTGCCCATGATATCAACGATTATGAATGCGGGATGAGACATAAGCTGGAATTTATTAATATCTTCACGGAAGATGGGAAGATTAACGAAAATGGAGGAATCTACACGGTAATTTTTTATTTGATTTTGTTTCAATGTTTTGGAAAAAATTTGAAAATTTTCTTATTTTGAAATTTTCAATTTTTGAAATTTTTTAACTTCTTGAAATTTTTAAAATTCGTTGAAATCGCTCAATTTTTTAAATAAAAAGGGAATGATGAGATTTGATTGTCGTAAAAAGATCCTGCAAGACCTTGAAGAGAAAAAGCTCTTCCGAAGCAAAGCTCCCAATGTCATGCGTTTGGGTTTCTGTTCACGAAGTGGTGACGTAATCGAGCCGCTTTTGAAGCCTCAATGGTATGTTCGTTGCGGGGATATTTCCAAGAAGATGATCGAGGTCGTCAAAACCAAGGAACTGTTAATTTTGCCCGAAGAGTTTGAAAAGGATTGGTATCGTTGGCTTGAAAATATCAGGGATTGGTGCATCAGTCGTCAGATTATTTGGGGACATCAATGTCCAGTATATTTGGTGACAATTGAAGGATCTGGGAAATCTCCTGATGGAAGCAATGATGGTGATTGGGTGGCTGCTAGAAATGTGGAGGAAGCCTATGAAAGAGCCGCCAAGAAATTCAATGTAGATCGTAGCAAAATCAAGTTAAAACAGGATGATGATGTCTTGGATACATGGTTTTCATCTGGATTGTTCCCTTTTTCCCCTTTCAATTGGCCACAGGAAGATAACTTGAACTTTAAAGCTTTTTATCCAAATACTTTGTTGGAAACAGGACATGATATTTTGTTCTTTTGGGTGGCTCGTATGGTAAATTAAATTTCATTGAATTTTATTTTTTTTAAAACATATTTTGATATATTAAGGTTATGATGGGATTGCTTTTAATTGGGAAATTGCCATTTAAGCATGTCTTTCTGCATCCGATCATCAGAGATGCCTACGGAAGGAAAATGTCTAAGAGTTTGGGCAATGTGATCGATCCTTTGGAAATCATTGAAGGTTGCAGTTTAGAGAAATTATTGGAAAAATTGTCAACCGGAACTTTGGATAAAAGCGAATATGAAAAGGCCATCCAAGAGAAAAAAAAAACCTTCCCAGAAGGTATTCCAGAATGTGGGACAGACGCCTTAAGATTTGGTCTTCTGGCTTATATGATCCAAGGTTTTTTAATTTTTTTTTTGTAAAAATGATTATATTATTTAAAATAAAAGGTCGAAATATCAATCTTGATGTCAAGAGAATAATCGCCTATAGACAATTCTGCAATAAAATCTGGAATTCTTTCAAATTGTCAATAATGAAAGTTGATTATACCAAGAAATATGATTTGACTGCCATCAAATATTCCGAACTCGCCTTTATCCACAAATGGATCCTCAGCAAATTCCATTCCCTCGTCAAAGCAATCAATTCGCATTTCACCAATTATGAATTTGGTGAAGCTTCTAATAAATTCCATGCTTTCTGGATTTATGAATTCTGTGATGTATATTTGGAAGTTGTCAAAAACATCCTTTATGGCTCAGATCTTCAAGAAGTCGAAACTGCAAATCTTATTCTGTTGACAATTTTAGAAGAAGGTTTGAAATTATTACATCCAATGATGCCTTTTCTGACAGAGGAATTATATCAAAAACTCCCTAATACTCTCACAAAGGCTGAATCTATCACAATTGCTACTTACCCTGTGGAAAAAGAGGAATGGATCAATAAAGATATTGAAGGCCAATTGGAAGAGTTGTTTGTGATGGTGAAAACTATTAGATCGTTGATTTCCAGCGTAAATTTGCCCAATTCGATTAAGCCTAAAGTGTTCGTTCTGTTCATCAATCCAGACAATCGACAAAGAGAATTGATAACAAAAAATGATAAACTTATTATGACTTTGGCGAAAATCAGCGAGGTTCTTATTTTTTTCGAAAATTTTACTTTTTTCATTAAATTTTGTATTTTTCATCAACATTTTGGTTATTGATAAAATTTAATGCATTTTTTGTAAATAATTTTGAATAAATAGCTAACAATCAAAGAAAATGAAGCCGATGTCCCCAAAGGAACTCTCACAGGTATTTGCAATAAGAATGTTCAAGTGAGAGTTTTGGTGAAAGAACATATAAAAATCGATGAAGAGGTAAAAAGATTGAAGAAGAAGATCGCTGAGAATGATAATTTCATCGCAAATTACCATAAGAAGATGAGTATTCCTGGCTATGAAACGAAGGTGCCTGAGGAAATCAGAAAGAGCAATCAAGAAAAACTGGAGGAATATTTGATTGAGAAGAAGAAATTGGAGGAGTCGGTGAATACAATGATGAATATTTAAAGAAATAGAGAAAAATTGAAAGATTTTTAAAAAAATTCAAAGTTTTATGAATTAAAAAGATTTATTACAATTCACATGAATTGTGTCTGGCAAACCGAGAAAGAAAGAATTTTGAATGTTTTTTGATTGACTAATCAATTGATTTTTAATCTCATGTATAGGAACATTAAAATCTTTACTTTAAAAAAAACTTGAAAACATGGTAAAAAATTATTGTTTTCATTATTCATTTTCTAATTTATTTGTCTTAAAAAAAATATTTAAATTCTCGATTCCTTCTTATATTTCAAAAATATATTGAAAACTAACTATTCTTAATTCCTAAAATAGTAAAGCTTTCTTTCAAGAATGAAATTAAGGTTTCAAAAAAATCCAAAAAATTATCCAAAAACCTTAATTCCATATTTTCTATTTCAAGAATTCTGAAAAAATCAGAGATTTTCAGTTTTTCACCATCTTTCTGATATTCAGTAAATATCCAACGCATTCCAGATGTAGCAATACCTCTTCCAATTTTAAGATCTTTGCAAAAGCAATTTGCTCTCAGTTGATCAGCGTTTTGTCGAATGCATTCATTTATATCAGAATCTTCCTTTTTGACTTCAGTCAGACATATAATATTATCTGGAGTTTGATAATAAATTCCACAATCTGCTCTCCTTATAACTCCACTATCAATGGCAATATATTTAAACTCTGGTTTGATGTAATATTCATTATGAACTTTTGCATCAGCAAACACAACCGCAGTAGATAAAATTTCGTTGATCACCGTGTGTGTATCTGACTCAGTCACATATCCACGACCTCTACCCATAAATTTTAAATAATTTATGATATTTCTCATATCAGCTTTTTGATTTTCATTAAACTTAAAGCTTTGGCCAATGTGTAACTCCTTTGAGTGTATGAGATTTGGAAGTTTTCCAATAATAAAGCTGAATTGATGATTATCCTTAATATTGACCAATAATAATTTCAAAAGGGATTTTTCTTTAGACTGATTTATTTTGAGTTTCAAATCTTCAGCTCCAACTGAGGATAAATAAAATTCTTTTTGATTTTTTGAATAGGCTGAAAACTTTTCTGTCAAGGATAACTCATTACCATCTAAAGAAAACAAATTGAATTCTGAAACATCTTTTTTTAGAACTCTATGAACAACATCAATAAATTTTTTATATGCTTTAAATAAGATTTTTTCAATATTTTCATTTAATTCCTCAAGCTCCAGCTCTAATACAATATGAGGAAGCTCAGATAGTTCATCTTTTGTGGATTCATATAATTTAATCAGAAAAGAATAAGTTTGTGCTGGATCCATTAAATATAAATAATTGATCCAATTCTTGGTGATATTTATGTTCCATTTCTTGGTGATATTTATACTAAAGGGTTAATATTTTTTTATGGGTCTTTTTTTGATAATAGATTTTTGTTTTTTTAAAGAAAGGCTTCAAAAAATTTGAAAACAAGAATATTGGTTTTAAGGAATTTTCTCTTGCGGATAAAAAGAAATGTGCGGAACTTCCATAATATAAAAATTCATCATTGTGTTGCCTCAACCGAATATGACGGGATATCTTCATATTGGCCTCAGCAATTGAAGATTGTTTGGAAGAATGCAAGGGTATTGGCTTGATATTTACCAGGAACTGATCATGTAGATCGCTGCACAAGTAAACTTTACATTTATAAGAGGTTTATGATGTTTGGATGGTGACTCGCGATGATAAAAATTGTTCGATAACGAAAAAAAAAATTATAGACATGGAAATAAAATTTTGGAACAACTCACAAGGAGTGGCTCATCTTTTGATGAGGACCATCTCTTGAAGACAAAAAAAAATGAGCTTTTCTTCTGGTCAAAAAAATCAAAGAAGAACTGAAAATGATAATTACATCCGAAACCTTAAGAGGTTTCTGAGAAAATCTGAAGGAGCAATCAAGAAAACTGGAGGAATATTGGAAGCAGAAGAAGAAATCGGAGTATGAATATTTAAAGAAATATAGAAAAATGAATAAAAAAACATATATATTTTTTTATGAATTCCAAACGATTTAATCCTTTTTCTTAGTATCAGTTTTATCTTTTTTGTCTGTCTTCTTCTTGCTATCAGTTTCTACTTCCAGATCCAAGTCATCCAAAACATTATATTCATTATTGCTGATCGTTATGTCATATTTTATCTTATCTTGTTGCTTGCCTTTAGATTTTATTGAGATAGCTGGAACTTCAGACGCTGATTGGTTGATATCACTCAATTCCGCATTCTTAACTGTTCTCATAGCCAAAGCTTTCGCTTGTTTCTGAGCCTAAGAATCGTTTTAATTTAATTTTTTTTTCTTAGTTTTATTAACTTTTAGCATTTTCAGTTTCATCGACATTGCTTTGTTGGTAAAAAGTTGGAGTTGAACCGCTGCGGCTCTAGCCTTTTGCTCCAAAGTTCCCATTTCTTGCGCGTATTTCTTTACTTGAAGAAATAATTTTGATTGTAACTCCGATTCCTTAATGAGCGCATCGTTGTTCAGCTCTATGGTCTTCGCCTAATTTTATGAAAACATAAAAAAAAAAATCCCAAATTCATTTTTAATCAATTTTATGATTTTAAGTTCACCTGACCTCTTTCTGAGCAGCCTCATGGATTTGTCTGATGGCCTTGCCTACATTGCAGCTCGGGCACAGTAATTCTGGAGGCGAGGCACAGCGACATGCCCCAGCTCCTGGGGTACCATATCCACAAGGAGAACATTTTGGTACTGCCCCACAATTACAATCGGATTCGTCTTTCTCGGCATCTTCTGGGATTTTTGCGCTCTTCTTTTTGCTTTTGCTATTGGGCTTCTGATTATCTTCTGGTTCCTGACTTAAATTGTCCTCATCGTTATCAAAACTTTCAACTGCTTTGTTTCTCGACTTGCCAGTGAATGAATCGAGGCCTTGTCCCAGAGAATCAGTGCCCATGCTTTCGGGCATTTCATAATCTGTTTGCGAAGGTCTGTTAGCATTATTAATTCGAAATTTCGGCGCGTTATTGTAGTTGGCCTTCATTTTCATCATTTTAGGTATTTGGAGAGGGTTATATAATCGGTCGTTGTTATTGGAGATGAAGCGAGGTATTTGAAAAGCAGAAAGTTCTGAATGACCGAGGTTCGGGGAATATTTCACAGGGTGGTACCTCACATATTGAACGCTTTCGTTTTGGTGGGATTTGTGCGATGAGGTGTAGAAAAGGGGAAAATATAAAAAAAGGACAAAAATGAGCTTCATTTTTTTAATTTTGAAATAAAATTATTGAATTTTTGGGTTTTTAAAAGAAGGCTAGCTCTTCTTCGAATAAAAAATAAATAAAATTTAAATTTTTTTTTTCTTCTTTTAAAAAATGAGGATAAATATCATTTTTCTTAAAGAATCCATAATTTTAGAAAAAAGATCTTGATAAACTTTCATTTTTTTGAGACTTAAAATTTTTTTTATTAATTTTTGAATTTATTAACATTTTTTTTATATATGACCTCTAATATTTTGCCTCAATTCATCCAAAAATTCATCCAATTTTTTGAATTTTCATCCATTAATGGAAATCTGGCCCATCATTCCTACAGAATGTCCAAAATGCCACAATTCTTATAATCTAAGCAGAGTGCCATTCGAGCTGCCCTGTCGTCATTCATTTTGCGAGCTTTGTTTGTGTGATTATTACTTTCACCATCACCAAATCAAATGTTATCAAGACTCGAAAGTGTTTGATAATGAGTTAAAAGATTTAAAAATTCCTCATTTCTATTCAGTCCTTGTGAAAAGGGTGTCCGATCCAAACCAAAAAGAGCTCTATTGTTCATCACATTCTCAGGAAAAACATGAGCAAATCAAATATTTCTGTGAAAAAGACAGCAAACTCCTCTGTAATTATTGCCTTCCTGAGCATGTAGATCATCATAACACAACAACAAATTACACTCAGAAAGATTTCCTTCATGATATGAATCAAATTGAGAAGAAACTCCATGAAAAACAACTAGTTTTGACCCATCTAAAGAACAAATTTGAAGATCTCCAATCGCAGCCATCAATAAAATCTTTTGAACTCCAAGAATTCCTTAGCAGATTCAGAAAATTCACAGGTTTCCCTTCCCTCAATTCAAATGACCAAGAAAAAAGATCGACTCTTGTGCCTCCTTCCTGTAATCTTAATCAAATTGACTTAATTGATAGCAAGATCCTGCCCCACTCACCCAACAAAGAGTTCATTTTATCTTTATTCGGAGGAGGAGTCTTCCCTCAAGCAAAGCTTCTTTTCAGAGCATCTAGAGATGGGTTTTCAAGCGCTAGATTTCATAGTTTTTGCAACAACAAAGGTCCGACAGTTACTCTCATTCGGACCTCAAAAGGATATTTTTTGGGGGCATATACCTCAATTTCTTGGACTGGAGGCAAAGGAAAATATGAACGAGCAGATGAAAGCTTCATATTTTCGTTAAATAATCAAACCAAGCATGAGATCTTTCAAAAAAATGAGTTTGCAATCTATCAGAATGATAAGGAAGGACCTGTTTTTGGAGGAGGACCAGATTTAAGTATTCAATCAGGCTGCAACGAAAAAAAGAACAGTTTCTCAAATTTGGGATACACTTTCATGGGACCGGGTATTTATGGCAGTGAAGAATCAAAGAGTTATTTAGCAGGAAGCCATTATTTTCGAGTGGTCGATTATGAAGTGTTTTCGGTGGCATTTTAAAATTTAGATTATTTATTTTTGAAAATTAGTATTTTTTTTAACTCAATTTTTTTTGAGTTTTACATCGATTTTTGAACTTAATTTACAAAAAAAACATATTCTTCTATTATTTTTTTTAAAATCTTTTCTTTTTCAACGAAGAAATAAATTTAAAAAAAGGATGGATTTTCCAATTAATAAATTTAAGACTTTTATTTCTGATGAGAACTTGAAGAACAAGTCGTTTTTAATGTTTTCTTGAAATCTTCATTTAAATAATCAAACAATCTCATATCAATTAAACTCCAATTTCCGTTCATTCTAAGTTCCTGATAATAACTCATAATCTCTTTAACTATTTCTTCTTTTTGACTTTCATTATTCGTTAAACACAAAATATTTTCCAAATTCCTTAAATAATTATCTTGTGTTTCCGCATTTTCTTCCTGCAAGGAAATTATCGGTTTTGAAATGTAATTAAACAGCGCAATTTGATGATTATTCAAAAGAATTGATTTCATTTTTTGAACATCATCCACCATTCTTATCAAGTAAAAAAGATTAATGTATTTCATTAAATATTCGCAAGCCTTTTGAAACAATTTGTATTTCATTTTCACTTTAGAAGGTAAAAAGAAAAACGGCATTAAGAAGGAACAGAGGAGCTCCCAGGTGGAAAAATGCAATTTTGAGCTCTTTTCTTGATATTTTTCGTCGTTGGAGGATATTTTATCAATAATTACTCTGGACTTTTTCTCTCTCATACTATTTAACACATCATAACTTTGCTTTTGTTCCTCAAGATAATTATTTTCTTCATTTTTCTGGTTGTTGTCATTCTTCCGAACAGTAGACAATTCCAAATTTAAGTTTTTTTGATTGTTTCCTCGGTTTTTCAATGAATCATTTTCAAAAATCACATTATTTGTAAGTATAACTTTTTCTTTTTCTGAACGAGGAAAAGTTTCAGCATTGATAACTTCAAATTTTTTACCTTCCTTGTGTAAATAATTAATTTTTTTCCTTTCATCGTTTTTAGTTATTTCATCAGAAATAATTATATCAATATCATTCTCAGAGAAACGTTTTGATATTGATTGTGATTTTAAGTCATTGAGTTCAATGGTATTGTTCACAAGCAATGTTCTAAATTTGGATTTTTGATTAGTTGGTGAAAAAAGTTTGATATTTTCTTTTTTGTTTTGGTTTTGTTGTGGCTTTGGTGAAAAAAGTTTGATATTTTCTTTTTTGTTTTGGTTTTGTTGTGTATTTTTTCTTTCATCTAAGTCGAAATTATACAAAGTATTCATCAAGTTTACTTTAAGTCTCATATCGTTATAGAGAAATGAAATCATAGCCCCTAAAACTATCACAAAACTTGAAATTCCTCCAACAATAGCTGCGGCTTCTATCAAAGTTTGATAAGTTCTTTCAATTTGTTGAATCTTATTCGATGAAAAAATTTGCATTCTAATAAGGGATGTATCATTTGTTTGAGTCAAAGTTAAACTATCAGAAACCATATCCATTTGTTTATTAAAATATTGCGTCTTTGGATTTGTGTTATAAAGCATATTATCATAAGTGTCCAATTGCACCTGTTCCATGTAAAACTGAAATTCTTTTCTTCTAGTAAAATCCATTAGTTGAAAATAAGATTTTAGAGATCTTTTCAATGGAGACTTATAATTAGAAGAATCAACATCTTGGCTTTCAATGTAAACATAAAAATACGCGCCAGCTAATTCTTCTTGAACAATTTCAGGACTTAAACAATTGGTTTTATTTTTGTAATTGGAACCGCAAGTTGCCATATCAAACTCGAAATATCTAATAGTAGATTCGTCAAAATAACCCCCTATTTCCATGGAATGATTGCTTAAACAAAAGGCATTTCTTAAATTAAGATTATAAAAATCCTCATAATCTTCAAAATTCCCCACTTGACAGGCTTCTAGTGTAAATAATGTCGGGGGTGGAAAAGCATAAGTTGAATTCGTTTGAATTATTAGATAATATCCAATCGTTATATCGAAATAATCATCGATATTACCCGAAAATTTGGCTGTGGTGTTTTGGATTATTTTTACAGCCAAACGAAAATTGTCAGAATTGAGAGTCATATTAGGTCTTTGATTCACATCGAACTCTTGGACATTGGTTTTGGCTGCGGTGTGATTTATGGTGTTGTTTGCGATCAGGATAAAATAAATTGTTAAAGGAGCGAGGACCAAAAGAGAAATGAAAATACTAAAGATAGTTGAATTTTCAATGCTGGTGCCTATTCGGAAGTAAAATTTGTATTTGAAAAGGTCGAATATGCCCAAAAATCGAGTCCAGCTTGACATAGGTTTAAAAAGCATTCTTTTGTGAAAGACGATCAGAGACTTTAATAAAATTATTTTCAAATCCTTTTTTTTATAACTTATGAAATCCAATTTCAAAATCGATTTTTAAAGAAAACAACATTTTTTTTGCAGAAAAATATTTTTTTACGAAAAAGATTTATTACCCCTCACGAACAGCTTGAAGTAATTTATATATTATTTTTAAAAAATCTAAAAACATTAAAAGACTCAAACAATTT
>Ga0302320_10019746_pt1 | contig 13501 bp, 11 predicted proteins | sample Bog_T0_3_FD_202130 | JGI IMG/M metagenome (GOLD analysis project Ga0302320, IMG submission 202130) | Peat permafrost microbial communities from Stordalen Mire near Abisko, Sweden - Bog_T0_3 | ecosystem: Environmental > Terrestrial > Soil > Wetlands > Peat | place: Sweden: Abisko, Stordalen Mire...
CAACACGCCGTCGCGCGGGACCGCGTACGCGACGCCGGTCTCTCCGAACGCGTCGATTTCCGCTTACAGGATTATCGCGACGTCGAAGGGCCGTTCGACCGACTGGTGTCGGTCGGCATGTTCGAGCACGTCGGCGCCGCGCGGTTCGACGAATATTTTGCCCATGTGCGTCGGCTGTTGGCCGGCGACGGCGTCATGGTCCTGCACGCCATCGGCCGAAGCGATCCGCCGGGCGCGACCAATCCTTGGATCGAGAAGCACATCTTTCCCGGCGGCTACATCCCGGCCGTGTCGGAAGTGCTCGCGGCGGTCGAGCGGCAGGGCCTGTACGTCACCGACATCGAGATGCTGCGGTTGCATTACGCCGACACGTTGCGCATCTGGCGCCAGCGCTTTTTGGCTCGCCGCGAGGAGGCCAAGGCGATGTACGACGAGCGCTTCTGTCGGATGTGGGAATTCTATTTGGCCGGCTCGGAGAGCGCATTTCGCGTCGACGGCCATATGGTGTTCCATATTCAGATCGCCCGGCGCCAAGACGTCGTGCCGCGCACGCGCGACTATATCGCCGAACGCGAGGCGCAACTGCGCCGCCACGAAGGCCCGGCGGCGAACCCTTGGCGGCAGACGGGCTGAACGTTCAGTCGGGCTGCGGCCAGGGCCGAGCTTCCGCGGCGCGCAACTCTTCGAAGGCCATCGCCACGGAAAGCACGCCCACATCGTCGAAGCGACGGCCGATGATTTGCAGCCCGATCGGCAGTCCGTCCTTGGTGAAGCCGCAAGGAATCGACGCGGCGGGCTGTTCGGACATGTTGAAGGCGACGGTGAAGCCGATGTGGGGGAACGGATCGAGCGGGTCGTCGCTGGGGGAAGCGAGTTCGGCGGCGAAGGCAGGAATCGGCGCGGTCGGAGAGAGCACGAAGTCGAACGGCTCCGTCGCCGCCAGCGCAAGGCGATGCATTTCGAGCATTTGACTGAAGCCGGAGAAAACGGCCTCGCCGGAAAGGCCGTCGGCGGATTCCGCCCAGGCGCGGATGAACGGCAGAATTTTTTCGCGCCGCTCGGGCGCCAGCGCTTTGATCTCGATGAGCGAACGCAGGCGCCAGAACTTGTCGAGACCGTCGAGGCTGCTTTGGGTGAGAAACGGCGCCACCGGCTCGACGACCGCTCCGGCGGCTTCGAAATCGCGCGCGGCGCGTTCGATCGCGGCCCGGGTTTGCGGCTCTGGCTTCCAGCCGCAGCCCGCCTCCAACAACAAACCGATGCGCAGGCCCCTGAGCTTCGCGGGGTATTTGGCCCAATCGAGCGCCTCCGGCTTCAGACTCATGTAGTCGCGAGCATCGGGGAGCGAAAGCACGGCCATCATCAGCGACGCGTCACGGGCCGTGCGCGTGATCGGCCCGGCGACCCGTCCATAATAGGGCGGATCGATGGGAACGCGGCCGGCGCTGGGCTTCAGCCCGAAAACGCCACACCAACCCGCCGGCAGCCGAATCGAGCCGCCGATATCGGTGCCGACGTGCAAAGGCCCGTAGCCGGCCGCCGCGGCCGCGGCCGCTCCCGATGAAGAGCCGCCCGGATTGCGCTCAAGGTTCCAGGGGTTGCGAGTGAGCGGATGGAAACTGGAAAGACCCGACGACAACATGCCGTAATCCGGCATGGTCGTCTTGGCGAACATGATCGCCCCGGCCTCACGTAGCCGCGCCGCCGGCGGCGCGTCGTCCGGCTGCGCGATAAGGTCGCTGGCCGCGGTTCCAAGCGGTTTGGGTTCCCCGCGCGTGGAGATATTCTCTTTCAACGTGACCGGAACGCCGTCGAGAGGTCCGATCGGCGTCCCGTTTCGCCAACGGGCCTCGGATCCGCGCGCCTGGGCCAGCGCGCGCTCGGGCGCAAACAGATAAGTGGCTGCGATCTTCGGCTCCCACGCTTCGACACGCGCGATGACCGAACGTATGACCTCTACGGGAGAAAGCCGCCCCTTCGCGAATGCGTCGTGCAGGTCGGCGGCGCTGAGCTCGTTAAGGGGCGTCATTGCGCCGTCCTATCCTATCCGGCCGCCCGGAAAATTGCGCGGCAAAGGCTTCGACGCGTCATTTCCAGGACAACGCCGAAAGGTCGTTGACGAAGATCGGCGCGCCTTTCCATAGCCCGCTGAGCTTGGAGTCAGCGATCACGACATTGGGCAGCTGGAACAGAAAGGCGTTTACGCTGTCGTCGCTGAGCTTGCGCTGGGCGTCGCCGAGCGCCTTCTTGTAGGTTTCGATGTCCGGCGCCGTCGACAGCCGCGAGATGATCGCGGCGAAGTCGGCGTTCTCGTAGTTGAAATAATAGCCCGGTTTCGCATATATGCCGATGTCGAGCGGCTCCACGTGGCTGATAATCGTCAAGTCGTAGTTCTTCTCTTTGTAAACATTACTCAGCCACTGCGCCCATTCGACATTCTCGATATTGGCTTGTATTCCGACTTCGGCCAGTTCCGCGGCGATTATCTCGCCGCCCTTGCGTGCATAGTCGGGCGGGGGCAGCTTCAGGCTGAGGGTCAACGGCGTCGTAACGCCGGCCTCGGCGAGCAGCGCTTTCGCCTTCGCGACATCATGCGGATAGCGTTGCGTGAGATCGACATAGCCCGGATCGTTCGGCGTCAGGTGACTGCCGATCGGCGTCCCCAGCCCGTTCATCGCGCCATCGATGATCGCCTGGCGATCGACGGCGTAAGCGACCGCTTGGCGGACCTTCAAATTGTCGAGCGGCGGCTTCTTGTTGTTAATCGCGAGGATCGTCTTGCCTTCGGTGCCGCCGATCAGCACCTGGAATCGCGAATCGCTCTTGAACTGATCGAGATTCTGCGTCGCGACACGGGGAAACGCGTCGACGTCGCCGGCCAGCAGCGCGGCCACTTCGGCGGAGGGGTCGGCAATGAAACGGAAGGTCGCGTGGCGAACGGCGATCTTGGCGGCGTCGCGGAAGCCGTCCCAGGCGTCGAGCGTCGCCGACGCGCCCTTGTTCCAAGACGTCAGCTTGTAGGGACCCGTGCCAACGGGTTGCGTGGCTTCGCTCGCGGCGCTCTTCTCGTCGATGATGACGGCCGTGTTGAGCCCGAGATGGAACACCGCGTCGAAACTCGGATTCTTGAATTTGAGCACGACCGTATCGGCATCCCTGGAGTCGATCGACTCAATCGAAGCGAAAAACGCCTTGTCTTTGTTGGTCGAGTCTTTTCCGGCGTAGCGCTCGAAGGCGAACTTGACGTCCTTGGCGGCGAAGGCTTCACCGTCCTGGAACTTGACGCCCTTCTTGAGCGTAAACGTCAAGGTCTTGAGATCCGTTGAGAAACTCCACTTGTCGGCGAGGAGCGGGGTGATCGAGAAGTCCTCGTTGATTTTCGTCAACCCCTCGAAAATATTATAGTGGGTGATCTCGCCGATCGCCGCCGCCGCGCCCGAGGTTGGGTCCAGACCCGGCGGCTCCAGTGTCATCCCGATCGTCACACTGTCCCTGGACGCGGCGAAGGCGTTAGACGCGACGAGCGCAACCCCCAGCAGCAGACAAAATCCCAATCCCGGACGCATGGGTCACTCCTCGGTTTCGTGGCGGGGGGCTCTCATTGTCCGTTTGGGGACCCGCGACAATCGTCCAGATCTTCTACATCGGGCGACGACGCCGACCAAGCGAGGTCTCAAGCCACGAGCGGAAAATGACAGGCGACCCAGCGCCCGTCAACAATAGGGAGGAGCGCCGGCACTTGCGCGAGGCAGATCTCGTCGGAGCGGCTGCAGCGCGGCGCATAGGGACACCCGGCGTGCGCCTCGGGATGCGCCGGCGCCATGGCCGCCAGCGTCGGCGCCTCGGCAAGCCTGGGCGCGGCGTCGACGAGTTCACGCGTGTACGGGTGGGCGGGTTGCGAGAACAGCGTTTCCGGCGATCCCTGCTCGACGAACCGGCCGCTGAACATAACCGCGACGACTTCGCAGACATGCCCGACGACCGCGAGATCGTGACTTATGAGCAGATAGGTGACGCCTTCCTGGCGTTGAAGATCGGTCATCAGGTTGAGCACTTGAGCCTGGATCGACACGTCTAGCGCCGACACCGGTTCGTCGGCGACAACTAGCTTGGGCCGAGTAATCAGAGCGCGCGCGATCGCGATGCGCTGCCTCTGCCCTCCTGAGAACTCATGCGGATACTTCCGAGCGGCGGCGGCGTCGAGCCCAACAGCGGCGAGCGTCGCGATCACGCGCGCTCGTCGTTCGGCCACCCCGACTTGTTCGAGATTCGCCAGCGGTTCGGCGACGATGCGCTCGATCGTCTGGCGCGGATCGAGCGAGCCGTAAGGGTCCTGAAAGATCATTTGCAAATGCGCGCGCAGCGCTTTCAACTCGGCCCTCGGCAGATCGAACAGCGAGCTCCCCTCCAGACGCACGACGCCGGAGGTCGGTCGCACTAACGCCATGACGGCGCGCGCGAGGGTCGACTTGCCGGAGCCGGATTCGCCGACAACGCCGAACGAACGTCCCGCCCGGATGCAAAAGCTCACGCCGTCGACGGCGCGTCGTGACGGGCGCGGCGCGAACCAGCGTAGCCTGGGCAGCGCATAGGCCTTGTACAGGCCCTCGACTTCGAGCAGTGGCGGGTTCATTCGGCGCTCCGAGTCCCGAGGCGCTTCGCCGGTCCATCGTATGCGAAAACACCGGCGCTACCGACCCACGAAGCAAGGCTCACCACGCCAGATCTCCAGCTTGCAGCCGAACACAGCGCACGCGGTGGTCTCTGCTGATGGATACGACCGGCAACGAGGCGTCTCGACAGATATCCGCCGCGTGCGGACATCGTGGCGCGAAAGGGCATCCCGGCGGACGGTTCAGCCCGCCGGGCGCCGAACCAGCGATAGCGGCGAGACGCGCGCCGAGCGCCGCCCCGAGTCGCGGGCGCGCGCCGAGCAGCGCCCGCGTGTAGGGATGGCGCGCGTCGCCGAGCACCGCAGCGACCGGACCCTCCTCCATCACTTCGCCGCCATACATGACCAGCACGCGCTGGCAGTGGCGGGCGACGACCGCGAGATCGTGGCTGACCAGAAGCGTCGCCATCTGCGATTCGGCGGCCAGACTCGCGAGTAGATCGAGAATCTTCGCTTGTACGGTCACATCGAGCGCGGTGGTCGGTTCGTCTGCGATGATGAGTTTGGGGCCGCAGGCCAGCGCCATCGCGATCGTCGCGCGTTGCCGTTCGCCGCCCGACAACATGAACGGATAGGCCTGTGCTAGCCGGTCTGGATTGCTCAGCCGAACATGGCCCAGCAATTCGACTGCCCTCGACCACGCCGCCGATCGCGACAACCCCCGATGAAGCCTCAGCGGTTCGCCGACCTGGGCGCCGATCCGATGCAGCGGATTGAGCGCCGTCATCGGCTCCTGAAAGATCATGGCGATGCGGTCGCCGCGCAGCGCGCGCTTGTCGTGCTCGCCGAGCGCCAGTAGATTGCGCCCCTCGAAGCTCACCACGCCGGACGTCCTGGCGCCCTCGGGCAGCAAGCCGATGAGCGCCAGCGCGGTCATGGTCTTGCCGGAGCCGGATTCGCCGACGACGCCGAGGCTCTCCCCCCCCGCCAGCGCAAACGTGACCTCGCTCACGACGCGCAAATCACCGTGGGGGGTCGGCAGCTCGATCGTGAGGCCCGCGACTTCGAGCAGCATGGTCACCGCCGCGCCCGCAATTTCGGGTCGAGCGCGTCGCGCAGACCATCGCCGACGAAATTCAGCCCGAGCACCGAGACCGCAATGGCGACTCCGGGTGCGATCGCGAGCCGCGGCGAGTTGTACAGCCAGGGTTGCGCGTCAGCCAGCATTCTTCCCCAGGAGACGAGCGGCGGCTGCGCGCCGAGACCGAGGTAGGAGAGCGCCGCTTCCGCGAGGATGGCAATCGCGAATTGTATGGTCGCCTGTACGATCAGCCCCGGCGCGATGTTGGGCAGCACGTGAACGAAAGCGATCGCAACCGGCCCGCGACCCGCGGCGCGGGCGGCGAGGATGTATTCCTGCGTCAACACACCATTCGCCGCGGAACGCGTCAGTCTGGCGAAGATCGGCGCGTTGGCGACGCCAATGGCAAGTATGGCGTTGACAACGCCCGGCCCGTAGGTCGCCGTCAGCAGGATCGCCATCAACAGCGCCGGAAAGGCGAAAGCAAAGTCCGAAATCTTCATGATCGCGTCTTCGACCCAGCCCTTGGCGGCGGCGGCAATGAGCCCGAGCGCGACCCCAAGCGTCAAACCGACCCCCACCGCGATGACGCCCACCAGCAAGGAGACGCGCGACCCGGCGAGAAGACCGGAAACGACGTCGCGTCCCAGCGCGTCCGAGCCGAGCCAATGCGCCGCGGAGGGCGCCGCCAAACGGTGCGGAATGTCCAAAGCCGCCGGCGGATAGGGGGTCCAAAAGCACGACAGCGCCGCCGCGCCAACGACGAGGCCAACGATGGCGAGACCGATCCAAAGGCTGGACGAACGGCGAAGCAAGAGTTCAACCATGCCGCCCCGCCCTCAGGCGCGGATCGATCGCCGCGACAACGATATCGATAAGCAGATTGAGCGCGACCACGAGGGCCGCCAGACCCATCACGCAATCTTCGACCACCAACACGTCGCGATTGCCGATCGCCTGCAGGATCAGGCGGCCGAGGCCGGGCAGCACGAACACGTTCTCAATGACGACCGCGCCCGCGATCAGATTGGCGAATTGCAGTCCCATGATGGTGAGTATCGGCGGCAGCGCGTTCGGCAACGCATGGCGCCAGAGCGCGGCGCGCCGCGAAACGCCCTTCGCGCGCGCCGTGCGGATATAGTCCTCGCTGAGAGCATCGACGAGCGCCGAGCGGGTCACGCGGGTCAATATCGCCGCCTGCACCAGCCCGAGCGCCGTCGCCGGCAACACCAGCGCCGCGAACGCGCGAGCTGGTTTCGACCAGCCGGGAAAGCCTCCCGCGGGCGCGAGATGCAAGTGTACAGAGAAGATCAGCACCAGCAGAATGCCGAGCCAGAAGCTCGGGACCGCGATTCCGAACTGACTCGCGGCCATGATCGCAGCATCGCCCGCCTTGCCCCGTCGCTCCGCAGAATAGACGCCGGCCGCCAGCGCAATGCTCGTGGCGATCGACATCGACAGCAGCGCCAGCGGCGCGCTGACCGATAGACGTTGCAGAATCAGTGACGCGATATCCGAATTGTAAGCGTAAGACTGACCGAAATCTCCTTGGAGCGCGCCACGGATCCAATCGAAGTAGCGAAGCGAGAGCGGCTTATCGAGCCCGAGCTTGTGCGAGAGCGCCGCGACCGCTTCCGGCGTCGCGCTGGCGCCAAGCATCGTCTGCGCAGCGTTGCCCGGCAGCACCTCTAGCACGCCGAATACGATCGCCGACGCGAACGCGAGCGTCGCGACGACAAGAAGAAGCCTTTTGATCGCGAACCCGAGCATGAGCCACCATAAAGCGCGCGCCGGGCGCCGGGCAATCGGATCCGACGAGGTTTATTGACGGCGTCGACGCGCAATGACAGCTTTGCCGCAAATGAGGAGCCGATCGGGAGGAATCATGGCCATCAGCGAGTGTGTAATGCTCGAAAGGGAGGGCGCGGTCGGCGTCGTGACGCTCAACCGCCCAGAAAAGCTCAATGCTTTCAATAATGAAATGACAAGTGAGCTGCGCCGAGTCTTCGCCGAGCTCGGCGCCGACGCGACGTGCCGCGCAATCCTCGTGACCGGCGCCGGGCGGGGGTTCTGCGCCGGCCAGGACTTGGCCGACCGGGCCGTCAATGGCGGCGGCGCGCCGGTCGATGTCGGCATATCCTTGGAGACTCGTTATAATCCGCTGGTGCGCGAGATGCGCGCGCTGCCGAAGCCGATCGTCGTCGCTGTGAACGGCGTCGCTGCGGGCGCAGGGGCGAATTTCGCGCTCCAGGGCGACATCGTCCTCGCCGCGCGTTCCGCGCGCTTCATCCAGTCGTTCGCCAGGATCGGCCTGATGCCCGATTGCGGGGGCACTTGGTCGCTGACGCAATTCCTGGGAGAAGCGCGCGCCAAGGCTCTGGCTATGCTCGCGGAGCCGATCTCGGCGGAACAAGCGGCCCAGTGGGGACTGATCTGGCGTGTTCTCGAAGACGAGGACTTGCTGCGCGAGGCGCGCCGGATAGCCGCTCAGTTGGCCGCCCAGGCGCCCGCGGCCCTCGCCGCGATCAAATTCGCCGTCCAGTCCGCCTCGACCCAAACGATGGATGCGCAACTGGACCGCGAACGGGACGAGCAACGCCGGCTGGGCTACACCGCGGACTTCGCCGAAGGCGTCGCCGCGTTTCTGCAAAAGCGTCCGGCAGTTTTCAAAGGGGAATGACGAAGTGATGAAGCAAAGCGCGGAAGAGGTGGCGAGGCTCTCGACGGAAGCGATGCGCGCCGAGGACAACGTGGTCCAATCCCATGGCATCGAAATCCTCGAGACCGGGCCCGGGCGGGCGGTCGCCGCCATGACCGTGCAATCGCTGATGATTAACGGCCTGGGTCTCTGCCATGGTGGCTTCGTATTCCTTTTGGCCGACACGGCTTTTGCCTATGCGTGCAACAGCCACGGACGGCGCACAGTCGTCCAACAGGCCTCAGTGACATTTTTCGCCCCCGGAAAGCTCGGCGATCGACTCATCGCCGAAGCCGTCGAGCGGCAGCGCGGCGAGCGATCGGGTTTGACCGACGTGACCGTGCGGAATGAACGCCGGGAGACGATCGCCGAATTTCGCCGGCATTCGCGAACGATTTCGGGCTCGCTGTTGCCAGCCGGTTGATGGTATCCGGGATCAGCTACGGACAGCAAGAAAGTTAGAGCGAAGCAGAGACACCTAATTGTCTTCGGCTCGCCTTGACTCCGCGCAGCAACGCGCCTTAAAGGTCCGCCGCAGGTCGGGCGATTAGCTCAGCGGTAGAGCACTCCCTTCACACGGGAGGGGCCACAGGTTCGATCCCTGTATCGCCCACCATTCGATCCCGCAGCGAGATGGGGTCGGCTCGCTGTTTCATTCATCCATGAAAAACCCCGTTTGAGCGGACGTTGGGGCGGGTCGGATTTCAGCGTCGACGGAAATGAAGTTGTAGCCAGCAGCGGCTGGCGCGGCTTCGACGAAGGCGTGTTCGGCGAAGGCGTGTGCGAGCCTTTCAGGAAGTTGTGGCCCCTTCGGTGTTCGGACTTGGTGTGGGCCCATGACCGGTTTGATGGCCGAGCGGCGGCGTGGATTGCGTTTATCGGCGTCGGTGAGGAACGGACTCTTGAAGTTCAGGCGCGGTTCTTGAAACGCCAGCTTTCCGTTCCGGTCTCGAAGATGTCGCAATGCCGCCTGAGGCGGTCGAGCAACACAGCGATCATCTTGGGGTTGCCGAAGACGTTCGGCCATTCTCCCAGGGCGAGATTGGCCGTGGCGACAATCGAGGTGCGCTCGTCGAGACCGCTGAGCAAGTGGAACAACAACTGCGCGCCCGATTGCGAGAAAGGCTGGTCGCCCAATTCGTCCAGGGTGATGAAGTCGAGGCGCGTGAGATAGTCAGCTCGATCGGCTGTCGGCTTCCAGGCGATTGGCGAGGTCGACAATATTGAAGAACCTGCCGCGCGAACCGGCGCGAATCCGGTCTTTTCGAGCGCTACGAAAATGAGCGGAGCCGTGAGATCCAGGCCATGATCAACAAGTCTCAGTAAGAAATATAAAGGCTATATTTCCAAAAATATCAAGATCTGCCGAAGCGCCAGCTGCCGTATACGACGAAGATCGTCTTCACGCTACGTTACAATAAAATGTTCCAGATCGAATTATTGCTCACCTGTCAACACGATATCTGCAATCATTTCGCTTGCGAGCTTCTCCATCCGACGACGCAATTCGTCGCGCACAAGGGTCTGCGGCGCGTGGAGGCGCAATGTCGCCATGAACATTGGCTGGCCGGTGAAAGCCGCCTCGACGAGGCCGCTCTCGAATTCTTCGATATTGACGCCAAGTGAAGAGATCGCCGCAGTCACCTCACTCACGATGCCCGGACGGTCTAGGCACAGCAACTCAAGCTTCACGCCAGCCCGCTTTACCTCCTCGTCCGCGTGGCTGGCTGCGATCGTGACCCTGAGCCCTTGGGTTTCCAACTCCCGCAACGAAGCCGTCAGCGCCGCGACCCTGGCGGCGGGCGCTTCGACACGCACGATCCCCGCGAATTCGCCGGCGAGCCGCGCTAGTCGGCTTTCCAGCCAAGCCCCGCCCTCATCAGCAACGCGGCTGGCGATCATATTGACGAGCCCCGGACGGTCGCGGCCGATGAAAGTCATAACAAGGGTGCAAAGCATGAGAAAGCTCCTTTGCGACCAGCCTTATAGTCCGGCCCGCGGCGATTGTCGCCCGTCCCCCACCTCGCTATAAGCCGCGCGCATCGTGGGAGCGCGCTTCGCGCCTCAGACCAAGGTTCGCCATGACTGAAACCCTTTCCAGCGACGGCCTCGATCCGCGCCGGCGCCGCATTCTGTTCCGCAGTCGGCGGCGCGGAATACGCGAGATGGACATCGCCTTCGCTCATTTCACCGACGCATGGCTCGCCACCATGAGCGATCCTGAACTCGACGAGCTCGAGCGCTGGCTCGACGTGCCCGATCCCGAGATACTCTCCTGGATGACGAACGAGGTTGCGACGCCGACCGAATACGACACGCCGCTGTTCCAGCGTCTACGCGCCTCGCCGCGCCAGGCTTTCGAGAGCGGGACGCAGGCGACGTGAACCCGAGCCACGCCCTCGCGCTGCGCCTTTCCCAAGGCGGCGCGGTCACGCTGGCGCGCACGCCCGAAGGGTTCGACGCCTTCGTCGTCGCGGAACTCGCGCGCGCGCTGGCGAAAGACGCCGAAAAGCGCGCGGTCGCGCTCACCTTCGTCGCCCGCGACGGCGTGCGCGCGCAGAGTTTCATCGACGCGTTGAGCTTCGCCGCGCCCGACATCGAGGCGCTGCATCTGCCTTCCTGGGACTGCCAGCCCTACGACCGGGTCTCGCCCAACGCGGCGATCTCGGCGCAGCGGATGATCGCGCTCGCTCGGCTCGCTTCGACCCGCGGCGCCCGCGAGCGGCCGCGGGTGCTCGTCACCTCGGTGAACACCATCACCCAGCGCCTGCCGCCAAAAAACTTCGTCGCCTCGGCCGCGCTGTCGGCGGCGCCGGGCAATGCGCTCGATATGGAGGACCTCGCGCGCTGGCTCAACGCCAACGGGTTTTCGCGCTCCAGCGTGGTCACCGATGTCGGCGACTATGCGCAGCGCGGCGGCATTCTCGATCTGTTCCCGCCGGGCCTGCCCGCCCCGATCCGCCTCGATTTCTTCGGCGATACGCTGGAGACGATCCGCACCTTCGATCCAGAGACGCAGCGCAGCACCGGGCAATTGCGCGCCCTCGATCTCGCGCCGATGAGCGAGGCGCAACTGACGACGGAGACGATCAAGCGCTTCCGTCAGGGCTATGCGCTGGAGTTCGGCGCGCCGCGCCGCAACGATTCGCTCTATGAGACGCTGAGCGAGGGCCGGCGCGCTATCGGCCTCGAACATTGGCTGCCGCTGTTCTACGGCGGGCTCGACACTTTGTTCGATTACGTCGCCCCGGCGCCGATCCTGCTCGACGCCCAGGCCGAAGAGGCCGCGGCGGCACGCTTCGCCCAGGTCCAGGACTATTATCATGCGCGCAAGAGCGCGGACGAGGTGGACGCCGTCTCCGCCGACTACAAGCCACTGAAGCCCAGCGCGCTGTATCTGACGCCAAACGAGTTTCGCGAACGCCTGAGCGTCGCCCCGCTGGCGCGCGTGCTGCCCTTCGACGCCGCACCGAACACGGCCGACGTCATCGACGCCGGTGGGCGGGTCGGGCGCGACTTCGCGCCGGAGCGACAGAACGAAAACGCCAATGTATTCGAGGCCGCGGTCGCCCATATCAAGGCGCTGCGGGCGCAAGGCCTCACGGTCGTCGTCGCCGGCTGGAGCGACGGCTCGCGCGAGCGGCTGAGCCACGTGCTCGCCGACCACGGGCTGAAGCAACTCGAACTCGTCTCGTCTTTCGCCCAGGCCAAATCGGCCCGCGCCGGGACGTTGCCGCTCGCCGTCGTCGCGCTCGAGCATGGCTTCGAATCGGGCGAAATCGCTGTCATCGGCGAGCAGGACATCCTCGGCGACCGGCTCATTCGTCAGCACAAACGCAAGAAGCGCGCGCAGGACGTGCTGGCGGAGGCGGCCGCGCTCAGCGCCGGCGACCTCGTCGTCCATATCGACCACGGCGTCGGCCGCTTCGTCGGCCTCAAAACCATTGAGGCGGCGGGCGCGCCGCACGATTGTCTGGAAATCCACTACGCTGGCGGCGACCGGCTGTTCTTACCCGTAGAAAACCTCGAACTGCTGTCGCGCTACGGCTCGGAGAGCGGCGAACTCGACAAGCTCGGCGGGGCGGGCTGGCAGACCCGCAAGGCGCGGCTGAAGAAGCGCGTGCACGACATGGCGGCCGAACTGGTGCGCGTCGCAGCCCAACGGCTCACCCGCGCGGCGCCGAGACTCGCGCCGCCCGAGGGGCTCTACGACGAATTCTGCGCCCGCTTCCCCTATGACGAGACACAGGATCAGGCCCAGGCGATCGAGGCGACGATCGACGATCTCTCCGCGGGGCGGCCGATGGACCGTCTCGTCTGCGGCGACGTCGGCTTCGGCAAGACCGAGGTCGCGCTGCGCGCCGCCTTCGCCGCCGCCATCAATGGCAAGCAGACCGCCGTCGTGGTGCCGACGACGCTGCTGGCGCGCCAGCACTACAAGAACTTCCTCCAGCGCTTCGCGGGACTGCCGATTCGCATCGGCCATATGTCGCGCATGGCGCACGCCGTCGAGTTGCGCGACACTAAGAAGGGCCTCGCCGATGGCTCTGTCGATATTGTCGTCGGCACCCACGCGGTGCTCGGCAAGGCGGTGCAGTTCAAGGATCTCGGCCTCGTCGTGATCGACGAGGAGCAGCATTTCGGCGTCGGCCACAAGGAGCGGCTGAAGGAGCTGCGCGCAGAAGTGCATGTGCTGACACTGAGCGCGACGCCGATTCCTCGCACCTTGCAACTTGCCATGACCGGGGTGCGCGATCTTTCGATCATCGCCACGCCGCCAGTCGACCGGCTCGCGGTGCGCACTTTTGTCTCTCCCTTCGACGCGCTCATTGTGCGCGAGGCGCTGCTGCGCGAACGCTATCGCGGGGGACAGTCGTTCTATGTCTGCCCGCGCATCGAAGATCTCGACGAATGCGCGGCTTTCTTACGCAAAGAAGTGCCGGAAGCGAAATTCGTCGTCGCCCACGGCCAGCTCGCGGCGGGCGAACTGGAGGACAAGATCGGCGCCTTCTACGACGGCAAATATGATATTCTGCTTTCGACCTCGATCGTAGAGTCGGGTCTGGACATTCCCCGCGCCAATACGCTCATCGTGCATCGCGCCGACATG